>Ga0208878_1000261_pt1 | contig 17748 bp, 16 predicted proteins | sample Knorr_S15_td_Sur_FD_185600 | JGI IMG/M metagenome (GOLD analysis project Ga0208878, IMG submission 185600) | Marine microbial communities from Southern Atlantic Ocean transect - Knorr_S15_td_SurfaceA_ad_5m_LV_A (SPAdes) (version 2) | ecosystem: Environmental > Aquatic > Marine > Oceanic | place...
AGGTTTCCTTTTTTTAAAGGCTTAAGAAAATAAGAGTATGTTTTTGAAAAACTTCTTTCTCCATTTACGTAAGAAGTTTTAATTGACTGATTTGGACCTCCAATTATCTGGAAATTTTCAAAATTTGGAGGTGAAAAGTTATCTCCATTTTGATTCATAACAAAATCTATTCTAAGCCTTTCATTAAGACCCAGTTTTGATTTACTAACTGAAGCATCAAATTTAACCTGAGAAAACAGAATAAATGATTTAAATATTAATAGTATTGTAAATAAATTCCTTACCAATCTTTTTGAGCTTTTTTTGATGTTTGAACTTTCTTTTTACCAGATTTTATCTTCTGATTTAAATCTTTTTCTATGTTGTTAACTGCATCTAACAAATTCTCCATTTGTTGTTTAGACAGACCTCCTCCTTCATCTTGATTTTTATCTTGTTGATCTTTTGGTTTATCCTTTTCTGAATCTGAATCCTGATCACTATTTTGATCTTCATCTTTATTTTCTTTTTGATCGTCAGATTTATCTTTTTTCTCTTGTTCAGAATCATCACTATTTTGAGAGTTTTGTCGTTTATCTCCCTCTAAGAATTTTTTTGCTAATGCATAGTTGTATCTCGTTTCGTCATCTTCTGAATTATTTCTCAAAGCATTTTTATATGCTTCAACAGCTTGAGCATAATCTTTTTTCTTCATGTACGTATTTCCAAGATTATGGAAAGCTGAATGCTTTTCAAGATCAATTTGAGAATTTTTTTGTGTTTTAAAATACTCTTGTATTGCTTCATCGTAATTTTTATTTTCAAAAAGGAGGTTTCCAAGATTATGTGAAGCTTTATTTTGAATCTCACTCTTGGATATTGCTTTTCTATATTCAACTTCTGCTTTAGTAAAATTTTGTTTCATTGACTCTTTGTTACCATTAAATACAAGATTATTTGGGTCACTCTGACAGTTAAGAGAAACTGTAAAAGTTAAAAAGAGTAAATGTAAAACATGACTATTCCTCATTTTCATTAAATAAATTTAGATTTTGAATCCACTTTGTTTTAGTTTGAAATATAAAAATATCCACAATTATAAACAACAAGGCTAATAATATAAAAATTTGAAATTGTTGTTTGTACTCAACAAATTGAGATGTCTCAAACTCTGACTTATCTATTTTATCAAGCTTAACTTTAACATTTTCTATTGCTTCTTCAGTAATATTTCCATCAATATATTCTCCTCCAGATGAACTAGCTATTTTATTTAAAATTTCACTATTTCTTTTAGTAATTACAACTTCACCATTACTGTCTTTTTTATATGAATCAATTCTATCGTTAACTTTTATAGGAATTGTTGAGCCACTATCTTGTCCAACTCCAATTGATATAAGATTTATATTATTTTCAATAATTAAATTAATTAAGCTCTCAGGAATATCATCATGATCCTCACCATCCGAGAGTAAGATAAGCACTCTATTTGTTTCTGAATTTTGATCAAAAAAGTTTGCAGCCAGATTTAAAGCAGAATCAATGGATGTGCCTTGAGATGATAGCATGTCAGTATCAATAATTTGCAAGAAATTTTTTACAGATGCAAAATCTGTAGTTAAGGGAACTTGAGGAATTGCTTGAGCAGCATATGCAACTATTCCCACTCTATCAGAATTTAATGAATTTATTATCTCAGAGATTATTCTTTTAGACCTTAAAAGTCTATTAGGCGCTACATCTTCTGCAAGCATACTTTTTGAGACATCTATAGCGAAAACTATATCTACCCCTTCTCTATTAATAGAATTTAATTCAGTTCCAATTTTTGGATTTGCTAGGCCTATTGATAATAATAATATTGCTAGACACTCCAAAATCAATTTTAAATTAAGTTTAAAATTTGATCGGTTTGGACTTATAATTTCTAATAATTCTGAATCTGAGTATGAGTCTTGAATTTTTTTTCTCCAGGACATGTATAAAAAGTTAATCAATATTAAGAAAGGAATTATTAACGTCAGATATAGAAAATTTGGATTGTCAAATTGATACATTATATAAAACTCTTAAATATTGATTTTCTTGAAAATATTTCTATAACATATAGCATAAAAGCTATTAAAACCAGTGGTCTATATTTTTCTGAAATATTAGTGAATATAGTTTCAGTAATTTCAGTTTTTTCTAATTTATTTATCTCATCATAAATATTTTGAAGTTCTAGGTTATCTGTTGCTCTAAAATATCTACCTGATGTTTTTTCAGAAATAAATCTCAAAAGGTCTTCGTCAATTTCAACTTTTGTTAAACTAAATTGGAAATCCCCATTAGGTAATATAGAGACTGGAGCAAGCGCTCTACCATTTGTTCCTAGACCTATAGTATAGGTCTTAATCTCATATTCAGAGGCTAGCTCAGCAGCAATTCGTGGATCAATAAAACCGGAATTATTAACCCCATCAGTAAGTAGGATAATCACCTTACTTTTAGCTGTGCTTTCTTTAAGCCTGTTAACAGCAGTGGAAAGTCCCATACCAATTGCTGTTCCATCCTCAAGTAGAGGCTCATAATTGATTTCTGATAACGATTGTTTCAAAATTAATTTATCAGTTGTAACAGGTGTCTTTGTATAACTTTCTGCAGCATAAACAACTAATCCTATTCTATCATTTGGTCTATCATCAATGAAATTAGAAGCTACATTTTTTAAAGCAGATAATCTATCTGGTTTAAGATCTTTTGATAACATGCTAGATGAAATATCTATAACCATCACGATATCTATTCCCCTAGATGATTTTATTCTTTTGGATGTTGACTTAGATTGGGGCCTTGATATTGCAAGGATTAAGAGAAGAATCACTATAATTCTCATTATATTCAAAAGTGGTCTTATCCTTGATACAAATGATTTATTTAGCTTTAATAAGGACAAAGATGATTGTTTTAATGTTGCTTGAGTCAACTTACCAAATCTATACCAAAATAATATTGCTACTGGGATTATAATAGCAATTAATAGATACTCTGGATCAGCAAAATATAAATCTTTAAACATCACAATTCTTTTATTATGTCAAAACTCTCAAGAATTCTTGACTCAATATCATTAGCATATCTATCTTCATCCCTGTATACAATTATAAGTTTTATAGTCTTCTTGTCATAGGGCAAAATAATTGAGGTAAAATTTGACCTATAAAGATCATTATTAAACTCAATGTCAAGGCTACCATATAACCTTAGTGCTGTATCTCCTGATTTAACAGTAAATTGGTCATCTTTTACTAAGATATTTTTAGAACCTAAAACCTGGAACTCATTAATAAGTCCATTTTTTATTAAATCTAAATTTACTGAATTCTCATTTTGAACAACATCCTTAAAATCCAAGGACAAATAAAAATTATCCTCGAATGTACCCATCTGAAATTTGTTTAAATCAATGCTGTCAATAACTCTTTCAAGAATTAATGGAGTGCTTAATTCAATTGGAGGTGAGCCATATTGACTAGTGAACCATTCCTTATCAAGTAATTTCTTTGTTGGGTTGAGTAGTATAGTATCTCTAACTGGATAATATCCAAAAATTAAAACACACAAAATTAGGATAGTTGTAATTGCAACCAGTGAGTATTTCAGAAAGTTTTTTATATATTCTAATATATTAATATTTTGATCCTCAACCTGAGGCTCTTGAATTTTTTCATACTTCTCATTATATATTTTTTCAGTTGAAGTAATAAAATTTCTGATAGTAATTAAATCAAGATTTATATCACTTTTAGTTGGTAGTGATTTAGCAAATTTTATTAAATCTGATTTTGTGAATAATTCTTCAAGCTTATCAATCTGCTTCTTTTCAAAATTATAGTTCCCACTATCCTTTAACATATTAATCCTGACAATCAATTCTTTTGATGTACTTTCCATAGCTGGAATTTTTACTTGAGATTCAAGATATTCTCTAAATATATCCACTAAGATTGTATAATATTCTTTAAACTCAATTTGTGAATTAGGATTAAGTGAATTGAGATTTTCTAATTTTTCAAATGCTATTTCATATAAAGATTTCGTAACATCCTTTGAATTATCATTATTCTTTAAAATGTAATGTCTGTATGATAAGTAAGCGATAACTAATAATGTGATTATGAAAATTAATCTTAATAATATTTTTTGATAATTTCTTTTTACTGGTATAATAGGTTTAATATCATATAGATTCTGTTTAAGAGTGTCAACCACAACATCATTTACTACAATTAAAATTGAGTCTGTAAATTTTATACTTTGATCGAAGTATACTTTTTGAGGCGGAATCCAGAATTCTCCAGGGTCAAACTTAATTAATGAGTATTTTTTTGAAATTTTTGAGGAATCAATAATTGAATCATAAGGGTGCGAATCTAGTATTTCAAAAGGAATAAAATTGGGTTTTTCATCAAAACGAATATTGTATTTATTTTTTGATATTACATCAATGGTATAAATAATTTCTTCTCCAATTTTAACGCTGGTAGTATCGATTGAACTATTAATAACAATATTAGGGTCAAAATTTGCAGATTGTGCATTGACATATGATAAAGAAAAAAAATATAGAAATATTAAGATATATCTCATTATGCCCTTTGTTTAAAATAACCCAAAAGTTTCTTAACATAGCTTTCATCTACCTTACAATTTATTACACCAGCTCCATTTTTATTGAATAAAGTTTCAAATTTCTTTATTGACAAATTGTAATTTGAAGAATAATTTTCTCTGATTTGTTTTGATAGAGTATCAACCCACACTAATTCGTTTGTTTCAGCATCAATCATTGGCACAAAACCCAGCTTAGGAATTATAGTCTCCATTTGATCAAAAATTCTTATACCAGTTAAATCATATTTTTTAGCTGCAAGCTTTAATGACTTATCATAGTTATCATCAATAAAATCGGATAAAACAAAGACAATAGCTTTTTTTTGAATTATACTTAATAAGAACTTAAGTGATGAGTCGATGCTTGTTTTTGCACTCTTAGGTTTGAACTCTAGGAGCTCACGAATAATCCTCAAAATATGTTTTCTCCCTTTATTTGGGGGGATAAATAATTCAATATTATCAGTAAATAAAATTGCACCTACTTTATCATTATTTTTTAATGCAGAGAATGCTAGTGTTGCAGCTATTTCTGTTACTATATCTTTTTTAAGTTTATTTCTTGTAGCAAAGTTTTTTGATCCACTAACATCTATTAGTAACATTAATGTAAGTTCTCTTTCTTCCTCAAAAATTTTAATGAACGGCTCGTTATATCTTGCTGTAACATTCCAATCAATTGACCTTATATCATCACCAAACTCATACTTTCTGACCTCACTAAAAGTCATACCTCTCCCCTTAAAGGTGCTTAAGTATTCTCCTCCAAAAACATTATCACTTAACCTCCTACTCTTTATTTCAACCTGTCTTACTTTTTTAAGTAATTCTTTAGAATCCATTAATTATGGTACTTCAACAGTGTTTATAATTTGTTTTATAACATCCTCAGTAGTTACACTTTCAGCTTCAGCCTCATATGTTAAACCTATTCTGTGCCTTAATACATCGGTAATAACCTCTCTTACATCTTCAGGGATAACAAATCCTCTATGCTTAATAAAGGCATAACATTTTGAGGCAAGAGCCAAATTAATACTACCTCTAGGAGAGGCTCCAAAAGAAATAAGTGGAGACAAATTTTTCAAACCATATTTCTCAGGGTATCTTGTACAAAATATTAGATCTAAAATATATTTTTCAATCTTCTCATCCATGTAAACATCATTAATTACTCCTTGAGCCTTAGTAATTTGAGTGGTCGTGACAACTGGTTTGATTTTATCCTGTGACGATGAGAGATTCATGTTTATAATTCTTTGCTCCTCCTCTAATTCTGGGTAATCAACTACAACCTTTAACATAAACCTATCCACTTGAGCTTCTGGAAGAGGGTAAGTACCTTCTTGCTCAACTGGGTTTTGAGTTGCCATCACTAAAAACGGGTCAGTTAATTTAAATGTTTTATCCCCTATAGTCACTTGTTTCTCTTGCATAGCCTCAAGTAAAGCCGATTGTACCTTGGCGGGTGCACGGTTTATCTCGTCAGCCAAGACAAAGTTTGCAAAAACTGGCCCCTGCTTAATAGAAAAATTACCTGCTTTCATATTATATATCATAGTCCCAATAACATCCGCTGGAAGTAAATCAGGTGTGAATTGAATTCTACTAAAAGATCCTTTAACTGCACTACTTAGACTATTTATGGCTAAAGTTTTTGCTAATCCAGGTACTCCTTCAAGTAAAATATGCCCTTTGCCTAGAAGCCCTATGAGCAGTCTTTCGATCATTTTTTTCTGACCAATGATTTTTTTATTTATTTCCATTGAAAGTAGATCGACAAAAGCACTTTCCTTTTTTATTAATTCATCATTTTTATTTAGATCTACATTATTTTTTGTATCACTCATATATACTGAATTTAATTATTCAAATTTCAAAATTTATTACTAAAATCCCTGTTAATAATTGGTTAAATTGGGTATGAGCAAAGGACTCACTTGGAAAAGTATTCGGGGTATAAATAATCATTTTTAGGATAGTGACTCATGTCAACATTTTTTACTATTTCATAAATCTCCTTCCTAAAGTTATCAAAGTTAGTTTTATTTTTTGCAGAAATAAATAATGCCTTCCCATTTGTTTTATTCATCCAAGTATTTCTCCATTGCAATAAGGAAAAGTGGCCATTATTTGAAGAAGAATCATTAAAATCAATTTTTTTATAATTATCAATTTTATTAAATATCATCAAGTTATACTTATTGTGACAATTTATTTCACTTAATATCTTATTTACAGATAATATATGATCCTCAAAGCTTGGGTGAGAAATATCTACAATATGTAGAAGTATATCTGCATCTTTTACTTCCTCCAAGGTGCTTTTGAATGATTCAATAAGTTGAGTTGGTAGCTTTCTTATAAATCCAACTGTGTCAGTAAGAAGGAAAGGTAATGTATTTATAACAACTTTTCTAACTGTAGTATCTAAAGTAGCAAACAACTTATCTTCGGCAAAAACTTTACTTTTTGAAAGTATATTCATAATTGTTGATTTTCCAACATTAGTATATCCAACTAAGGCAACTCTAACCAAAGACCCACGATTACCTCTTTGAACTTTCATTTGCTTATCAATAGTAGAAATTTTCTTTTTTAATAGGGAAATTTTATCTCTAACTATCCTTCTATCAGTCTCAATTTCAGTTTCACCAGGACCTCTCATTCCAATACCCCCTTTTTGTCTTTCAAGGTGAGTCCAAAGACCTTTAAGTCTAGGGAGAAGATATTCGTATTGTGCTAATTCAACTTGAGTCTTGGCATAGCTGGTCTTAGCTCTTTGAGCAAATATATCAAGAATAAGTGCGGTTCTATCTAATATTTTACACTTTAAAAGTCTTTCAATATTTAATTGTTGAGTTGGTGAAAGTTCATCATCAAAAACAACAATTGAGACGTCATTTTCTTTAATATATTTTTGAATTTCATCAATTTTTCCTTTACCAATAAATGTCTTTGTGTTTGGTGTTTTAATTCTTTGCTTATATTTTCTTAGTACTTTTCCTCCTGCTGTAACAGACAAAAATTCTAGTTCCTCAAGAAATTCATTAAGTTTTTCCTCATTTTGAGAATCATTAATCACACCTACAAGAACAGTTCTCTCAAAATTTGATTTTTGTGATTCAATCATTTTTTTTTAAAAAATTTCTTAATGTAAAAGTTTTACCGTCAAAGACTCCATATGTAAAATGGGTAATCCAATCACCTAGATTGATATATTTAGACTTTGTTTTAAGTTGATGAACAATTGGCAAATGACGATGACCAAAAATAAAATAATCAATATGTTCTTTTGATAATTTTTTTAAACAATATTGTATTAACCACTCTTTATCCTCTCCTTTAAAATTAATATCCTCAGATCCTGAAATAAGTTTATTCTTTTGTGATAGATACCTGCCAAGTCTGATACCAAGATCAGGATGTATTAATCTGAATAACCATATAAAAAAAGGATTTGATAGAATAAGTTTCATTCTTTTGTACCCGTAGTCTCCAGGTCCAAGTCCATCACCATGGCCAATAAAAAAAGATTTTGAATTAAAAATAAAAAGCTCTGGTGATTTGAAAACCTTGATATTTAGTTCCTTTTGAAAATAGTCAGTCATCCAATAATCATGATTACCTACGAAAAAATAAATTTTTATTCCTATATCAGATAACTCAGCAAGTTTACCCAAAGAACGAGTAAAACCTTTAGGAACAGCCTCTTTATATTCAAACCAAAAGTCGAACAAATCACCAAGTAAAAAAATAATCTCAGCATCATGCTTAATTGAATCAAGCCATTTAACAAAAATCTTTTCTCTATCATGGCTTTCTTTTAATGAAGTTAATCCGAGATGATTATCTGAACTAAAATATATTTTTTTGTCTTTTGGGATCTCCATAAATATTATCCTATAGCGTTCTTTAAATCATCTATTAAGTCTTCAATATCCTCTATTCCTACACTCAACCTAAGAAGGGACTCTACTAATCCTGATTTTTTTCTTTCTTCTATAGGTATAGATGCATGTGTCATACTGGCTGGATGACAACATAAGCTTTCTACTCCCCCAAGAGACTCAGCAAGCGTAAATAATTTAAGATTTTCAGCTATTTTTTTTGAAGTTTCAAATTTGTTATCAATAGGAATGAAAGAAACCATTCCACCAAAACCATTCATCTGATTTTTTGCAATATCATAATTTTTATGATCTTTAAATCCTGCCCAATATACATCAGCAATTTTTTTATGTTCTTTTAAAAACATTGCTATTTTTTCTGCATTTTCAGAGTGTCTTTGCATTCTTAAATGGAGAGTTTTTATTCCTCTTAAAGCTAGAAAACAGTCCATTGGACCTGGAGTAGCTCCAGATGCATTTTGAATAAAAGATAATTTTTTATGAAGATTTTGATCATTTAATACAATTGCTCCAATTACAACATCACTATGACCAGCAATATATTTTGTTGCAGAATGCATTACAATATCAGCTCCTAAATCTATAGGTCTCTGAATATATGGTGTTGCAAAAGTATTATCAACACATAAAAGAATATTATTTTTTTTGGCTAAATATGACATTGATTTAATGTCAACTACATTCATCATTGGATTGGTTGGGGTTTCAACCCATATAAGTTTTGTGTTTGTGTTAATTTTTTCTTCAACAAATGTTAAGTCTTCCATATTTACAAAATGAAATTTCAACTGATACTTCTCGAAAATTTGCATAAATAGCCTATAGCTTCCTCCATATAGATCATTAGTTGAAATTATCTCATCTCCGGGACTCAAAGTTTTAATGATAGCGTCAATAGCTGCTAAACCTGATGCAAATGCTAGTCCATACCGAGCATTTTCAATGGAGGCCATAGCTCTTTCAAAATTTGTTCTTGTTGGATTATGGGTTCTACTGTACTCATAACCTTTATGCTTACCAGGTGATGACTGAGCATAAGTTGAAGTTTGATATATTGGTGTCATAACAGATCCATATGCAGGATCAAGTATTTGGCCTCCATGAATAGCCTTAGTATTAAACTTCATTTTTTTCTTCATAACTGCAAAGATAAAGATATTCGAAATTAGCTTTATGATTCTTTTAAAATGATTTTCTTTGTTGGATAATTTAAAAATGAATAAAAGATATTTAGCGTTAATTGCTGCATTCTTGGCAACTAGCATCTATGGAGTTAATCATACTGTAGCTAAGGAAGTTATGCCTATTTACATAGGATCTTCTGGATTTATAATGTTGAGGTTGTTAGGTGCTACATCAATATTTTGGTTAATAAGTTTATTTACACCAAGAGAGAAAATTGAATCCAAGGATTTTATAAGAATTGTTTTTGCTTCGATATTAGGTATGTGTACTAATATGTTAGCATTCTTTAGGGGACTTGAACTATCAACCCCAATAAATAGTGGAGTTATAATTACACTCTCCCCTGTTTTAGTTCTAATACTTTCCTATTTTTTTTTAAAAGAAAAAATTACTCTAAAGAAAATAATTGGAATTTTTATTGGTTTTTCTGGTGCGATTTTTCTAATACTAAATAGCAGTAAAACAGGAATAAATGCTCCAAACATACCTCTAGGAAACTCTTTTTTCCTTTTGAATGCATCTGCATATGCAGGATATCTTGTAATTGTCAAGCCGCTAACAAAGAAGTATAATATTTTTACATTGATGAAGTGGCTTTTTTTAATTGGTCTAATTCTTTCTACACCTATTACCTACAATCAATTTATAGAAGTTAATTGGTCTGATCTTCCCTGGTTTGCTATCTGGAGAATGATGTATGTTGTAATAGGTACTACTTTCTTAACGTATCTGTTTAATGTATATGCATTAAAAACTTTATCCCCAACTACAGTTGGTTCGTTTATTTATCTTCAACCAATAATTACAATAATTTTTGCTTTGATTATTGGTAGTGATACACTAGATACAACCAAAATTTTGTCGTGTATCCTAGTATTTATCGGCGTATACTTAGTCTCACTTAAGAATAAGAATGGCTAATAAACAATAATAAATAATAATAAAATATTATAGTGATTTTAAATTTTCTGTGATAAATTTGAAAAAAATCATAATCAAATGAGGAATAGTCTAATTTTATTTTTGTCTCTATTTATTGTTTCATGTAACAATTCAAATAACTCAAAAGAAAAGTTTCAATACGAAAGAGTGAAAGAAGAACCCACTACTGTTCAGAGTAGTACAATGTCTAATAACGTTATTCTTAATTCAAACGATCAAATGAAGTTTGATAAAAAAATTATTAGAGTAAATTCCAATCAAAAAGTAACACTTACATTAAATCACAATGGAAGATTCCCTGCTATTTCAATGGGTCATAATTTTGTTTTAATAAAAAAAGATGTTGATGTCAACGAGTATGCATTAAGAGCAGCAGGCGCAAGGAATTCTGAGTATATTCCAGAAGGTGATAATGAAATAGCTTATACCAAAATGCTTGGTGGTGGTGAAAGTGACACAATTACATTCGATGCGCCCGAGCCAGGCAAATATGTTTTTATCTGCTCATTTCCCGGTCATTATCAACTTATGATGGGTGAATTTATTGTAATTTAAACATCTACATTACCATCATAGTAGCCAGGAATTGGCACATATTCTAGTTTATTAACAAGAACATATTCTGTAATCATATATGATCTAACAGCCATATCTCTGAAGAGACTGCATATCTGAGAATAATTTTTACCATCCAGAGCAATCATACTTCCATTATCAATATGATTTGAGAAATGGTGCTCAATCGCACTGTTATCAACTTGGTCAATAGAGCTTACATTCTCGGATTTTAGTATCATATTAATAAACTCATCCATCATTGCTAACAAATATTTTTGATCTGCATTTCTTATGTTTTTGTGAATGTATATATCAACAAACTTTGAAATATTTAAAGATAATGCTCCTGGTGTATCAGTCTCAGGTATAATTATTTCTAGAATTCTGTCTAAAAAAGTTATTTGTTTCAGGTCAAAAAATTTTAAATCTGTAAATGATTCATTTGATTGACATGATTGTATAATTGATATTATACCTGATGACATCGTTATGGATCCGAATGAAAGTCCTATGTTTTTTAAAGCCTGTCTTCTTTCCATTATTATATATTTTGTTTATTTAATTCATTCACGGCATGATCTGCAGCTCTTGCAGTTAAGGCCATATATGTAATTGATGGGTTTTGATTACCAGCGGATGTCATGCATGCACCATCTGTAACAAAAACATTTTTTACACTATGTATTTGATTAAATTTGTTTAGAACAGAAGTCTTAGGGTCGCGCCCCATTCTTGCAGTACCCATTTCATGAATCCCATTACCAAAAACGTATTTACTCTCATAGCCATAAACATCCTTAAATCCTGATCTTTCAAGCATTTCCTCAGCCTGCTCTTTCATATCTTTTCTCATAGCAATTTCATTCTCTCTAATTGTTGCATCAAATGTTACTGTTGGAAGTCCCCATTTATCCTTCTTGTCATAATCTAAAGTCATTTTATTGTCATGATAAGGCAGAATTTCACCGAATGCTCCCATACTTGCTGTCCAATCACCACGTTTAACAATGTTTTCTTTAAACCTTGGCCCATAGGAAACAAGCTCCTCTTTACTGTCAGCTATACTCATAAAGCCTCTATTTGCTCCTCCTTGATATCCATATCCTCTAATGAAATCCTTTCTTTCAGTGACCCCTCCAATGTTTCTGAATCTGGGAATAAAGAATCCAGCAGGTTTACGACCATAAGTCTTTTTATTTTTAAAACCTTCAAAAGTACCACCGGCTCCAACCTGAAAATGATGATCCATAAGATTATGTCCTAGCTCTCCTGAATCATTTCCCATTCCATTTGGAAATCGATTTGATTTAGACTGCATTAAAATAGAAGTAGAAGCAACAGCAGATGAACATAGAAAAATCACCTTAGCATAGTACTCATAAGATTGATTATTTTCAGCATCAATAACCCTAACACCTTTAGCTCTTTTTTTATCCTCATCATAAATTATCTCATGAACAATTGAGTTAGGCATTAATGTCATATTACCGGTAGCTTCTGCAGCTGGTAGGGTTGAAGAGTTGCTGCTAAAGTATGCCCCGTATGGACACCCTCGCATGCACCTATTCCTATATTGACATGTTACTCTTCCAAGTCCTGGTTTTGTTCCTTCGGTAATATGTGCAGTTCTTGCATTTGATAATATCCTACCATCATTAAAATTCTTTGAAATACTCTCACGCATATGCTGCTCTAAAACATTTAGCTCAAATGGCTTTAAAAATTTTCCATCAGGAAACTGAGGAAGCCCTTCTGGCCTTCCCTGAACTCCAATGTATTGTTCAACGTAATCATACCATGGCGCTATATCCCTATATCTTATGGGCCAGTCAACAGCAATTCCATCTTTTAAGTTAGCCTCAAAATCAAATTCACTAAGTCTATATGTATGTCTTCCCCATGTTAAGGATCTTCCACCAACATGATATCCTCTTATCCAATTAAATTTGTTTTCATCGTCGTTATAAGGGTGATCAATGTCATCAACAAAGAAGTGTCTTGAAGACTCAGTATTAACATATCCTGTTCTGCTTTGCTTTGGCTGTCTTTGAAGGGCATCCTGAGTAATAGTATCCCCACCTTCGAAATCCCATGGATCCATATTAGCTGTATGATAATCTTCTATGTGATTAATCATTCTTCCTCTTTCCAAAACAAGAGTTTTTAGCCCTTTTTCAGTTAGTTCTTTAGCTGCCCAACCACCACTTATTCCTGTTCCAACAACAATAGCATCAAATTCTTGTATCATAATAGTTTAGAAATCACATCAATTTAAACAATAATTACATTTTATGGTAATTAATTATTTAAATTTATATTTATACTAATATAAAAAACTAACATATTATGGACAGAAAAGAATTTATAAAACTGGCATCTACTGGTGCAATTGGAATGTCATCTTTAGGGTACCTTTCATGTGAAAATCAAAAAGAATTGTTCTTTAAACTATCACTCGCTCAATGGTCATTTAATGGATCTATTAGATATGGTGGTGCTTCGCCTTATCTTTTTGCAGAGAAATCCAAAGAACTTGGTTTTGCTGGATTAGAATATGTAAACCAACTTTATGATGACGTAATGAAAAGTGAAGACAAGTATTCTAGTATTAAAAAATTTATTTCTAAAAATAATGAACTTGCATCTGATAATGGTATGGAGAACGTTCTAATAATGATTGATGAAGAAGGTGATCTTGCTACCGAGGATGAAAAAGAAAGATTAAAATCTATTGATAATCATAAGCTTTGGATTGATACTGCAGCTGAAATGAATTGTTCATCAGTTAGGCTTAATTTATATGGGACACAAGATGTTGAAACGTGGAAAAGTCTCTCAATTGAAAGCCTATCAGTGTTAGGAGAATATGCGAAAGGTTCCGGATTAAATGTAATTGTTGAAAATCACGGAAGAATAACATCTAATATACCTGAGCTGATGAAAACAATAAATGGAGTAAACATGGATAATGTGGGAACACTCCCTGACTTTGGAAATTTTTGCATGGCTGATGAAGGATATGGTTCCATATTTGAGGGTACATGTCAAACTGTTTATGATCTTTATAATGGGGTTAAAGAAATGATGCCAAAAGCATTTGCTGTGAGTGCAAAATCTTATGATTTTGATGAAAATGGGAATGAGACAACTATCGATTACAAGAAAATGTTAGAAATAGTTAAAGGATTTGGATATTCTGGATATATTGGTGTCGAATATGAAGGCCCAAATTTATCTGAAGTTGAAGGGATAAAAGCAACTAGAGATTTATTAATTAAAATTGGTCAAACAATATAGGGAATGAATAGATTAATTAACTTAAAACTTAGTGTAATGATGTTCCTTGAATTTTTTATTTGGGGATGTTGGTTTGTTACTATGGGAACTTTTCTATCTCAGGCTTTTAGTTCATCTGGCACCGAAATTGGTCTTGCATATGAGACTCAATCATGGGGAGCTATTATTGCACCATTTATTATTGGTCTTATAGCAGACAGATACTTTGATGCAGAGAAAATCCTTGCAATAATTCATATTGTAGGTGGTGGACTTTTATTTATGTGTTCAATAGCTGTTGGGTTCGAAAGCTTTTTTCCATATATATTAATTTACATGATACTCTACATGCCAACTCTAGCCTTGGTAAACTCTATCTCCTTTAGGCAGATGTCTGATCCTTCAAAAGAATTCCCAAAGATTAGGGTATGGGGGACAATTGGATGGGTTGTTGCAGGTTTGGTAATTAGTTATGGTGTTGGCTGGGAAGCAAGCCAAACATTAGAATATACTTTTTACTTAGCAGCCATTGTTTCTGTAATTTTAGGAATTTTTAGTTTTTCATTACCAAAAACTCCTCCCAAAGGAAAGAATTCTTCTAGCCCAAGTTTAAAGGAAATATTAGGACTCGATGCTTTAAAACTTCTTAATGACTCTAAATATTTGATATTTTTTATATCATCAATATTGATCTCAATTCCATTATCTTTTTACTATGCAGATGCTAATTTATTTTTAAATGAACTTGGAATGGCTAATGCTGCAGGTGTTATGACATTGGGACAGATTTCTGAGGCTCTATTTATATTGTTACTTCCTGTTTTCTTAAAAAAGTATGGGATTAAAACTACTCTTGCAGTTGGAATGTTTGCCTGGGCCTTAAGATATGTACTTTTTGCTTTTGGTGATACAGGGTCAAATATCTGGATGCTTATTTTTGGAATAATTTTACATGGTGTATGTTATGACTTCTTCTTTGTCTCTGGTCAAATTTACACTGACTTCAAAGCAGGAGAAAAATATAAAAGTGCTGCTCAGGGTCTAATTACTCTTGCAGTTTATGGAGTTGGTATGCTAATTGGATTTAGACTTGCAGGAAGAGTTACAGATATTTATGCAATTGAGGGTGGCCACAATTGGCCTGAAATCTGGACAATCCCTGCAATATTCGCATTTGTAGTATTTATATTATTCATAATTATTTATAAAAACGAAAAAATAGAAATTGAAAAGTAAAATTAGACTGGGAATTCTTGGAGGTGGTGGTGATTCCCTAATAGGTATTGTTCACAGGATCGCTTCATCTATGCATGACAGTTATACTATAATTGGTGGTGTTTTTAATCCAGATTATTCTGAAAACTTAAAATTTGCAAAGGAAATAGGCCTTAACGAATCCAGAATATATGAGGATTATGACAAAATGATAGAAGAAGAGTTAAAATTAGATGAGACCGAAAGAATGCAAGTTGTCTCAATATTAACTCCCAACTTTCTTCACTATCCTATGGCTAAAAAGCTCCTTGAAAATAATTTTAGCGTAATTTGTGAAAAGCCTATGACAACTACTTATGATGAGGCTCTTGATTTAGAGCAAATTTATAAATCCAAAAAATTAACTTTTGCTGTTACATACACTTACACGGGATACCCAATGATTAGACAGATGAAGGAAATGATTAAAAATGGTGTAATTGGAGATATTCAAAGAGTAGATCTTCAATACTACCAGGGCTGGATTAATCCAATTATTCATGATAGTGTCAGAAGATCTGAAACTTGGAGGCTTCAACCTGAAAAGTCGGGAATAAGTTGTTGTATTGGTGATATTGGTACCCACGCTTTTGACATGTTAGAATATGTAACTGGAATGGAAGTTAAAGAACTCCTATCTGATTTAAACTATGTTTATGATGACAATACAATGGATGTAGATGGTACAATTTTAATTCGGTTTTCAGATAAAATAAAAGGTGTCATTAGAGCTAGTCAGATAGCAACAGGTGAAGAGAATTGTTTTACAGTTGCAATATATGGAAGAAAAGGTGGATTAAAATGGCAACAAGAAAATCCAAATTATCTCATTCATTTAAGTGATTCATCCCCTCTCCAAGTTCTTAAACCTGGTCATGATTACAATTCTAATTTTTCAAAAATTTCGGCTAAATTACCACCTGGACATCCTGAGGGTATGTTTGACTCTATGGCAAATATTTATAATGGTGTTGCAAGAGAGATCAGAGGGGAAAAAGAATTTGATGGAGAGTACCCTACTCTAAATGATGGTCTAAGAGGAATGTTATTTATTGAAAAAGCAGTTGAGTCTCATCACAAGGGTAACACATGGATAAAATTATAATAAAATGAAGACTATAAAAGGACCTGCAGTATTTCTTGCGCAATTTGTAGATAAATCTGAACCATTTAATTCTCTTGATGGTATGTGTAAATGGGCATCCGAGCTAGGTTATAAGGGTATTCAAATTCCAACATGGGAGAGTTCATTAATTGATTTAAATAAGGCGTCTAATAGTCAAGATTACTGTGACGAATTAATTGGTAAAGTTAGATCCTATGGTCTTGAGATTACTGAGCTATCTACTCATCTTCAGGGGCAGCTTGTTGCAGTTCATCCTGCATATGATTTGATGTTTGATAATTTTGCACCTGATAATTTAAAAAAGAATCCAAAAGAGAGAACTAAGTGGGCGGTTGAGACAGTGAAAAAAGCTGCAGTTGCTAGTAAAAAACTTGGCCTAAAGGCTCATGCAACTTTTTCTGGAGCTCTTCTGTGGCATACATGGCATCCATGGCCACAAGCTCCAAAAGGATTGGTTGAAATGGGATTTGAGGAATTGGCAAAAAGATGGCTCCCAATTTTAAATGTGTTTGACGAAAATGGGGTTGATGTTTGCTATGAAATTCATCCAGGTGAAGATCTTCATGATGGAGTAACCTTTGAAAGATTTCTTAAAGCAACTAACAACCATAAAAGAGTAAATATATTATACGATCCCAGTCATTTTATACTTCAACAGTTAGACTACATATCATACATTGATCATTATCATGAGCATATAAAGTCTTTTCATGTAAAAGATGCTGAGTTTAATCCCACTGGTAAAAAGGGAGCTTTCGGTGGTTATTTAGATTGGGCTGATAGAGCTGGAAGGTATAGATCATTGGGAGATGGTCAAATTGATTTTAAAACTATCTTCTCAAAATTAACTCAATACGG
>Ga0208878_1000264_pt1 | contig 17536 bp, 20 predicted proteins | sample Knorr_S15_td_Sur_FD_185600 | JGI IMG/M metagenome (GOLD analysis project Ga0208878, IMG submission 185600) | Marine microbial communities from Southern Atlantic Ocean transect - Knorr_S15_td_SurfaceA_ad_5m_LV_A (SPAdes) (version 2) | ecosystem: Environmental > Aquatic > Marine > Oceanic | place...
AATTAATTCTTTTTTAAGCAGCTAAAAAATTATTTTGTATCATTATTGCAATTTTATTTAATGTATTTTTTATGTTTCATTTTCTTAAATATATAACTTCAATATTAAGAGGTAATAGTTATTATGGAGACCTAATAAAAACACTAATTATAGGTTTTATGTGTTACATCATTGGCTTTGCAATAGTTGTTCTTCAAATTATAGTTTCTATGTCAATGAGTATGGATGTTGACGGTATAGCAATGTTCTATTATTTAATGCTGATGCCTATTGTTTTACTACCAATAATGGTGGTATATTTTATATTCCTTATGATAATAAGATTTTTTTTTAAAAGTTATTAATTATAAAAATTATAATTTAAATCGATGAGTAAATGATTGAAAACAGAGTAAAGCAACAGCTTAATAAATTAAAAGCCGAACAAAAGGCTAAATCAAAAAAAAGAAAATCATTAGAGAGTTATATAAAGGATAATTCTAATAGGTTTCAAGATAAATTGAATGTGGTAAAAATTACACAAAAAGCTGACACAGATCTATTTGCTAATGCAATTAAGGCTTTAATGAAAAAAAAGTAGTTTATTTTAGTTTTCATATAATTAATTTTTATAAAATAAATCAGATTTTTGATTATTACTTATGTTCCACCTTTTTTTTAAATACTGACAAGTATCACATTTGTAAGATCCTTTGGGCATAGAACCTGTATCCATTAGTTTTTTTGCATGAATTATAGCTTCTTCAACCCAATTATCATTACAGTCAAACTCAACGAGAAATGACTCAAATTTTAAGGTTTTATCAAACATAGGTTCGTCTTTTAACCCATTGTAATAAACTAGATAAGCTTTGTTTGATACTGAAAAACCATTTTTTTTAAAAAGCCATTGGTACATTTCTAGTTGTCTTTTATATGCTTTAGGATAATCGTACTCATCCCAGGTTTTTGCCCAATTAAATTCTTTCTTAGAAGTACTTTTCACGTCCGAAACAATAAGATCTCCGTTTTTTTTAATCCAAACGTCATCGATAGCACCATAAAATGTAAATCCATGGTATTCGTCAGTAAAACTTATCCCCTGTCTAAAATTTCTCCATTTGTCTAAATCTTCATGTTGAAATGGTACTGCATCAATCAAGTAATCAGTTACCCCACCATTCTCTAAGAATAGGGGATGTGGTTTTTTATTTTTTCTATAAAAATCAAATTCATTTTTACAAAGATTATCAACAGCACTATTTAAGGTAAAAGGTAAGTTGCGCAAAGATACCCTATGTTTATATTGTAAAATAAAGCACCTTTTACAATTTAAAGATAACTCAACCGCTGATCTACTAAGTTTTAACATCTTAAGAAAATATTATTTATATTCAGAAATGTAAATTTTTATTTCAAAAATTTATACCGAATTAAAACTATATTTTGACTCTACTTAAAAGTTTATTTAATAAATTGCCAAAGGTAAGATTAATAAATGAAAAATAAAAACATCAGTAAAAATAATATTAAGAGTAATATTGGATTTAATGACAATAAAATTTTTAATTTAGCTCTTTCAGTAGGGTTCTTAAATTTAATTTTTATTTTTTTTAACGGACTTCCATCAATAAAAATCTTGAGTGTCTTTGACCTCCTTTTATTTACCTCTTTATTTTTTTGCTCATTTTTTTTTATATTTTTTTTAATAAAAATCCTTTTATTTGATATTTTTCTAAATGATTATATTGATAATTCGAAATAAATATATTTAATTTATCGAGTATTTTGAAAAATGAAAAAAATTCTGATAATTCTTTCCTAACTCTATTATCGAGGCTTTTTATCAATGGTAAATAAAAAAAAGAAAATTAATGATCAAAAAGATTTAAAAGAAAATCCTTTTTCTAAAGAAGGTCTTGAAAATATAAATAAAATCCAACTTCAAGAGTTTTATGGTTCCTTTTTTGGTAAAAATAAAGAGGAAGTAAAAAAAAATAGCCAAAAGATCCGTTTTAAAATTTATTTTTATGGTTTAATAATAATATCTGTAATTCTGGTAGTGACTTTTTTATTTAATAGAGTAAGTTTTGTTACTGCTTAACTTTTTAATTGATTAGTTATTTGATTAATTTTTTTTGGAATTTTAATGTCTTATAATTTTCTAGACAAGATATACAAATCAAACTCATATTCTACTTCAAAAGATTTATACCAAAAATGGGCACCTTCTTACGATGATGAATTAACTGAAAATAAATATGTTACCCCATTAAGGTGTGCACAAATACTTTCTAATTACATAAAAAATAAAAATATAAAAATTTTGGATATTGGATGTGGAACGGGACTTTCGGGTTTTGCATTGAAAAAAAATGGTTTCAAATCCATAGATGGTTTAGATCTTTCAGAAGAAATGTTGAAAATTGCTGAACAGAAAAAAATATATCAATCGTTATTTAATTTTGATTTAAATAATCCTACTGATTTCAATCATAAATATGATGCAATTATTGCAGCAGGAGTTATTTCTCCAACACATGCTAATCCAGATACAATAATAAGCTCATATTCAATGTTAAAAAAAAAGGGCCTAATGATATTTTCAATTAATGATCATGCTTTGAATGACAGCCTTTTTTTTAGTTCAATAAATAAGATAATTCAAAATTCAAATTTTATTTTACTTGATCAAATTTATGGGGATCATATAAAGGAGTTAAATTTAAAATCTAGTATTTTTGTCTTGCAAAAATCTTATTAATTAAGAGAAAAGTTAGCTAATTATAATACCCTTTTTTTATTAAGAATATGAAAAATATAAACAATAGAGATCCATTTATCCATTTAAGGCTACACTCATCATATTCTTTACTCAGAGGTGCTCTAAGACCAGAGGAATTACCTAAGATTTGTGAAAAAAATTCAATGCCTGCAGTAGGAATTACTGATTCAGGAAATTTGTTTGGCGCTTTAGAAATCTCAGAATTATTAGTTAATAGTGGTATACAACCAATAATTGGATGCGAATTCAGTTTAATACTTAACAACCACAGTGACCAAAATACAAATCTCTACTCTGACATCGTATTATTTGCACAAAATGAAAATGGCTATAAAAATCTTTTAAAATTATCGAGTGAGTTTTTTTTAAATCAAAAATCACCTAAGCTTTCCATAGATTTATCTCAGTTGGAACAATACTCCAATGACTTAATAATGTTATGTGGTGGAAGCTCTGGAATTCTAGGAGTAAATTTAATATCGAAAAGAATGAATGAAGCAAAAAAGAGGGCAGTAGACTTAAAAAAAATTTTTGGTGATAGGTTTTATATTGAAATTCAAAGGCATGGTAATGAGGAAACAATAAGAACATCAGAAGAAGCTGCTACAGAAGATCTCCTTTTAGAGTTGGCAGACGATTATTCTATCCCAATTGTTGCAACAAATAATGTTCATTTTAAAGATAAAAAATCGTTTGAAGCCCAAGATGTTTTATTATGTATTGCTCAAAATACTTATTTAGATCAGGAAGCGGAAAGAGAACGTTTAACTCAAGAACATTATTTCAAATCCAGTAAAGAGATGAGAATTTTATTTCATGACTTGCCAGAAGCATATGATAACACTCTTGAAATAGCTGTTAGATGTACATTTAGACCAATTAAAAGAGAACCAATGCTACCAAAATTTGCAGCTAATGAAATAGAAGAATTAAAAAAACAAGCAGAAGAAGGATTACAGAATAGAATTAAATCAATGTCTCTATCCGACGATTATGATGTTTATAAAAAAAGATTAAATTATGAACTTGAAATAATTGAGAGTATGGGATTTCCAGGTTACTTTTTAATTGTTGCAGATTTTGTTCAGTGGTCAAAAAAAAATAAAATTCCAGTTGGGCCTGGAAGAGGTTCTGGTGCTGGTAGTTTAGTCGCCTTTAGTCTTACTATTACAGACTTAGACCCAATAAAATATGGACTTCTATTCGAAAGATTTTTAAATCCTGAAAGGGTTTCTATGCCTGATTTTGATATTGATTTCTGTCAAGATAGGCGAGAAGAAGTAATTCAATATGTTCAAAAAAAGTATGGTAGAGACAGAGTCGCTCAGATTATTACTTTTGGTGGGTTACTATCTAAAGCTGCCATAAGAGACGTTGGAAGAGTATTACAAATACCTTATCCTCAAGTAGATAAAATAGCCAAACTTATACCGGTAGAGGCAAACAAACCCATATCAATCTCAAAGGCTCTTAAAGAAGAACCGAGACTGCAGGAAGAAAAAAATTCAAGTGAAACTATAAGTAGGATGTTGGATTATTCGTTAAAAATAGAAGGTCTTTTGAGAAATGCATCAACTCATGCTGCTGGAATTGTTATCGGTGATGGTCCTCTTGTTAATTATGTTCCATTATATCAAGATTCAAAATCAGATATGCCAGCCACTCAATTCAGTATGAAATGGGCAGAAGCTTCTGGTTTGGTTAAATTTGATTTTTTGGGGTTAAAGACGTTAACTATTATTCAAAATACTATTAACCTATTAGCTCAACGTAATATTTTAATTGATATAGAAAAAATCCCACTAAATGACAAAAAAACTTATAAATTATACTCAAGCGCAAAGACAATGGCTGTTTTCCAAGTTGAAAGCTCAGGTATGCGAGCAGCACTTACACAATTAAAACCTAATTGTTTGGAGGACATTATAGCGCTTGTTGCATTATATAGACCAGGTCCAATGGAGAATATTCCAAAATTTTGTAGGGTAAAAAATAAATTACAAGATAGAGAATTTATTCATCCCTCAATTGATAATTTACTCGATGAAACTCAAGGAATAATTGTGTATCAGGAACAAGTAATGGAAATTGCAAGAAAAATGGCAGGGTATACTTTAGGTCAGGCTGATTTGTTGAGAAGAGCAATGGGTAAAAAGATTAAGAAAGACATGGATGCAGAGAAACCAAGATTTATTTCTGGAGCTTTAAAAAACAATATAGATGAATTATTGGCAAATAGAGTTTGGTTATTATTAGAAAAATTTGCAAATTATGGTTTTAATAAATCTCATGCTGCAGCTTATGCTTTAGTAAGTTATCAAACATGCTGGCTAAAAGCCAATTACCCAGTAGAATTCATGGCTGCTGTGATGAACAATGATATAAATTACACTGATAAATTAAGCTTATACAAGCATGAGGTAAATGAATTAGGTATTTGTTTGCTACCTCCATCTTTAAATAAGTCCATTGAAGTCTTTAATGTGGATTCAAATAAAATTTTTTATGCACTAGGTGCCTTAAAAAATGTTGGTATTGAATCAATGAAAAATATTGTTGAAGAAAGAAATAAAGATGGTTCTTTCCAAGATATTTTTGACTTTGCTAAGAGAGTTGAATTACGTAAAATAGGTAAAAGATCCTTAGAAATGCTTATATATGCTGGTGTTTTTGATGAGATTTCTAGTAACAGAAACCAACTTTTTCAATCCATTGATACATTAGTAGAGTATTCAAATTTATGTTTTACAGAAAAAAATACTGGACAAAATAATCTTTTTGGAGACACAAATGACTTATTGTCTCATCCAGATTTAAAATTAATTGATGATTGGGATAATAGTGAAAAATTAAAGAAGGAATATGAAGCTGTTGGTTTTTATTTATCAGCACATCCACTTGATGAATATTCCAAATGGTTCAAATCCAAAAGCATATATAAGTTTTCCGAATTAAATGACCTACTTAAGTCAGGACCTAAGTTAATCAAAATGTGTGGTTCTATTATAAATAAACAAGAAAGGATTTCTAATAAAGGCAACAAGTTCGCTTTTATCCAGTTTTCTGATCCATCTGGTTTTTTTGAAGCTACAGCATTTTCAGATATTCTTGAATTATATTCTCATCTTTTGCAACCAGCACAAAATTTAATTTTATATTGTCAAGCAACTATTGAAGAAAATCAGCCTAAACTTCTTTTACGTAAAGTAGAAGTAATATCTGATGTTTTAAATTCGATAGAGGATTTGGGGATGAAAATTTTTATAAATAATCAAAACGCTGTATCCTTAATTAAAGAACAGCTTGAGATTCTAAATGATGAAAGAATTAAGAAAAGTCCTATTAAAATTGTAGTTATAAATAAAGAATTTGATGTTGAATTAGATCTTCCCAACTCTTATAGAGTAAATAAGGATGTTATTAATTCAATAAATCATATACCCGGAGTTATACAGGTTGAGAGATTTGATAGTCTTATAAGTGAAAATTTTTAAACTTATTTAAGTTATAAATATCATTTAATTGGTTTGTTTCATATAGTGAAAAAAAATAAACAGAAAATAGTAAGGCCTCGCCCATCAACACCTAAAGGTTTCAAGGATTATTTTCATTTATATTCGAAAAAAAGGGTTTTATTAATTAAAGAAATTTGTGAAGTTTATGAATTATATGGATTCGAAAACTTAGAAACTTCTGCAATCGAAAATTTAGATGCTCTTGGTAAATATTTGCCTGATATTGATAGACCAAATCAAGGAGTTTTTTCTTGGAAGGATGAGGAAAATAATTGGTTAGCTTTGAGATATGACTTAACAGCTCCTCTAGCACGGGTTTATGCACAACACTTAAAAGAATTACCATTACCTTACAGAAGGTATTCATGGGGACCTGTATGGAGAAACGAAAAACCTGGTCCTGGAAGATATAGACAATTTTATCAATGTGATGCAGATACAGTTGGGGCACATTCTGCAGTTTCAGATGCAGAAATGTGTATAATGCTTTCAACTATTATTGAGAAAATAGGAATTAGAAAAGATAGATATGTAATTAATCTAAATAACAGAAAAATTCTGAATGGAATTTTAGAGGCAATTGGTATTTTAAATAACAATGGAATAGATCAAAATCTAAGCGATATGGTTCTTAGGTCGATTGATAAAATTGATAGATTAGGGTTGTTAGGTGTTAAAGACTTATTAGGAAAAGGTAGAAGAGATGATAGTGGGGATTTCACTAGTGGAGCAAATTTAGACAAAGCACAAATTGATCATATTTTACAATTTATAAATATGAAACAGGATAATAATATTAAAACTTTAAAAAATATAAAAGATCTTGTTGGCGACTCTGCTACTGGAAATCAAGGAATTAAAGAAATTGAGCAAATTCTAGAATTATCTGAAGCTGCTGGAGTTTTTGAGGACAGAATAAGAGTCAGTCCTAGTACAGTTAGAGGGCTTGGCTATTATACTGGCCCAGTGTATGAAGTAGAATTAAGCGAAAAAATAGAGAATGAAGATGGCACTATAAATGAAATTGGTTCAGTTGCTGGAGGAGGAAGATATGATGATTTGATAAAAAGATTCACAGGTCAGATTATTCCTGCCACTGGTTTTTCATTAGGTGTTGATAGATTATTATTTGCTTTAAATCAGATGAAATCAAAAGCAGAAAATGATGAAAAAGGTCCAATCATTATCACTATTATGGAAAAAGATAAATTAAGCGAATATCAAAAGATTGTAATTGAACTAAGAAGAGCAGGTATAAAGTCAGAACTATATCAAGGGAATCCAAAAGATTTAGGTAGACAATTAAAATATGCTGATAATAGAGGAAGTAAATTTGCTATCATAATGGGTTCTAATGAGTTGAACAAAGGTGTAGTTCAAATTAAAGACCTAGAATTAGGTTCTAGGATATCAAGTCATATCAAAAGTCATGAGGAATGGAAAGACCAACCAGCTCAAGTGGAAATATCAAGGGAAAAGTTGATAGATTATATAACAAATTACCCAAATAATTTTTAATTTTAAGGTAAATTAAGTGTCAAGGTTATCATCAATAGGTAATGATCGTATTTCTTTAAAAAGGGAATTAGAGAGACTCATTAGTATATTTGAAAAAATTGGTTCCAATTATGTTGAAATACCAACCTTATTACAGTCAGATTTGTTGCTTGATCTTTATGGTGAGGAATTAAATTCTAGAACTTACATATTCAATGATCCAGTAAAAGGTAATTTGATGTTAAGACCTGATTTTACAGTACCTATAGTACAGTTACATATAAAAAATAATACAAAAAATGCTCAATACTGTTACTCGGGTAAGGTTTGGAGAAAACAAGATTATTTGAGTTCAAGACCTTCAGAATACCTACAAGTTGGAATTGAGTGTTTTGGTGGAAGTGATATTGCTAAAGAGGATGCAAAATTATTTTCAACAATTAGCAAAGCTGTAGGTTTTACTGATCTAAAAATTGTAACTAGTGACCTTGGGGTTCTGAGATCAGCTATTAATGGTTTAGAAATTAATCAAAGGTGTAAAAATGCTTTATTGAGACAGTTGTGGAGACCCAAAAGGTTTTTACATGTTTTAAAGTATTTTTCGAATAGTATTCATTTCATAAAAAATGAAAAAAAGGAAATAATTGATTTATTTAAATCTGGAAAGTTAATTGAAAAAATTAACAGCTATAATTCTACAATTGGCTTGAGAACAAGAAAAGATATTATCGAAAGGGTATCAGAATTATCGAATGATATTGTTAATAATCAATTACAAGAAAATGATGTAAAATTATTACAAAATTTGTTAAAAATCTCTTGTTCTTTGGTTGATGCCCCTAAAAATATCAAAAAATTAACTTACTCACATGACTATTTGAAAAAAGCAGCAATTTTATTGGAAAACCGTTTAGATAATTTATCTGAATTAGGAATAAATGTTAAACAAATTGATTTTGAAGTCAGCTTTGGCAGAACATCCATGGAATATTATGATGGTTTTGTATTTGAAATGGGACCAAAAAAACAGATTAACTCTATACCATTTGCCCAAGGAGGAAGATATAACGAACTAACCAGAATATTAAGCAGACTTCAAGGATATCATAAATCAACAAATTCAGTAGGAGGAATTATAAGGCCGGAGATCTTACACAACTTTAAATTAAATCAAGGTATAAAATAATGAAATTGGGTATACCTTCTAAAGGAAGATTAAAAAAAGAGGTTTTAAATTGGTTTAATAATAAAGGGATAAAAATATTAACGTCAGATGATGACAGAAGTTATGCTGCTAAAGTAGCAGATTTTCCTAACATACAATTGGTTTTAGTACCTCCTATAGAAATTCCATCATTATTACTGAAAGGAGATCTTGATTTAGGTGTAACGGGTCAGGACTTGATTGAAGAAAAAATACCAGAATGGAAAAAATATGTAAAAGAATTAATTAAATTTGGAATTGGCCGTGCAGATCTAGTAATTGCTGTACCTGAATTTTGGATAGATGTTAATAATCTTGAAGATTTAGACGATGTTGCAAACATTTTTAGACGCAAAATGGGTTTCAGATTGAGAATAGCTACTAAATATCATAATTTAGCAAGAAAGTATTTAAAAGAATTTGGTATTACAGATTTTAAATTAATCGATAGCCAAGGAGCAACTGAAGGTTTAATTAAAAATGAAGCAGCTGAAGTTGTTATTGATATATCATCCACAGGGCAAACCTTTAAATCTAATAAATTAAAAGTTTTGCCAATAAAACCAATTAAAAAAAGTGAAGTAGCATTGTTTTCATCTTTAAAAATTGAAAAAAAAATTAATTTTAGTGATAGAGCTTTTTTTGAAAAATTATCCATTAATCTTTAAAATTAATATTTAAAAAATACCAATTTCTGATAATTCTTTTTGTAATTCTAAAGGAATTTCAATTTTATCTTCAGAGTATAATTCTCTATCATTTGGAACTTCCTCTTGTTTAAAGTATCTCCATCCCTGAAAAGGTCTTTTTTGTATTGATTCAGTTAAAATTATTTGGCTATTTAAAATTATTTTACATCTCAAGATGTTATCAGCACCTATTATATTATCAAATCCAATAATTTTTTGTCTAGCTAATATTAATCCTTTGAATACCCAGTAAATCGATCCTCCATTTAGAAGCTCTTCCTCTTTTTTTGGTCGCATTCTGGTGATAATAAAAGTTACTGGACCCTCTAAATTTGCAACACTGATAATTCTATTTTTTTGCCAATTATATAACTCTGAAACATTTTGTGCTCCTACACATAACTTTATTATGTTTATAACTTTTTTGGTCAATGAAAGTTCCTAGTACTTGTGATTAAAAAAGGTTAGAAGACATAGTTATTTTTTTTTATATAAAAAACAACTGAAAACTATTGACATTAATTAAATTTATTAATAACTGAATATGTTTTTGGTGTTTGTGGTCTCCGTAAGGAAATACCTGTCGCTAGCTAATGGCTAGAAAGGAAAGCATCTTTCAACTTTTGAAAGGATCCAGTTGTGAGTAAACGCACTGCTGCCAAGCATAAAATAGATAGAAGAATGGGTGAAAATTTATGGGGTAGACCCAAATCACCTGTAAACAGAAGAGAATACGGACCTGGGGAACATGGCCAGAGAAGAAAAGCTAAATTATCAGATTTTGGAATTCAACTTAGAGCAAAGCAAAAATTAAAAGGTTATTATGGAGATTTGACTGAAAAACAATTCAGGAGAATTTTTGCAGAAGCTGAGCGTATTAGAGGAGATACTGGAGAAAATTTGGTTGGATTATTAGAAAGAAGATTAGATGCATTGATTTATAGAGCAAAATTCGTTCCTACTATTTTTTCAGCCAGACAATTTGTAAATCATGGACATATTTTAGTTAATGGAAAAGGCGTAAATATCCCGTCCTATAGGGTTAACGAAGGAGACGTTATTGAATTAGTTGAAAAATCTAGGCAATTACCCATCGTAATAGAAGCTATTTCATTACCTGAGAGAGATGTACCAGACTATTTAGAAGTCAATCATAGTAAATTATCGGCAAAATTTGTGAGAACCCCTTCCTTAGATGAAATTCCATATGCAGTTATTATGGAACCAAACCTTGTAGTTGAATTTTACGCTAAAAATTAATATGTCAACGTGGTTTATTTATTAAATTAAATATTTTATTATATAAACTACAGTTTCTCTTAAAAAAGTAATATTTGTATTGCTAATTTCTTTTAATATCTGAGGTTATCCATGTTAGACATCAAAAACTCAACTAATGAAAATTATTTTATTACTCATCTTATAAACAAAAACTTGAACCACAAACTATTTGATAAACCAATTTGTTCTAATTTAGATAAAAACTTAATAATTTTTGGAATGGGGTGTTTTTGGGGTGTTGAAAAATTGTTTTGGGGAATTGATGGGGTTAAAATGACCGCAGTTGGTTATTCTGGTGGCAATACAGATTTGCCTGATTATCAGAAAGTTTGCACTGGATTGACCGGGCACAACGAAGTTGTTTTAATTAATTTTGATAATAACCAGATTTCCTTAAGTAAGTTATTAAAATTATTTTGGGAGTGTCATGACCCAACTCAGGGTATGAGACAAGGTAATGACATAGGAACACAATATAGAAGCGGTATTTATACATTTTCTGAAGAAGATTTAGTAACAGCCAATAAATCCAAAAGTCTTTATCAAGAAAAATTAAATAAAAGTAGGTTTGGTATAATTACGACAGAAATAAAAAGAGCATCAAAATTTTACTTTGCAGAAGAATATCACCAGCAGTACCTAATAAAAAATCCAAACGGATATTGTGCATTGAAAGGTACAGGAATAGAAATGTGAAAACCTCAAATTTGAACAGTTAATTTTTTTATGCATTTTAGATTCTCAGGATTGGTTTCATCCAAAAATGATGCTCAACAAATTTGTAGATTATTGGAGAATTTAAACCCTAAACCGTTAGGATGTGGATTTACAGAAATTGATTTATCCAATAAAATTTGGGAGATAGACGCTTATTTTAATTATGTGATAGATCCTAGTATAATATTTTTATTAGAAAAATTATATTCTGTTAAATTTTATTTTAATGAAATTAGATACAATGATTGGATTGCTAAGGTCGAAAGAAAGCTTACACCTATCCATTTAAAAAAAGTTTTTATTCATGGTACTCACCATAAAAAAGAGGTTTCACTTAATAAAATAAATATAGAAATCCAAGCTGCAATGGCTTTTGGAACGGGACATCATTCTACGACCCAATTATGTATATCTGTTTATTTAGATTTAATTAAAAAGGGATATGTGTTTAATAATATTCTGGATGTTGGGTGTGGAACAGGCATTTTGTCAATTGTAGCATCGAAGATTAGTAAGGCGAGAATTACGTCTTTGGATAATGATAAAATAGCAGTAGAAACTGCTAAATTTAATCTTATAAAAAATAAAGCTACACGCAAGTCAAAGGTTTTTAGGTCAGAAGGATTAAAAAATATTCATTTAATTAAGCTAAGTAAATTTGATTTGATTTTTGCAAATATTTTATTCAAACCATTAAAAACACTAGTAAAATCTTTACACAAATTTTTGATAAAAGGTGGTTTAGTTATTTTATCAGGCATATCATTACAGCAAGCTATAAAAATTGAAGCAATCTACTTTGGGCATAATTTAAAAAAAGTTTATTGTATAAATGAAGACAATTGGATGACTTTAGTTATGAAGAAAATTTAATTTTTCTAAAACAAAACTTCTATCTTTTGTTAAATATTCATAGTAGCATATGAATAAAATAATAAATTTATTATCATTTTATTGAGGCGTAATGAGGATTATAGGTATTGATCCAGGTTTGAGAAATACTGGGTGGGGAATTATCGATACAAAAGGTGACAATATTTTTGAAGTTGCAAACGGTATTTGTGAAACAAATTCTTCTGATAATCTTGCTGTAAGACTGAGATGTATTTTTGAAAAATTATCAAACGTATTAACTAAATATAAACCTGATCAAGCTGCCGTAGAAAATACATTTGTTAATAAAGATGCTTCAAATACGTTAAAGTTAGGACAAGCAAGAGGTGTTTGTATGCTTGTCCCAGCATTAGCTGGCATAGCTGTTGAAGAATATGCTCCTAATGCCATAAAGAAGGCAGTAGTAGGTGTAGGTCATGCTTCAAAACAACAAATAGAATATATGGTGAAATTACAATTACCTAAAATTCAGTTGAAAAGTATTGACTCTACCGATGCAATTGCAGTGGCTATTTGTCATGCAAACCACATCAGAAACTCAATGAAGATGCAAAAAAAAATGCAGTATTTTATTTAATTATGATTGGAAGAATAAGTGGAAAATTGAATTATATCTCAGCGGATCATATTTTGGTTGATGTAAGTGGTGTTGGTTACATTCTATATGTAACTCAAACTACTTTAGCTAATTTACCAAAATTAGGTAATACAGTTTCACTATTTACAGAGCTTGTAGTTAAAGAAGATTTATTACAACTTGTGGGATTTATTACAACAACTGAAAAAGAATGGTATAAGTTATTAACCTCTGTACAAGGTGTGGGATCAAAAGCAGCACTAGCGTTGTTAAGTCAATTGCCAATTTCTACTCTTTCAAGAGCTATTTTATTAGAGGACTCTTCTACAATCACCTCAGCACAGGGAGTTGGACCAAAGATTGCTAAAAGACTTGTAGTCGAATTAAAGGGTAAAGTACCTTCTATGATGAAATTTAATGATCAACATGATATTTCGTCCTATCATTTGAATAACGAAATAGGTAATTCTAGTTATAAAATAAATAACAAAAGTTTGGATCAAAATTTTTCTAAAAATGATATTAGTCAAAAGGAAATAGATGCAATATCTGCACTTATTAATTTAGGATATTCACAATTGGATGCATCTCAAGTAATTGCTAAAATTATTAATTCATCTGAAGATGAATTAAATATTGAGGATATAATAAGACTTTCATTAAAAACATTAGTCTCAAAAGGTTAGTATGGATTTAGATAACTCTGTAATAAGAGATGAATTAGCTAGTGATGAAAAATTTAATTCAGTAAGACCAAAGAATTTTGAAGATTTTATAGGTCAAACTGATACATTAAAAAATTTGATTATTTTTGCAGAATCAGCAAGAAAAAGAAAAACTGCCATGGACCATGTCTTATTTTATGGTCCACCTGGACTAGGTAAAACAACACTGGCACAAATAATAGCTTATGAGTTAGGGGTAAATTTTAAAAGTACGTCAGGCCCAATACTTACAAAATCAGGAGATCTTGCTGCATTATTGACTAATTTAGAACCAAAAGATGTTCTTTTTATAGATGAAATTCATAGATTAAACCCTGTGGTTGAAGAAATACTATATCCTGCACTTGAAGATTTTTCATTAGACTTGATGATTGGGGAAGGTCCAGCTGCAAGATCAGTAAAAATTGATTTGGAACCATTTACTCTAATTGGTGCAACTACTAGATTGGGTCTTCTTACTACACCCTTAAGGGATAGATTTGGGATACCAACTAAATTAAAATTTTATGAGGTTAATGAATTAATGCAAATTATTAAAAGATTGTCTTTACTGTTAAATTGTAAAATTTCAGATGAAGGATCTTTAGAAATTGCAAAAAGAGCCAGGGGTACACCAAGAATTGCAGGAAGGTTGTTAAGAAGAGTAATGGATTTTGCAATTGTCCAAGGTAATGGGGAAATTAATAGAGACATAGCCAATATGTCATTAAATCAATTAGGAGTAGACAATTTGGGCTTAGATGATGCAGATCGAAAATATTTAACTTTTTTAAGTGACCATGGTGGTGGTCCAGTTGGTGTTGAAACTATTGCTGCAGCACTTTCTGAACCTAGAGATGCTATTGAAGAAGTTATAGAACCATTCCTTATTCAAGAGGGACTAATACAAAGAACACCTAGAGGAAGGATTTTGGGTGATTTAGCGTGGACACATCTAGGAATTGTAAAACCTGCATGATAGTTATAATAAATTTAGTGAGTAAACTTAAAAAATAATTTGGTAGATGTATGGAAAATTATTTTTGTAAGGTTTACTATGAAGATACTGATGCTGGTGGAATTGTGTATTATGCAAATTATTTAAAATATATAGAAAGAGCCCGTACCGAGACTCTTGGAACTGTTGGATTATTTCAAAATAAAATTAAAGATCAGTTAAATATAATTTTTGTTGTAAGAAGTATTTTTGCAGAATATATGAAACCAGCAAAATTAGATGATATTTTAGAAGTAACTACTAATTTTATAAAATTAGGTATGGTTAGTATTGTAGTTGAACAAGAAATATTTTTGAAAAAAACAAAAATATTTGGTGCTAAGGTGAAACTTGGAATTATTGATTTAAATGGAAAACCAAAAAAATTGCCAAGTACACTACGTCTAAAGTTAGAGAAATTATCAAAAAAAAGTATTAAAATTTAAAATTAAATGTATATTTAAATAAAAACAATAATAAGTTTGAGGTAAGGGGCATGGAACTGGAAGCTGCTAATGGTATTCAGCAGTTAGATTTTTCTTTAATGGCATTATTCCTTAGAGCAACTTTAACTGTAAAAATTGTAATGATAATTTTACTTGTTTCTTCTGTTTGGTCTTGGTCAATAATAATACAGAAATTTTTTGATTATGCTAAAGCAAAAAGAGAAACTAAGTATTTTCAAGATGCTTTTTGGTCAGGTGAACCCCTTGATGAATTATATCAAAGATTGGGAACTGATCCAAAAGGTGATAGTGAAAGGGTTTTTGTTGCTGGTATGACAGAGTGGAGGCGTTCTCATCGGCCCGATGGAGCTCTAATAACAGGTGCTCAGGCTAGAATTGATAGGTCAATGAATGTTGCGCTAACAAGGGCAAGTGATAAGCTCAATTCTGGGTTATATTTTTTGGCAACTGTAGGATCTACGGCCCCATTTGTAGGCTTATTTGGGACAGTTTGGGGAATTAAAAATGCTTTTGAAGAAATTGCTCTCCAACAAAGTACTAATCTTGCGGTCGTTGCTCCAGGCATAGCTGAAGCTCTTTTGGCAACTGCATTGGGATTGCTGGCAGCAATTCCTGCAGTAATTTTTTATAACAAGTTGTCCGGAGATTCTGACAAAATAATTGCAGAACAAGAAAGTTTTGCTGATGAATTCTTATTAATTTTATCAAGGCAGTTAGAAAGCTTGGAAAACAGGAAAGCATAATGGGTGGAAATATAATACAAATAAATTCAAAAAATTCTGGCCGTAGACGGTTTTCAAAGCGAGGTAATCATAGGTTAATGTCAGAAATTAATGTTACACCTTTTGTTGATGTAATGTTGGTCTTACTTATTATATTTATGGTAGCTGCACCATTGCTAACTGTAGGAGTTGAGATAAATTTACCTAAAACAAGTGCTAATGCTCTTCCCACTGAAAAAGAGCAGCCACTTACTTTGAGTATAACAAAGGAAAAGGAATTATATCTACAGGAAACCAAAATTGAATTTTCTGATTTAATACCAAAATTAAAACAGATTTCTAAACAGAGAAAGGATGATAGAATTTTTTTAAGAGCAGATGGCGAAAATAACTACAGTACGATAATGGAGATAATGGGTGCATTAAATAGTTCAAATTTTTCTAATATATCATTAGTTACAGAAAGTAGTGGAAATCAAAAGAAGTAGGATTTGATATTATATGAAAAGTGGTTTTTTTTTATCAGGAACTGCACATAGTTTGCTAATTACATTTTTATTTACTAATGGATTATTTTCAATGCCTGATAGAAAATTAGAAAATTTAGAAAAGCTCGATATTATGATTTTGTCTGAAGCTGAATTTGATGCTATATCTTCATCACCTCCTATTATAGAAAACTTATCTTCACCTAATTACAAAAAACTAAAAACCCCTTCCCAAGACTTAAAATTACAAAATAATGAAATTGAAAAACTAAGTGGCATTAATAAACATTCAGTTAAAAAACTTACCTTGCTAGAACAACCAGATGAAATAATGAAACCGCTTTTACCTCTTAAGGATTTTATACCAGAGCCTACTCCTACTATAACTAAAAAATTAAAAAATAAAGAGAAGATCGATTTAGAATTTAGTAAATTAGGGAATGAAATAAATGCTCAAGTAACTCCAACATTAAATAACCCTAAATCAAGAGATGCTGATAGAATTGATAGAATAGCCTCTAATAACAAGGATACGCTAGATATCAGTGATAATTTGACGGAATTAACCAACGAGATATCTGAAAAAAATGCAATTACTTTTGAAAATAAGGAAAAATTATCAAATAAAGAAGCAACAACTACAATCACTCCAGATGCTCAAAAAAATGTGGAAATTGTGAAAGGGTTAGTCGAGAAATCAAATATGCCATTAAGTAGGAGTCTTCCAGAAATCACAACTACTTCAAAATTGGAAGATGATTTAAACGTTAATTTTCAAGATACAATTGATAAATTAGTTGAAACGGTTAATCAGAATAGCGAAATTTCTGGAATTAATGATAATTCTCAAGCCTCAATTTCAACTATTGAAAAACTGAAACTAAGAAAAAGTATTAATCAACTTATTGGTAGATATTGGAATAAAGGTATATTGATTGGTGGATCTGATTTTGAAAATTATGTGGTAAAGGTGCAAATTCTGTTAGATAATGAAGGAAATATTATAGGAAATGTTCGTCC
>Ga0208878_1000275_pt1 | contig 17270 bp, 18 predicted proteins | sample Knorr_S15_td_Sur_FD_185600 | JGI IMG/M metagenome (GOLD analysis project Ga0208878, IMG submission 185600) | Marine microbial communities from Southern Atlantic Ocean transect - Knorr_S15_td_SurfaceA_ad_5m_LV_A (SPAdes) (version 2) | ecosystem: Environmental > Aquatic > Marine > Oceanic | place...
CCGGTTGTCACGCCAGTGGCATTGCCGGGTAGCTATGTTCGGAAAGGATAACCGCTGAAAGCATCTAAGCGGGAAGCCTCTCCCAAGATAAGATCTCCCAGAGACTTCGGTCTCCTAAAGAGTCGTCAAAGACTATGACGTTGATAGGCAAGATGTGTAAGCGTTGTGAGGCGTTGAGCTAACTTGTACTAATAACTCGTGAGGCTTGATCATGTAACCTTAAGTGAGGTTAGAGCAACTATTCAGTGATTTAAAATTGCATTCCAGTTTGCCTGATGACAATAGCAGTCTGGTACCACCTGATCCCATTTCGAACTCAGAAGTGAAACGGACTAACGCCAATGGTAGTGCAGGGTCTCCCTGTGTGAGAGTAGGAAATCGTCAGGCTTTTAATTTAGAGGGTCTAAATCAGAGATTTAGGCCCTTTTTTTATATTAAAATATAGTTATGGAATTAACTGAGATATCAGATAGGCTGGAAATAGAAAAGTTAGTTACTGACTATGCCAATGCTGTTGACGACAGAAATTTTGAGAAGTTCAATGAACTTTTTACTACCGATGCATTTATTGACTATACAGCAGTAGGAGGGATTTCTGGCAACCTACCAGAAATTATTGCATATCTGCACAAAGCCCTTGAACCATTTCCAAATTATCAACATCTAATTTCTAATATTGCAATTGATTTAGAACCAAATAGCAATGAGGCTGCGGGCAAAGTCATGTGCTTTAATCCCATGGTTAACAAGCAAGGACAAACATTTTTTCTTGGTTTATGGTATTTGGATAATTATCAAAAGATCAACGGAGCTTGGAAAATAAAGTCAAGAATTGAAAAAAGATCATGGGTGCATAATGTTCCAAAAGATATTTATACAGGTAGTTCTTAATGATAATAGGATTAACAGGAGGTATTGGCTCAGGTAAATCTCTTGCCTTAAGTTATTTTCAAAAACTAAAAATTGATTCTATTAGTGCAGATTTAACTGTTAAGAAAGTAATTGATGAAGATGAATGTGCAAAAAATAAGCTTATAAAGCTTGTTGGTAAAGAAATTATTGATCCAAATGAAGCTGTTGATAGAAAAATCCTTAGAGAGAAAATCTTTAATGATGATATCTTAAAAACCAAAGTTGAGAATATTATTCATCCGATTGTTCAAAAAAAAATTATGAACTTTGTAGGATCTTCATCCTCTGCATATGTGGTTGTAGAAGTTCCCCTTATTTATGAAACAAACTCGACAAAGAATTATGACAGAATATTAGTTATAGATTGTAGCGAGCATCTTCAATTTGAGCGTGCTATGTCAAGAGATAAATCAACCAAGGTGGAGATTAGTAATATTATTAAAAGCCAGTGTGCTAGATCAGAGCGTTTATCTATCGCTAGCGATGTTATAAGAAATACTGGTACCGAGGATGAACTTAAAAAGAAAATTTATGAGCTACATAGCTTTTATATCTCTATTGTAAATGGAAGATAAAATAATCTGTCCACAATGCAAAAAAATTACTGTTAGTGGGAAAGGCAACAAGTATCGACCCTTTTGTTCTAGGCGGTGCAAATTAATTGATTTAGGTGAATGGGCAAGAGAAGAGAAAACAATATCTAGAAATATAAATCCAAAAGAAATTCACTAGCTATTAATAAACATAGATATGCCAGCAATCCCATATGCGTTATTTTTTTTTGCATCTTCAGTATCTAGTATTGACAGACCCCCTAGCGCATAAACGGGTATAGAAACATCTGAAGCTAAGGAATTAAAATTTTTCCATCCTAAAGGTGTGCTGGATTTATATTTCTGCCTTATTGGTCCCAAGAGACAATAATCAAGATTAAGATTAGCTGCTGCCTCCAATTCTCGAATATTATGGCATGATGCACCAATAACTGATACTCCAACTTTCCCATCTTTGTCTGTAAAATATTTATTTTGTCTGAGAAAGTGAATATGCTCTTTATCTAGTCTCAAGAGGTCACTGCTAGTGATGTGTAATCCTTCGACATAATCTAAAAAAGGTTTTTCAATCTGATCAATCAATGAAACAGTTGGACCTTGTAAAAATTCTTCAAAATTTCCTTGAGTATGCAATATGACTTTTTGATTTATAGACTGGCTAAGTTGCACTGCGATCAACTCAAGCTCTTTTTTTTCAATAAGCTTGTTTCTGCAAATAATATGCTTTAAATCCGTTTTATATGAACTCTGTGTGAGAAATTTTTGCAGCGTGAAAGATTTTTTTTTTGAGGATTCCTCAGATGGATAAATCTCTGGAGTTATTTGAACATATTTCATTTACCACAGCACTGCTTGTATTTTTTTCCAGACCCACAATGACATGGCTCATTCCTACCAATCTTTTTAGATTCTCTTACAATGGTCTGCGTGGACTTTTCTTGTTGTGACTCAGCTTTTATTTTTGGATTGTTAATTTCCTGACTTTCAACCATTTTTTCTTGCATTTTCTTTTGATCAGCGATCGCCCTTGCTTGTAGGTCTTTTACTGCTTCCTCAGAGATAAGCTCAAGATTAAACAAGATTCTAACGGTTTCTGAATTAATCTTTTCTAACATGTATTCGAACATCTCATATGCTTCTCTTTTAAATTCGTTTTTTGGATTCTTCTGAGCATATGCCCTAAGACCAATGTTTTGTCTAAGATGATCCATTTCAGCAAGGTGATCTTTCCAATGATTATCCAACACTTGCAACATTACTTGTTTTTCAAGCAATGATCTTTCACCACCTAGCTTATCGAACTTATCTTTATAAAACTTTTTTGCTGTGTTAATTATTAAATTTGATATGTCTAAAGGTTGCCATGATGGATTGTTTATGATTTCGGTTTGTACATTAAGGTTGATTTTAAATTCACTTTTGAGTTTTTCCTCCATTTCAATTGGTTGCCATTGAGATTCAACAGACTCTGGTGGTATGAATTCATAGGATAATGCAGAGAATTCATCTTCAATAAGCTCTTCGATTGAATCTGAAATTTTCGTTTCCTCTAAAAGTTGATCTCTTAGGGAATAAACAGCTTGCCTTTGATCATTTGAGACATCATCATACTCAAGGAGGTTTTTTCTTAAATCAAAATTACGACCCTCAATTCTTTTCTGAGCATTTTCAATGCCTCTTGAGAGCATTCTATGTTCAATATGATCTTCTCCCATGCCTATTTTTTCAAAGAGTGATCTTCTGCCATCTGATATAAATAATCTCAACAAATCATCCTCTAGAGATAAGAAGAACTTTGAGTAGCCAGGATCACCTTGTCTTCCGGCCCTACCTCTCAATTGATTATCAATTCTTCTGGATTCATGTCTTTCAGTTCCAAGAATATGTAATCCTCCTGAATCCAGAACTTGATTATTCTGAAGTTTCCATGAGTCTAAATCCTTATCTTGTGATTTTCCACCAAGCACAATATCAGTACCTCTGCCTGCCATGTTGGTTGCAATTGTGACTGATGATGGCTTTCCTGCATTGGCAATGATCTCAGCTTCTTTAGCATGATTTTTTGCATTTAGCACTTGATGAGGAACATTATTTTTTCTGAGTAAATCCGATACTTCTTCAGATGACTCTACAGAAGCAGTGCCGATTAATATTGGTGCTTTTTTCTCTCTAATGCTTACAATTTCATCAAGCAGAGCTTTAAACTTAGCCTCTTTTGATAGGAAAACTAAGTCATTATTATCAATTCTTATCATTTTTTTATGAGTGGGAATGATTACAACATTCAATCCATAAATCTCTTGGAACTCTCTTGCTTCAGTATCAGCTGTGCCTGTCATTCCTGAAAGCGTCTCAAATAATCTAAAAAAGTTTTGAAATGTTGTAGAAGCCAGGGTTTGAGATTCACGCTGTACATTAACATTTTCTTTAGCTTCAATGGCTTGATGCACACCTTCGCTTATTCTTCTGCCTGGCATAGTTCTGCCAGTATGCTCATCAATAAGTAGTATTTCTCCATCTCTAACTAAATAATGAACATCCCTTTTAAATAGAAAATTTGCTCGTAAGGTTGCTTGCACATATCTCATAATTTTTAAATTACTTGCAGAATATAGACTTTCTGAATCACTAATGATTGCCTCATTTTCAAGAAAACTTTCAATTTTCTCATAACCGCTATCTGTTAAATCCACCGATCTATTTTTTTCATCAACAAAATAGTCTCCAATCTCATTCTCAAGTAAGGGCTCTTCTTCGGTACCTTCCCTTAATTGTTTTTTTAAAGATGGAATGATTTTTTTGAGTTTTATGTAATATTCTGGAGATTCATTTGATGGACCTGAAATTATTAGAGGTGTCCTTGCTTCGTCAATTAAAATAGAATCAACTTCATCGATTACAGCAAAATCTAGAGAGCATTGTACTTTGTCGCTTATCCTTAAAGCCATGTTGTCACGCAAATAGTCAAAGCCAAGCTCATTATTAGTGGCGTAAATAACATCACTACTGTAAGCAACTTTTTTTTCTTCCAAATCCTGATTTGAAAAAATAATGCCAACTTTCATGCCTAAATACTCATATACAGGACGCATCCATTCAGCATCTCTTTGAGCTAAGTAATCATTTACTGTGACAAGTATCACCTTCTTTTTTTGGATGAAATTAAGATAAGAGGGGAGTGTGCCGACAAGGGTTTTTCCTTCACCTGTCTTCATCTCACTTATGTTACCCTCAGAAAGAGCAATTCCTCCAAGCATCTGAGAATCGAAATGTCTTTGTGCAAGAGTTCTTTTACTTGCTTCTCTGACTGCAGCAAATGCGTGCGCGATTAAGTCTTTTTGATCTTTGTATTTATCTAATAATTCAGCATGTAAATTCTTAAACTCTGCTTCTGATAAATTTTCATATGTGGCCTCAAGAGAATTGATTTTTTTTAATATCTTTCCCGCTTTATTTAGATATCGTTGATTACTAGAACTGAAGATATTCTTAATAAACTGCATTTTTGGTATTAAATATTCTGAAACGGAGATCTTGAATATGATATGGGCGCGGAAGATTTATCTTCATATTGCACCAATTCCCAAGCGTTTTCTTGATCAAGGATCTTTCTTAGTAATTCATTGTTTAGAAAATGACCAGACTTATAACCAGTGAACTCTCCAATAAGATTATGACCAAGGAGATATAAATCTCCTATAGCATCTAACATCTTGTGTTTTACAAATTCATCATCAAATCTCAGACCTTCTTCATTATCTATACCTTCTTCCCCTACTGCTATAGCATTTGATACGCTTGCACCCAGGGCTAAATCCTGAGATCTAAGATAATCAAGATCTTTTGTCAGACCAAATGTTCGTGCACGACATACTTCTTTCACAAACGAAGTTGAGGAAAAATCAATCACCGATGAGGATGCATATTTATTTATTGTTGGGTCATCAAACTCGATTGTAAAATCAACTTTAAAACCATCGAAGGGTCTAATCGCTGCAAATGAATCTCCTTTTTCAACTTTTACTTCTTTTTTAACTTTTATAAATTTTTTGATCTCACTCTGCTCTGATATCCCAGCCGACTGAATTAAAAACACAAATGGACCTGCGCTGCCATCCATGATGGGTATTTCCGGACCATCCAATTTAATTAAACAATTATCAATACCAAGACCAGCAATTGCAGATAGCAAATGCTCAATTGTCGCAACTCGTGCTCCCTCTTTATAAAGTGTTGTTGAAAGTGTTGTATCCCCAACAAATTTAAAAATTGCTGGTATCTCAACATTTGGATTTAAATCAGTTCGTATGAATTTTATACCACTATCAATTTCAGCTGGAAGAAGTTCCATAGTAACTTTTTTTCCAGAGTGCAATCCAATTCCTACTGCTTTAATTGGATTAGAGATGGTTCTTTGTTTAAGCATTTTGTTGATTTTTCTGTCTTGCTGCTTCAAATAATAACACTCCAGAGGCAACAGATACATTCAAACTATTAAAAATCTTATTTGCATTAATATTTATGATTTTGTTGCATGCCTCTAATGTTTTGCTTCTAATACCTTTGCCTTCAGAGCCAATTACAAATGCTAAAGATTGAGCTAAATTTTCTTTAAATAGTTCATTTTTACTGTGCTCGCTTGTTCCATACACATAAATAGCTTGTTCGTTGAGATATTTAATACAATTAATTAAATTGGATACGTGAAAGATTTCTGCAATTTCTGTAGCTCCGCATGATACTTTTCTTACTGTTGAAGTAATCGAAGAGCATTGATGCTTATTGACAATAATTCCGTCAACTTCAGCCACTACTGCAGATCGAATACAAGCTCCAAGATTCCTAGGATCTGAAATGTTATCAATAATAAGTAAAGTAAGATTATTCTTTTTTTGAATATACTTTTTTAGTTCACCAAGGCCCATTTCTTTTTGCTGCGCAACAAATGCAATTGGATTCTGCTTCACTGATTGGCTGAGTTCAATTGATATACCAGCATTTTCTGCAAGATTTATGATGTTAGAGGCCCTATCATCAGTTCGATTTTTTGGGAGCATAATTCTTTTAATTATTTCTGGCTTTTTTGCGATCAAAATCTCTATTGGATAAAAGCCTTCTACTTTTTCTTCTGTCATATCAATTATCTAATTTGAGGTTGATTTTGCCCTCTAATGGAGATGTGCCAACAATTACCACGTTTAATCTTTGACTCATCATATATTTAGTCCCTGTCTTCTCACCATAAAGAAAATTTCCATTATTTGATAAAAAATACCTATCTTTTTTTAACTCACTGACATGAAGTAAACCAGAAATTTGGAACTTTTCTAAATTAACAAATAGCCCAAACTCAGTAACACCCACCACAAAGCCCTTCAATCTTTCACCAAAATATTTTTCTAAAAATGAAATAATTAAAATTTGATTAATTTGTCTTGAGGCATTCTCTGCACGTTGTTCAAGTTGTGATGAGTTAATACATATTTCTTCAAGATCCTCTTCACTAAAATTAAAAACTTTCTCTTTATTCAAAATGATTTTAATTAATCTATGTGCTATTAAATCAGGATAACGCCTAATTGGTGAAGTAAAATGACAATAACTTGAGAGTTGTAAACCAAAGTGACCTATGTTGTTAGTAGAATACTCTGCTCTTTGCATTGCCTGCAATATTAGTGAATTAGTTAACATATCATCATCTTTTACTTTCGAATTTATCAAATGTAATTGATCTATTTTTGAAGCCTTGTTTGAAAAACTTCTCTTTAAAACTAATTTCATTAGATGATCAATTTTTGTTTCTTCTGGTTCTTCATGAATCCTATATGGACACATTTTCATTTTTATATTTAAAAAATTTGCAGCACATTCATTTGCTAACAACATGCATTCTTCAATTACTTTTTGAGATTTCAGAGATGCACCAAAACCAATTTTTTTGACATACCCATCTTTGGACAGATCTAATTTGTGAGCTTTTGTTGAAAAATTTATAGCTTTTCTTGCAATTTTCTTTTTCAACCGAAGTGTTGTTAACTTTTTAAGATTTTTAAGCGAATTTTTTATTTCACTGCCTAAGTTTTTTTTGTATTCAAACTCTTCATTAAAATCTTCGTAACACAATCTAATTTTTGATTCTATAATTGCCTGATAAAATGAATATTTCTTAATCTCTCCATCAGCATTTAATTTTATATCTGCAACCAGTACTGGTCTCATCTCACAAGGTTTCAATGAGCATAAATTATTCGAAAGTTCTTCAGGTAACATTGGTATTACGTATTGTGGAAAGTAAATTGAGGTACCTCGAATATATGCTTCTTTATCTAAACAAGAGTTCTGCTTTACATAAAGAGAAACATCTGCAATTGCAACAAGCAAATTAAAATTATCTTTTTGCTGTTTGCAATAAACTGCGTCATCAAAGTCTTTTGCATCTATGCCATCAATGGTTACAAAAGGTAATTCTGAAAGGTTTTTCCTATCTAATTTATCAATCTCAATTTTCACACTCTGGGCTTCATTTAAAACTTTACTCGAAAAAAATTTAGGCAACTGATTTTGATCAATTACAAAGTTAATTGCGGTTTTAAGATTGATTTTCATTTTTTTGTATCAACATCTTTATACTATACTGAAGCTATTTAATGAAAAAAATAACCACATTTATTTTATCTTTGATCTGTCTGAATATCCTTGCTGATGAGATAGAAGAAATAACAATTTTAGGAACATACTTACAGAATGGTGAACTTGATTCATCACCAGTTGAACTCATTTCAAAAAAACGTTTTGATGACTTTAATATTTCATCAATAGCTGAGATTAGTAAATTTATAAGTGCTGCCTCAGGTTCGCATTTTCAGACTAACGCATTGGGTGGACAAGATCAGGGTATGGCGTCTATCACTTTGCGTGGACTAGATCACTCATCAACTTTGATACTGATTAACTCAAAGAGGCAAACTTTTGCAGGTACTGCTGCAAATGATGGAGAGGGATATATCGATGTTAATATTATTCCTGAAATTGCAATTCAAAGAATTGAGATCCTTAAGGAGGGTGCAACTTCATTATATGGATCAGATGCAATAGCTGGTGTTATAAATTTTCAATTAATAGAGCAGTTCAAAGGAATGAAACTGGACATTAAGCATCAAGATACTGACAACTACTCACAAACCGATAATAACATTGGGATTTTATTTGGAAATAATGTTTTCGGATTTGATTTAGTAGCTGGATTACAGTTTTTAAATAGGAGCTCTCTACCAGCAAGATCAATCGATGGTATTGCAGAGCTTGCCTTGAGTGGATTAGGAAAGACATTCAGGATCGCTGAAGCAGATACAGTTTCAGGGGGATTGTACTCAGGTACATATGCAGCAGGACAATTTGTGCCAGATCCAAATTGTGAATCAAATGGCGGTATTTTAGACGGAAACTTCTGTAGATTTTTGTATGGTAATAGGTTCAATGTTGTAAATGATGAGGACCATCAAAAAATCTATGGCACGATTTCAAGGCAACTTGGCAATTTATATTTTCAATCTACAATTATAGAGTCTTCGATTGATGTAAATGACAACCCACAGTCACCGTCATATCCAGCGCTACCTTTTTTATCAAGAAATATTTTGCCTTCTCAAGGTGGGAGTCCATTTAACGTACCTGTTCGTTGGTACGGACGTCCATTAGGTTCTGAGTATCCCTCACCATACTCCCCAAAAGATATAAATCAATTTCATTGGAGTAATAAAGTGATCATAGATTTGTCAGACATTTCAAAGTTAGAGATCGCTTTTACAAAGAGCGAGCATGAAAATAATCATTATCGTCCTGACGTTATTGACTCAAGATTTTTAAATGCACTAAATGGATTGGGCGGTATAAATGGTGACTTAACATGGGATATTTTTGATTCAAATCAGATTCCAGATTCCCTAATTGACTATGTCAAGGGAGCTGAAATTTCTAATAAAAAAGCATCACAAGATATTATAGATGTAATTTTTTTATCTCAAATGAGTGGCTTTGATCTTGCCTTGGGTTTGCAATATTTAGAAGATGATCTTGAGATATATTACGATGATTTATCAAGGGTCGTCTTTGATAATGATGGTCAGTTCATAAAATCTGCAGACTTATTTTTCTTGGGTGGTGGAAAAAATGTTTCGGCTTCAAGAAACAAAAGAGCATTATTTTTTGAGCTAAGTAGAAATTATTTTTCAAGCATTGATTTAAGATTAGCTGGAAGGTTTGAAGATTTTGATACTGGTTCGTCTTTTGATCCAAAGGTCTCATTGAAGTATGAGGTAAACAATTTGATTTCAATTAGAGCATCTATGAGTGAATCTTTTTCCATGCCCTCGATGGCACAAATGTTTTCTAGTGAGGTTCAGCTAGGAAGTGTAAGAGACACTTCAAATGTATTTGTTCGTCAAGCGCAGCTTGGTAATCCAAACTTAAAACCAGCGACCTCAGAAAATTTGAATCTTGGGTTGCTTATTAATGCCCTAAATTATAAATTTTCTCTCGATTATTGGGAAATTGATTATGAAAATAGAATTGAAGCTCAAAGTGCTCAAGCTCTGCTGAATGAGAATCCAAATGGTCCTGCAATAACAAGAAACGTTGATGGTGATCTTATTGGAGTAACCACAACCTATTTTAATGAAGAATCAACAGAAGTTGCAGGCATTGATCTTGACTTAAGTTATAGCTTTCCAATTAATAAGTTTGGCGACTTTGATATAAGAATTGTTGGAACAAACCTCATAAAATTTTCAACTCCATTAGTTGAAAGCGGTGTAAGCAAAATGCAAAATCGGGTTGGAAGATTTAACTATGATTCTCATATGCACTCCTTACCAAGAAATAGGATAAATCTTTTTTTTGGCATTAATGGTAAAAACTTCAGGCATCAATTGAATACTCGCTATATTGACAGTTATAAAAACACCAGAGCAATAACTGGATTAGGATTAACCTATGGTTATAAAAATAAAGTCGACAGCTTTGTTGTCCACGATTATTGTCTAAAAAATTCTGAAACATTTACTCCTGATTTTTTTAATGGCAAGTTAAATTTTGGATTTTGTATAATAAATATCAATGATGAGTCAGCGCCGCAACTTTATGATGCACCAGATTTTAGTTTTGATACCAGGGTGCACGATCCTAGAGGCAGGATGTTCTCTATCAACTTTAGTTTGGAATTGTAAATGAAAGATTTCTTAAAACTAATTAATTGCATCAGCTTATGTGGTTTCTTTATGTTATTACCATTAGCATCATTATCGCAGGAAGCAACAAAACCCGATTCAGTGAGAACTGTTAGCGAAATGACAATCCAAGAACTGAAAGAAGTTGTTCAAGATATAGTTGAGGACAGTATTGAGAAATGTGTTGTTGCCGGAACAATGGAAGGAAGGGCGGTACCATTATCTTTAAAAGTTGAGGGTGAAGTTGTTGCAAAAATGACTTGTAACTTTGATCAGGAAGATTGATGGAGCCACCTGTCAGATTCGAACTGACGACCTGATGATTACAAATCAACTGCTCTAGCCAACTGAGCTAAGGTGGCGCGAGTAGAAGTTTACATTATTAGATTTTTAATTTACAGCCCGTTCCTCCAAGGCCGCAATAACCATTTGGATTTTTAGCAAGATATTGTTGATGATATTCCTCAGCAAGAAAGTATTTTTCAGTCATTGATATCTCAGTTGTTATAGTGCCATAGTTATTGTTATAGAGTTCTTCTTGAAAAAGGTTCATTGAAAGTTCGACTAAATTTCTATCCGCTTCATCTTCAATAAAAACTACAGAGCGATACTGGGAACCAATATCATTACCTTGGCGCATTCCCTGAGTTGGATCATGCGCCTCCCAAAACACTTTAAGCAAATCTTTAAGTTCTATATCATTTGGCTCGTAATCAACTTTCACTACTTCGGCGTGATCTGTAAAACCAGAGCATACCTCTTCGTAGCTTGGGTTTTCTGTTTTACCTCCTGAATAGCCAACCGAGGTTAATACCACACCACTTAATTCCCAAAATCTTTTCTCTAAACCCCAAAAGCAGCCACCACCAAAAATTATTGATTTGGTTTCCTTAAGAGTATTTGTAGAAATTTCATTTCCATAAACAAAGTGCTTCATAATTATTAATAATCATAAACTCCTTTAATGGATATTTCACCTGATTCAAATTCTTGAATTTTATTATTGAAATCCAACTTAATATGCCCCTGACTGGTAATACCCTTACAAATACCTTCAATTGCTTTTTCTTCCCTAACAAAAACAATTTTCTTATTTAAATGCATGCATTTACTTTCCCATGTCTCCTGCCACGAATCGACTCCTCTTTCTAGGTACTCTTCAAAACCTTTCAAAATTTTGTTGATTATTTCATCGCGTAAATTTTTTAATTTAAATTCTGAGAAATCTCCCCACCAACTCTCTTTTTCTTCGCCAAGCTCAAGGTTAATACCTATTCCAACAATAATTTTCGATAGGTCGTTACACTTTTCTTTTTCTACTAATATACCAGCGACTTTTTTTCTTCTAAATACAATGTCATTTGGCCATTTTATTTTTATGTGTTCTTCATTTAGTGATTCAGAAAGTGCATTTGTAACTATTATTGATGTAATAAGTGATATCGGTGGACCATCTGCTTTAGCTTCGTAGGAAATTGATAAAGCAATGTTTCCTTCCGGTGTAAGCCAATTTCTTCCATGCCTGCCTTTACCACTGGTTTGTTTATTTGCAGAAACAACAAGAAATTTCTTTTTTATTGGTATTCTTTTGCATTCTTCATTGGTAGAATCGATCGATCTTAATAAAAATAAGTCAAAATCTTCTTTGTTGAGATCTTTTAGAATAATTTCTTTGTTAAACTTTAACAATTTAATAATTGGTTGACTTAATATCATTCTAGAACAAAAATAGCTGTCATCAAATTGGAGGGATTGGGGAGCGGTCAAACCCAGCAGACTGTAAATCTGCCGCCTCGTGCTTCGGAGGTTCGAATCCTCCTCCCTCCACCAATTTCTCACAAAAAAACACATACATTAAAAAGGTTGAGTTTCTTTATATTTAGAGTGATAATACGCATCCTTTAATTGGTTGTTTATAGGCGGGCTCATATAGCTCAGCGGTAGAGCACTTCCTTGGTAAGGAAGAGGTCACCGGTTCAAGTCCGGTTATGAGCTCCAAATAAAGATATATTGAAATAAAGAGAGGCATTAAATATGGCTAGAGAAAAATTCGAAAGAACATTACCTCACGTAAATGTAGGTACAATTGGTCACGTCGATCATGGTAAAACTACCCTCACTGCTGCTTTGACGAAAGTTTGTGCAGAAACATATGGTGGTGATGCTGTATCATTTGACGGGATTGATAATGCGCCTGAGGAAAAAGAAAGAGGAATTACAATTGCTACTTCTCATGTTGAATACGTTTCAACAAATAGGCATTATGCTCATGTTGACTGCCCTGGACACGCAGATTATGTAAAAAACATGATTACTGGTGCTGCTCAGATGGATGGTGCGATTCTTGTTGTTAGCGCAGCTGATGGACCAATGCCTCAGACTAGAGAACATATACTTCTTGCTAGACAAGTTGGTGTACCTAAGATAGTGGTATTTTTGAATAAAGCTGACCAGGTTGATGATCCTGAACTTCAAGAGCTAGTAGAACTAGAAATTAGAGAGTTACTTAACGAATATGAATTTCCTGGTGATGACACTCCTATAATCTTGGGTAGTGCCCTGAAAGCACTTGAAGGAGATACATCTGATATAGGTGCAGGGGCTGTTCAAAAACTAGTTGAATCACTTGATTCATATGTTCCTGAACCTGAAAGAGATGTTGATAAGCCATTTCTTATGCCAATCGAGGATGTATTTACAATTTCCGGAAGAGGTACAGTTGTCACAGGTAGAATTGAGAGAGGCATTGTAAAAACTGGTGATGCGCTTGAGATTGTTGGAATCACTGACACGTCTGAAACAACTTGTACTGGTGTAGAAATGTTTAGAAAATCCTTAGATGAAGGAAGAGCAGGTGAAAATTGTGGAGTTTTATTAAGAGGAATTGAAAGAGATGCTGTTGAGCGTGGTCAAGTTCTATCTAAGCCATCTTCTATAACACCTCATACTGAATTTGAAGCTGAGATATATGTGCTTTCAAAGGAAGAGGGAGGAAGACACACTCCATTTTTTAGTAATTATAGACCTCAGTTTTATTTCAGAACAACAGACGTAACAGGAGCATGTGAACTACCTGATAAAGTCGAAATGGTTATGCCAGGCGACAATATCAAGATGAAAGTCTCATTAATTGCACCTATTGCTATGGATGAGGGTTTAAAATTTGCCATACGAGAAGGCGGAAGAACAGTTGGTGCCGGTGTCGTATCCAAGATAATTAAATAATTTTTTATGGGTGAATGCCAAGCTATGCTTGGCATTTTTTGTTTTATATTTAGAACATAGGCCAGTAGCTCAACTGGTAGAGCGACGGTCTCCAAAACCGTAGGTTGGGGGTTCAAGTCCCTCCTGGCCTGCCATTTGGGATGTAAGGTAGGTAATATTTAGGAAAACTATGTCTAGCAAGTCTAAAAGTAACAACATCTTGAATGCAATCAAGTGGACTCTGGCTTTGTCTGCCTTCTTAATTGCCGTTGTTGGTAATAGCTATTTTTCAGCAACCCCATTTTTATACAGAGTATTAGGTGTTCTAGGACTTTTCATTATAGGATTAGCGATTCTTGCAACAACTGAATTCGGAAGAAATTCCCTAAGACTGATGTTTGAATCGAGAACTGAGTTAAGAAGAGTCGTTTGGCCCACTAGAACAGAAACAACTCAAACGTTTCTTGTGGTATTCGGATCAATTGTTATACTATGCCTCTTTTTTTGGGGTTTAGAGTCATTTTTAAGTTGGTTAACTAGATTGGTGCTGGGTTAATGAATTGGTATGTAGTTCAGGCGTATTCGGGTTATGAAATGAAAGTGCGTGATGCACTTATCGAAAGAATAAATCTTGCAGGCTTAAAGGAAAAGTTTGGTGAAATTCTTGTACCAACAGAACAGGTAGTTGAGCTTAAGAGTGGTGAAAAGAAAAAGACAGAGAGAAAATTTTTTCCAGGATACATAATCATTGAAATGGATATGGACGATGACACTTGGCAGTTAGTTAAACATACACCTCGTATAAGTACTTTTGTGGGCGGTACAAAGGAAAAGCCTATGCCAATCTCAAAACAAGAGGTTGACAAAATAATAAACAGAATTGAAGTTGGTGAGGAAGCGCCAAGACCAAAAACTCTTTTTGAGCCTGGTGAGGTTGTAAGAGTTTGTGATGGTCCTTTTAATGACTTCAGTGGAGTAGTTGAGGAAGTTGACTATGAAAATAGTCAGGTCAAGGTATCAGTTCAAATCCTTGGCAGATCTACTCCTGTTCAACTAGACTTCATACAAATTGAGAAAACTTAATGGCTAAGAAAGTAGAAACAATCTTAAAATTACAAATACCTGCTGGTGCTGCAAATCCTAGCCCACCTGTTGGTCCAGCCCTGGGTCAAGCTAGTGTGAATATTATGGATTTTTGTAACGCATTTAATGCAGAAACCAAAGATGCCGAAAAAGGAGTGCCTCTACCTGTAGTAATTCAGGTTTATGAGGACAAATCATTTACTTTTCAGATTAAATCTCCTCCTGCATCTGTATTAATAAAGAAGGCTATTAAGATTCAAAAAGGCAGCTCAGTTCCTAACATGGATAAAGTCGGGTCAATAACAACGGCTCAGCTTGAGGAAATAGCAAAGGTTAAAGAAAAAGATTTAAATGCTAATTCACTTGATCAAGCGGTAAAGATTATTGCTGGAACTGCAAGAAGTATGGGTGTAGATGTAACATGAAAACATCAAAGAAAAGACAAGCATATCAAGATATGATTGACGACAGACAATTTTATTCTGTAGGCGAAGCTCTTGATATATTTAGCAAATCTAAATCAAAAAACTTTGATGAGTCCATCGACATTGCAATAAATTTAGGTATCGATGCTGGCAAATCTGATGAAAATGTTAGAGGTTCTGTTGCTTTACCAAATTCTCTTGGTAAAGATATCAAATTGGCAGTCTTCACTGATTCTTCGAATGAAAAAGAAGCTAAGGACAATGGTGCTGATTATGTTGGACTTGAAGGGTTAGCTGAGGAATTCAAGAAAGATAACATTAAAGTTGATCTTGTGATTGCTTCACAATCAGCAATGAAGATTGTTGGCCAATTAGGTCAAATTTTAGGTCCTAAAGGACTAATGCCAAGTCCAAAAAACGGAACTGTTACTGACAACATTGGTCAAGCTGTTAAAGAAGCAAAATCTGGTAAAGTTTTATTTAAAAATGACAAGGGTGGAATTATTCATGGTTGCATTGCAAAGGTTTCGTTTGATGAAAATCAAGTTTCAGAAAACTTAAATGTGCTAATAGATGAAGTAAAAAGATTAAAACCAGCTTCTACTAAAGGTGTTTATATTAAGGATATATTTATAAGTAGCACAATGGGCCCAGGATTAAAGTTGAATGCAGGAGATTATATATAAGTTTTGAGCTCTTGAGCTCAGATTGTTGCGAGAATTCGCAGCCGTCAAAGACCGTAGGTGCGAAAGCTTAATTTCCTACGTAGGTGGTGATAAATTCGTTTTACGTTTTGTCACTTGAAGTAAAGCCGAAAGGCAAAAAAGGAGAATTGTTTGGCATTAACAAGAGAAAAAAAAGAGAAAATAGTTACTGAAATTAAAGACATAGCCCTTACAGCATCTTCATTGGTTATTTCTGATGCAAGAGGGTTGAAGGTTTCTGAGATTTCAGAAATTAGAAAGGACGGTAATCAGTCAGGTATTCAAATTAAGGTTGTTAAAAATTCTTTAGCAAAGCTTGCTTTTGATGGAACTGATTTTAACTGTACTAATGAAGTATTAAATGGTCCTTCACTTTTTGCATTTTCTTTTGATGAGCCGGGTGCTGCTGCGAAGCTTATAAAATCTTATGCGAAAAACTTTGAAGCATTAGAAGTGAAAGCTTTATCAGTCGAAGGAAAACTATTATCCGCAGACCAGATAGACGTTTTGGCAAAGTTGCCATCTCATATTGAAGGAATAACGATGTTAGCTTCTATATTACAGGCGCCAGTTTCAAAATTTGCAAGATTGCTTAATGAATTACCAAGTAAGCTAGCAAGAACTTTGCAAGCAGTTCATGACAAAAAACAGGCAGTAGCCTAAGTAAAGGAGAATATTATGGCAACATCAAAAGAAGATATTTTGAAAGCAATCGAGGAGATGTCTGTGATGGATCTGGTAGATCTTATCTCAGAGATTGAAGAAAAGTTTGGAGTTTCTGCAGCGGCAGCTGTAGCGGCGGCGCCAGCTGCTGCTGCAGGTGGTGAGGGGGAAGGCTCTGCAGCCGAGGAGAAGGACGAATTTGAAGTGATCCTCAGTGCAGCTGGTGATCAAAAAGTTCAAGTTATCAAAGCTGTAAGAGCTATTACTGGTCTGGGTCTTAAAGAGGCTAAAGACATGGTAGATGGTGCTCCAAAAACCATAAAGGAAGCAGTTAAAAAAGAAGAAGCAGATGAGATGGTAAAACAACTCACAGAGGCTGGAGCGACTGCTGAACTTAAATAATTAATCTGAAATAAATATGGCATATAGTTATACTGAAAAGAAAAGAATTAGAAAAAACTTTGGAAGACTTCCTGAAGTGATGAGTCTTCCAAAGCTTAT
>Ga0208878_1000290_pt1 | contig 16913 bp, 15 predicted proteins | sample Knorr_S15_td_Sur_FD_185600 | JGI IMG/M metagenome (GOLD analysis project Ga0208878, IMG submission 185600) | Marine microbial communities from Southern Atlantic Ocean transect - Knorr_S15_td_SurfaceA_ad_5m_LV_A (SPAdes) (version 2) | ecosystem: Environmental > Aquatic > Marine > Oceanic | place...
GCCGAATATTTCATAATTTAATTCATTATCTATAACTATATTGCCTGACAAGAGATCAGCATTTGGAAAAGTTATAAAATTAGCAATTAATTTATTATTTTCGCAATTTATATTTGCTTCAACCGAAGTTTCGTAAACTTCACCAAATAATTCAAGATCATTGACCATAGCGTTAATTCTTCCCGAAGAGGAAATGCATCTATCTTTATCAAAACCTAAAGTTAAGTTATCCGATGAAAGAAGGATTTTCATAGGCAATTTTGAGCCAAACTTGTCACTATCAAATATAAATTTTATGGAGCTAAGACTAATTACTTCATTCATGATTAGCTCTGCTATTGAAATATCTCCTGTTAGATCAAGCCTTCCACGATCAATTTTTATATGAAGTTTATTCAATCCAACAGAGGTATTAAGATTCCCAATCAGAGTATCGCCATAAAAAACTTCCTCAAATGTGCCACTCCAAATTGTTCCGTTAATGTCTCTATAAGAGATTTCTGGAAAAAGATCATCAACAGTTGAATAAGCAATCCTTAAGGGTAAAAATAAAAAAAGAAGTATAAAGAAGAGAGAAACTACCGAGATAAAAAAATATCGAAGACTCATTAGATTTTAGATAGATTTAATTGAGCAGACACTCTCCCGCCTGAAGATTTTGTGAGGCTAGTTTTATCTAAAGAAACTCGATCTTGAATTGAGAAAAGCCAGTCATAAAGTCTCATAAAATCTGCATCATTTATCCAGACAATAATTGACTCTTCGTCTATGACCTGAGTTCTGTCGATGGTAATTTTAAAATCGCCAGAAGTATTGGTAATTAAGGAGGATATTGAAACATTATCTTGATTGACAAACCCTGGGAAAAAATTAATTTTATTTATTAATCTTTCTTCTGTGAGTATTTTATTTCTTTCGATTTCAAGATTGTTTGCTGTCTTTTGAATAAAATTCAAAAAGAAACTAAGAACGATTAGAACAAGTAAAGACAACGTCAAAATAAATATTATTTGTTGTTGTCGAGTTAAGGAATTTAGATAACTAAAAACTTTCAATTATGATTTCTCCTATGATGAAATTATTACTTCTATTGGATGTGCCTATTTGAGCGTAAATCCCCTCTCCTTCCAATTTAGCTATTATTCTTTCTAAATCGGCGAATGAATTTGCCTCAACTTCGAAAGCAGTTCTTTGTTGTGACAACACAAATGAATTTAAATTAGTTGAATTTAGAGAAGTAACAGCATTACTGACTGTAGAAATTAATTTTAATTGATCTTGATCGTTATTCTGTCTCATCAAGCGGTATTTAATTTCATTGAAATCGGTCTCGTAATTCAGACTTGGGAATTTTTGGTTAAAAACTTGTTTTGACTTTTCTAACGAATTATCAATTTGAAAAGAATAGGAAATAATTTCAATCAAGCTCAAACTAATAAAAAATAAATAAATTGAAGCTAAAGCAATTAGGGGTTTTTTGCTTTGCTTGAATAACTTGTCTATATCTAGACGTTTTTCATATTTTCCCTGCATGAGATTGAAATATGAAAAGTCTATTGATTTGAGAGAATGGATCATAAGATCCTCATAAGAATCAAAGACTTTTGATTGAATTTTTAAATCCTTATCGAGAGATATTTCTTCGACGCTAAAGACTTCAATTGGATCAGCTTTAAATTGATTAATAATATTTTCTTTACTTAATTTGAAGGTTGCCAAAGACATCATCAATCTTATTTTGTTTCTCTTAGAGTGAACGTAAACAAAATTTTCAAAGAAAATTAAAGTATTTACTTCGGAATCGTAAGCATGAAATGGTGTCAAAAAATCTAGATTTTCTTGAAAAGCTAAATCTCTAACTGAATTAAGATATTCACTTGATGCAGCAAGAATCTCTTTTGAGTCTTTTGATTGTATCCATTCATCTTCAGAATCACCTTCAATAAGCTCATCTTTTATCATGAAAGGAATAGCTTTCTTAAGCTGTGCATCTGATACATCGGGAAGATTGAGATCAATATTATGGAACTCATTAGTCAGCAATATTCTTCCCGAAACTTTGTGACTTGCGGAATCAAATTTTACTGATTTAAAAGTGTCATTTTCTTGAAGAAAATAATGACTTTTATCTTGTTCAATAAGCTCTATTACTTTTTGTATCATAGATATTTTCCAATCTTTCGCATGTAAACTTTTGGTCCTGTTGAGGTTATTTCGATTTTTGAAATTAAATCGTAAGTGTTCGATCCATTAGTAATTTCTACATCTATTTCATAATAATTACTTTGAGTTGATAACGACTCTCTAATAGATCCTGATAAAGCCAATCCATCAAATTCTGGCATATCAAAGAATTCCTTAGTTGATTTGTAGCCTCCATAAGGTTTTGATAACAGCACATTTTGAGCCGAATAAAAATCTAATTGATTTTCCGTAATGGCAATTATTAGATGAGGATATTTTGGAGATAAAGCATTAATATTGATGTTTAACTCCCTCGAAGGATGAACACATAAATAAGGTTTAAGTTGTTTGTAAATCTCATCATTCATCCCATTAATGTTTCTAATTTCAGGCAAGTCGACAATTAATTGATTAGTTGGAAGGTAAGGATTCTTTTTGGCTGTGTAGTTAATATCTTCTGCGCCAAGAGTATCCTGAGGAGTTGAATTGGTATCAATCCAATCAATTAAAGAAGACACAATTATATCCATGTCATATTCAGGAATTTCTAGACTCATTCCAAGATTTTTCAATAACTGTGAATTGATTCTACTAACTCTATCTTGAGAATTATTGATCTTTGAAACCAAAGAATTAACATTAAAACAATTATTCTTGTCATAAAAATTACCAAAAACTCGACCGTTTTCAGTTTCAAAACTCAATGAATTTTCAATGGACTCTGATGAGCTGGCTAATGCAATTTGAAGTCTATTTTGTTCGGGTTTTAAATATTCTTTTCCAATTACTTCGAGACTTAAAAGATCAAGATATGCTTGAGAGAAAAAATTTTCGTAAATATGAAACTTAACCTTTTGCTGCGTCTGATTGCTCATCATTACACCGATCGAAGAAACGATCGTTATAATAAATAAGGATAATATGAGCGCTATTCCAGGCAGACTCTCTCTCTTATCCATAATTCACCAATAAAATCTTATTGAATATTGAAAGGTCATAAAATCCTATTTTGACTTCAACTGCCTCCGGAAGGCTGCTATCAAAAAATATTTCTTCTGATATAGGCCATGCTTCATAAGAGACATTTTCAAAAAATATTTCAAGATCTACATAATCCACATCATCAAGAAGGATTTCGCTTTGAAAGGGATCCTCGTTATCTATGTACCTGTAGGATTCTCTGATCAGTTCTCCGTTATCTAGCTTATAAATTATCTTTCTTAGAGCGCCGGTATCTTCCAATCCGTCTGTATCCGAGAGTTTTATCAACCTTAATAAAATTTCGTCAGAATCTGAGGAATTTAACTCCATAGTTGATAATTCATAAGCGCCCATTTGATCTCTTGGGATTGTATTTACGGATTGCGTAAAATCTTGTCTTAAATATTTATTCAAAAGAACCAATTTATCTAACCTATCATTTTTTTCTTGAATAGAAAGATTCGAAGAAACAGATATATTTAATAAAGATGAGCCTAATAATGCCAAAAGAGCGAATAAAGATATTGCAATGAGCATTTCTATTAAAGATAAGCCTTTCATTGGGCGAAAACCTCTTTAAAAACCTTTGATTTTCCTAATAAATCACCATTTTCTGAAAAAACTTTTATTTCAATTTCAATTCTATTTCTCTCAACTGAAGTTGCTAACTCTCTTTCCCAAATGAACGGCATGCCTAGAAATGTTTCCTCTCCTTCGTCATATTGCGAAGAAGTAAGATAATCATCCTTGACTAAGTTTTTCAAAGCTAAGTTTTCTGCAATATTATTTGCCAAGAATCTTTCTTCGATTAAGTTAATGGATCTTGAAGAATCAGTGATTAAAGAAGAGAAAGCCAGTGCAGCAATAGCAAGAATAAAGAAAGCAACTAAGATTTCTATTATTGTGAAACCAGATAATGTTTTATTCCCAGTTGCCAATATCTTTATCCGATCCTTCTCCACCTTCCTCACCATCAGCTCCTAGAGAATATAAATCAAAAGTTCCAAATCTTCCGGGTCTTCTGTATTTGTAATCATTACCCCAGGGATCTTTTTCTAATCTTCTTACGTACCCTCCTGATCTGTATCTTTCTTTAAATCTGTGATTTTCAGGAACTGTCACAAGAGCTTGAAGACCCTCTCTAGAATTTGGGTAAGAGATCATATCAAGACGATAGAGCTCAAGTGCTTGTTCTAAGAGTCTAATGTCGGCTTTAGCTTTATCTTCTCTAGCCCTTTCCTGACTCGGTAAAACATTGATTGCAATAACGGCAGTCAATAAGCCTAAAATCATTAAAACAACTAAGATTTCAATAAGTGTAAAGCCTTTTAATTTTATTTTTTTCATCATCATATTTTACTCCTCGTTATAGGCTGAATGTATTTAACTGAATCAACGGTAATAAAATTGCCAAAACAATCAAAGAAACAAATCCACCCATAAAAATAATAACCGCGGGTTCCAAAAGATTTAAAGTTATCTTAGTAGAATGATTAAATCTATCCTGAAGGTATTTTGAAACCTTAATTAACATATTTTCTAACTCTCCACTTGCTTCACCGCTAGATATCATTTCAATGATTAGTGAAGGTATGTATTTTGATTTACTTAATGATCTTGCAAGAGAATTTCCCTCAGAAACTTCCACGGATGCAAAATTAATATCTTTTTTTAAAATTCTGTTGCTGACAGTATTTGCAGAAATATCCAGTGACCTAATTATGGGGACATTGCTTGATCTGAGAATGGATAGAGAATTAGTGAATCTTGATAAGTTTGAATCGATGATAAATTTATTAATTATCGGAAGTTTTAATAGGACTTTATCAACGTAAAGAAAAAATTTACTAATGCCAATGAATCTGATTCCAATAAAAGCAATTAAAGCTAAAAAAACAATAAGCAATCCAAACCAGAGGCTTGTAAAAAAATTTGAAATTCCTAACATTGCCATTGTTAAGAATGGTAATTGCTGATTAGAGTTAGCAAATTGAGAGACGACATTTGGAACAACAAAGATTAGCAGTAAACTTATTATCACTAGGGAAGTTGCAAATAAAACCATTGGATATATTGTTGCTCCAAGGATCTCTTGATTAAGGGTTGCTCTTTTTTCTAGATAATCAGCTGTCTCCTCCATAACATTTCCCAATTCTCCAGAAGATTCCCCTGCTTCGATTAGTGATACATATAAACTATCGAAAGATTCAGGGAATTCCTTTAAAGCTTCAGAAAACTTATACCCCTCTTTAACCCGCATGGATATTTCCTTGAGTTTGTTGGCACTAGATTTATCTGAAAGCTGTTCAGCTACCGAATCTAGTGACCTATCAACAGGTATGCCTGCATTTATAAGAGTGGACATTTGACGAGTAATTAATGCTAAATCACTTGATTTAATTTTATGAGACAAAAAACTTAAAAAAGATCCTGAAGCTTTTCTTTCTTTTACATCTATAGGAATTAAACTCCTACTTTTTAATTCTTGAGAGGCTAAATTGACATCATCTGCAATTAAGCTGCCTTTTATTTTTTTTCCATCTAACGATAAAGCTTCGTAATTAAAAGCAGGCATCAGGCCTCCATAAGAACTCTTCTAACTTCTTCAAGGGTTGTGACACCCTCTTGAATAAGTTTTTGACCTGATTCTTCAAGAAAATCATGCTGTGGATCGATAATATCCCTGACTTTCTTTTCAGAAAAATCATCGTTAATAAGTTCTTTAACGTTTTGATCGATATCTAAAATTTCAAAAATACCTTGCCTCCCAGAATAAGTTTCTCCATCTGATGAAAGTTTTCTTACCAGTCGTTGTGAAATTATTGTTCTTAACGATGAAGCTAATAAATAGGGTTCAACGCCCATGTCTATCAATCTAGTAATAGCACCCAAGGTATCATTGGTGTGAATCGTTGATAAAACCAAGTGACCAGTTAGAGAAGCCTGAATTGCAATCTCAGCTGTTTCTTTGTCCCTTATTTCACCAACCATTACCACATCTGGATCCTGTCTTAGAATTGCTCGCAGTCCAGCAGCAAAAGTCATTCCAACTTTATTATTAACTTGTGTTTGCCCAATACCGTCTACGGCATATTCAATAGGATCCTCAACCGTTAAAATGTTTCTACTCTGATCATTCAATAGGTTTAATCCAGCATATAAAGTTGTAGTTTTACCGGAACCAGTTGGCCCTGTTACTAATATAATTCCGTTATTTTGAGAAAGGGACTTAGTGAATACTTCTTTTTGCCTTGCAGGCATTCCTAGATCGTCTAAATTAAATTTTGCTTCAGACTTATCGAGAAGTCTGAGAACAATTCTTTCACCGTAATTAGAAGGTAAAGTTGATACTCTTAAATCTACCCATTTTTCCCCAAGCTTTAATGAAATTCTGCCGTCTTGAGGAACTCGTTTTTCAGCAATATCAAGGTTAGCCATGACTTTTATTCTGGCATTTAAAAGAGAGGCTATTCTGCTACTTGGAGAAAGTATTTCTTTTAATATACCGTCTACTCTAAACCTTATGGAAAGATTTTTTTCGTAAGGCTCTATGTGTATATCAGATGCATTCGATTTGATTGCTTCCGATAAAACAGCATTAATTAGTCTGATTACGGGAGCTTCGGTTGAGTCATCGAGAAGATCTTCTGTTTTTGGTAAATCGGAAGCCAATTGTTCCAAATTAATTTGATCTCCAAGGCCATCCACAATATCTTCTGATTTATCGGTATTTTCTGAATAAAAAGATGAAATGTGTTTAAAAAAATCAGCTCCAGATAACGATTTAATTACAAGCGGCTTCTTAAATTTTGCTTCTAATTGAGATAATTTGTTTAATTTAACATCTTCAGAAGCCAACACTTCCAAGTTGTTTTCATTTATACCCGAAATAAAAATTCCATTTTCTCGAGCAAATTTATAGCTCAATTGAAAATCTTGTATATTTTTATTCTCCATAATCTATTGTTCGTCTAAAAAGGTCTCGATGAGGCTTAAATCAACCACTGGTTTACCTCTTTTCTCTAACAACATTTGCTCTGCTTTCAAATAGTTATACTTTTCAGTGCTGATAGTTTGCATATCAGCAGCATTTTTAATTATTGTTGGTTTAAGGAACACGACAAGGTTTCTTTTCACCTTAGATTTTGACGTTGATTTGAAGAGATTACCAAATACTGGAATATCACCTAGTCCTGGAACTTTTCTTTCAACCTCTTGAATATCTTCATCAATCAAACCACCAAGCACAACGGTCTGTCTATCCTCAACCATGACTTTAGTTTGAATCTCTCTTTTATTTGTAATTATCTCTGAAGCACTTTCTGTAATTGGCCCGAATAAACTGGAAACTTCTTGTTCGATATCAAGCCTAATTGAATCGCCGTCATTGATTTGCGGAGTTACCAAAAGTTTAATTCCTATTTCTTGACGATTGATAGTTCTGAAAGGATTCGCATTGTTTGCCCCTAGTGATTCTCCAGTGGTGATAGGAATTTCTTGTCCAACTAAAATAGAAGAGGTTTCATTATCCATGGTTAAGATAGAAGGTGTAGATAGGACATTTGAATCAGAGTCTTTTGCAATAGCATTTAAAATGGATGCAAAGCTACTTTGACCCGCAACAATTTTTCCAATCCCAACCGCTATACCCTCAATTCCAAGTAATGAGGATGCTGCAACCGACTTAACTGTTCCTGCTAATCCCTCTTCTGCCAAGAGACTTGAGCTAGATGCAGCAAAAGCACTTAAATCAGGATTCGGACTTCCAAACCTAGTGCCGAATGCTGGTTGTTCTACGCCATCGCCTTGAAAAAGAATCTGTACACCAAGATCTTTTGTAAGTTGTTCTGAGATTTCTACAATAATTGCTTCGACTAAGACCTGAGCTCTTCTGATATCAATTTTATCTATCACATCTTCTAATTGCCCTAGGATATCTGGATCAGCATTAATGATTAAAGAGTTTGTCTCTTTATGAGCTGATATCGATGTCTTAATTTTCCCACCAGAATTTCCTTGAGGGCTCTTATCTATATTTTCTGCAACGTTGGTTAAAATATCCTTTATCTCCTCTGCGGATGCATATTTTAAATACCTGACTTTTAAGCTTTTCGACTCACTAACTTCGTTATCTAAATCAAATGCTATGGATTTCATTTTTGTCGTAACTTCTTGATTTCCAACCAACAAGACGGCATTAATACGATCAATTCCAAAAGCATTAAATTGAGCAGTTGTCCGGTTAGAAGAACTCTTCAAATGCAGATCATTAAGAATCTTAGCCATTTCTTTAGAAGAAGAATTTTTGAGAGAAATTAATTCAACTAGATCTTGATCAAGTCGATCTAACTCATTTGCAATGTTCATGATTTTTGTAATGTTCGATGCCTTATCTGCGATTAAAACTGCGTTTGCATCAACAAAAGCTTCAAGGTGACCTGACCTATTGGTAATGGGTTTCAATAAAGCTACTAAAGGCTTTGCAGAAATATTTTTTGGTCTAAAAACATTGATGGCCAATCCATCAGACAAGCTATTCTCAGAGTAGTTAGCTTGAAATTCCGTTCTACCTACGACTTCAGGAACTATCTTGGCAAGATTCCCATAATCAACCACAGAATAAGCGTGGGCAGCCATGACAGATTTAAATACTTCGTAAGCCTCATCAATGCTTAAATCAATCTCAGATGCGACCGTTACCGAGCCTTTTACCCTGGGATCGACTACAAAGGTTTTATTGGTCACGCCGGCCATATCTGATATAAAAACCTTGATGTCGGCATCACGTAAATTTATTTTTGCAGACGCCAATGACAAAGACGCACAGGCGAGCGCAAGGAGTAATATCCCTCTCGTAAAAATCATATTTTAATTTAGGTTAATTGTAAGGGTGATTGGGATACCGTCTCTGATAACACCAACCTCTATATTTCTAACTTTTTGGTTTAGTTCTCGTTCTAGATCAACAGTCGTTACCTTTTGACCGTTGAAGGATGTAAGGATGTCTCCGGGTTCTAAATTATCATCTTGAAAAAATGGTGAAGATTTCACCGGATTAACTCTTATTCCTAAAACTTCCCCATCTCTAATGACGGGATTGAATGAAATAAGCTCTTTGATTTCAAGATTTTCTAACCAATCTTTTGATGCCACTTTGGATGGATCTATGGATTGTTTAAAACCTTTATTTTTTATAACTTCGGCAAAAGATAAGCTTTCAAGTTTCCCGTTTCTTCTCAGATTAACAAACGTGTCATCTATAGATTCCACTAAGAGATTACCTGAAATTTTATCTCCAATTTTATAGCTCCTCTGTTTTTCATTTGGAAGACCAATAATGGCAACATTTTCTTCTTTAGATTTTACAATTCCATACAATTTTATATTCAGATCAGTTTCAGGGCCTTTTTTATTGCTTTCAGAAGAATTAGCTATGGATTGATTGATAGCGCTGGCCTTAGCTGAAGAAAAAGGGTCCGAATTCAGCGCAACGTACTGTTGAGAAGTGTTTACAACAGTAGAAGCTTTAAAATCTATGTCTGGAAACAATATGCTGTTTACAGAAGAATAAAGTTGAACAGAAATAAAAATGGCAAAAACAGAAGCAAAAACTAGACGGAATTTAAGTGCAAATTCCGTTGCGTAATTGAAATAGCTCTGAAAATCGAGCTTAATGCCAAAAATCATAGATTTGATTATATATCTTTACCTCAAAACTAAGAAATTTTTAAAAAACAGCTTTTATTGAGAAAGAATAAGTAATTGGATAATCATATACTTCAACCAATTCATCCAGTTGATACACTTGATAGTTCTCTCCAGTCAGATTACCAATGCTAAAGCCAATTTCTAAATCGTTATCCCCGGAGCTAATGAAGGCTGTGTAATTGAGATCTAATATACCGGTACCCTGTTCATAATAAGCCGGAGCACCTTTGATCGGAGCTAATTCAGAAATTCTCTCTCCCGTATAGTTATAGGCAAGTACCACTTTATGATCGCCCGTTTCGTAGCCAAAAGTAAAATTACCCAGAAAATCTGATTGTCCTTGCAAGCTTCGTTTTGTTTGAAGAAATTGTGATGTCGTATCTACCTCTGAATTCATGAAAGTTAAATTACTTCTAATGAAATAAGGAAAAAAATCATAATAAACTTCAAATTCCGTTCCAATCATTTGCCCTTCATCAACATTAAGAAACTCTCTGTAGAAAGTTCCCGGCTGAATTCCTTGCTCAATAGGATTTTTTAAATCCTTAGCAAATAATCCAGCAGAAAAATATTGTCCGCCGTTACCGAAATACCATTCATATCTAAAATCTAAATTGATAATTTCGGTAATTTTTAAGTCTGGGTTTCCCACGAAAGATCTATTAGTAGCTGGATTAAAGAAAACGGACTGAGCTAATTCTCTAAAATTTGGTCTAACAACTGTCTCGCTTAAAGCTAAACGGATTTGCATATTGTTATCTAGCGTTTGAGTAAGAGTCACAGAAGGCAAAACTTTTTGAAGCGCAAGATCGCTTCTATCATTTTGAATTTTTGAGTATTTGTTGAAGTTCTTTACGTTGATGTCTGAATCTTCGTATCTAAAACCAAAAGATATTCTAAGAGAATCTGTAAATTGACCGTCAATGCCACTATAAAAGGCAAAAATTTCAGAGTCGGCTCCGTAGTAATCTGCAGCCCCAGCAATCTCGTTTATCTCCCAAGCATCTGGGCTGATATATTCATCTGCAAATAATTGATTCAAAGGAAGAGTTAAAAAAGATTCATTAAAATCAATCGTTGCTGTTGGAGAAGGATCAAATTCAAAATTTGAAATCTGATTATCTCTATCTTTAAAATAATACGAAGCACCAATTTTGAAATCCATTGAAACATCGCCAGCAACAATGAAATATTTAAAATCTGCACCAAGATCAACTACAGAATCCTGTAAATCAAAAAATTTCAATCTGAATTTATCGTTCCTATTGCCAAAATATCTTGTACCGTCCTCATACACTTCGTATTGAGTATCTAAATTATTCGGAGATTCTCTGGTACTTTCAGCATATGATGTTCTCCAATTCAATTGCAAATCTCCCCAAAAATGTTCTCCAGAAGCTTGATTTGTCCAGACTTGTCTTTCAACCCATTCAACGTAAGTTCTTTCCATTGGGAAATTAGATAATGCTAGATCGCTGTAAATAAATGAGACTGTATCTGAAGATTTTCTAGTTAAAAAACTGGTTAATTTAATTGTATGATCATCGTCTATCTCAAAGCCTAAACCGAAAATAGAAGATAGATTGATTGTATTAGTGGAGTTAGTAAATTCCTCTTTATCGACAACAACAAGAATGTCATCTGGATTTGAAGCCTCTGGTTGCCACGAGTTCGAGTTTCTTTTCTTTTCTTGAGAATCCCATTCATTCGAATAGTTCAGTGCAAAAATAATACCCATATCAGAATCATTTATCTCAAAGGAATTTCCAGCAGAAAGCGATAAAGATATATTTGGATCCAAAGAGGATAATTTTAATTTTTTAGGCATATTTGAAGCCAATTCCGAGCCAATTATCTGGAGTTCTGATGGATTTAATCCGCCGGAAAAAAAGCTATTGTTTCTTCGAATAATTTTTCCAGCAGATACTGCGGAAAGATATTCTTTTGGTAATGCCCTTTCTGACGAACCGAATCCATAGACATCAGAATCATAATTAGGTGAGGAGAGGAAACTTTTACTGGTGGTTAGATTATCTCCACCTAAGGAGAAGGAAAAATCTAAAAATTCCTCTTCTGGTACGGCAATGGTTCTGAGATTTACAATTCCTCCTCCAAAATTTCCGGGGAACTCAGGCGAATATGTTTTTTGTACCAATACACTTTCTAAAACGTTTGTAGGAAAAAGATCTAAAGGAACTACTCTACTTAGAGGTTCAGGAGAAGCGATCGATGAACCGTCTAAAAGAGCAGATGAATATCTATCTCCTAATCCTCTTACGTAAACATATTTTCCTTTAACAAGACTCAGTCCAGTAACCCTCTTTAATGCATCCGCTATGTTACTATCTCCGGCCTCTGACATTTCTGAAGAGCTAATTAGGTTTGAAATTTCTGATGTCGATCTTTTTTCATCTGGAATGAAGATTCCTGATACTACTAATTCCTCTAAATCACTATTTCCTTGAGAAGAGATAAAAGATGAAATGAAAACTGAAATGAATATTATTGATACTTTTTTCATAAAGTTAAATTAAATATCTGACCATCCCTCAGTCCAATCAGTTCCGTCACTTGGAACTGCTCCAATTTCTGATGGAACACCAAAAAAAGAATCTAGAAGATTAGTATTAACTTCCACCGAAGTTTCATTTGCTCCATTTTTATAACCATTTAGAGTATTTTTGCTTTCAACTATTCCCTGTTCTAAAGCCCAGGCACTTGTACTAAATAAATCTGATCCGTCTTCGCCGCTAAATTTTTTATCTCCACAATCCATAAGAATAGATTTCGCAGATAGAGTTGATGAATTAATTGATCCAGCGGATGCAAAGGTAGATGCATCATCAATTTCTATGCAAGGGCCTTGATTAGATTCATCGATAATTATCCCGTTTAAAAGTGTTGCTTGAGTTCCAGCTCTTAAGTGAATTAATTCTCCGTGTTTTTCGGTATTCCCTATAATTAAAAAGTTGGAAATTATTGGATTTGATCTAGGAGAAGCATCATTTGCCTTGCCGTTGTTATCAAATTCCATTGCATTATCAGGCCTATTATTTGATGCTGTAACGGGATCTGGGGTATTTTGATCTATTATGATCCACTGTGCCTTCCCTCTCCATCCATTGGTGTAATCAAAAGAATCATCCTGAACACCTGTTAAATAAATATATTTAAGATTAACTGTTCCGCCAAAAATTTCTATTCCATCGTCTTTACTGTTGTGGACCCTGATATGATTTATTTCTGTCCCATCTCCTACCGTATACAGAGCCAAGCCATTTAGTTCATTTTCAGATGTGAATGCATATCCTGCATATTTAATTACCACGTAAGACAATACGCCAGAGTCGTCATTATCATCGTCACCACCGTACTTAACATCTCCGGCATCAAATCCTTCTACGGACCTCTCACAAATACCTTCTGAATTTTTTTCTGCATCAGTACAGTTTTGAGTCGCTTTCCCCATTATCTGCAAACCACCCCATTGAGCCTGAGCATCAGCGGCTAAAGTTCCATCATCTGAAGCAGAAGTCATAATAATAGGTTTAGTCTTCGAACCTCTTGCTACAATTTTTGCACCTCGAAGAATATTTAAAGAATCTTTTCCAGATTCTCCTCTTATAGTGGTGCCTTCTTGAATAGTTAAAATAGGAGTTGTTGTATCATCACCAATTTTTACGGGACCACTCAAAATATGAGTAGCATTATTTTGCATAGTGAAGCTATCGTTATAAGTGCCGGAATAGATACAAGTTAATTCATTGTTACTATCTTCTCCAGATAAAACTATTTGCCCATCTGAATTAGAAATATTCGGGCAAGAGCTAGAATCAGATGTGCCTTGGCTGGAAGTCAGTGGATTTGGGGATTCATCGTTATCTCCATTGCTGCAACTTAAAACTAGGCCGATAATTAATAAATTAAATAAGTTTTTTGAAAGTGTTTTTATATTCATAATAAAAATAAAAAAAATTATAAAAAATGTTTATGACAAAAAAGATTAAAGAAGGTGTTTGGGGTTACAAGAATGTGTCAAATATGGAAATTTTGACTTTTTAAAAGCTAAATAGATGAAAATAATCTTATAAATTCTATGAATCTAATTTTATTTTTTTATTTCGGCTGTATTCTTGGGAGTTTTTTTCAATCCTTAAACTCTAGGATGGCTAGTCAAGATTCTTTAACTGAGAGTCAGCTTAATGTTCGGTCTTTTAGATCAAATTGCGATAAGTGCGGACATCAACTCTCCATCATTGATCTAATTCCTATTATCAGTTTTTTATACTTAAAAGGCAGATGCAGATTCTGTGATAAGAAGATCGAAGTGCAAAACTTAACTGCAGAAGTTATTTTTGGGTTTGTGTTTCTTTTTTTAAGCTTTAATAGTTTTAATACATTTGATTTAGCTTTTAATGTTCTTTTCTTTTCTTTTATTTTTGCTATAGCTTTGTACGATTTTGAATATTTTTTGGTACCAAAAATCTATTTATTATTTCTACTGTTGGTTAGTTGTTCATTCGTAGTTATGCATGGGTATCTTATCAACGTCATTTTCGCTTCTGTAATAACAGGCATTATCTTCGTTATGAAGTTAATCTTAGATCACATCAAAAAAGAGGAAACATTTGGGTTAGGCGATGTATTTGTAATATTTTGCTTAGGTTTATTTTTTGAGCCTTTTTCATTTTCTTTAATTCTTTTCTTATCTTCCTTCTTAGGCCTCTTGATATTTGGTTTAAGATTTATTCTTCTGAATAAAGAAAAAAAAGTACCATTTGCCACAATTATGGCTATTGGCGCTCTAGGAATAAGTCCTTTGGGCTAAAAAGAATAAATAGCTTTAAAGACTAAAAAAATAAGTATGGAGAGAATTGCTCCAATGGGAATGGTAATGATCCACCCTGAAAAAATTTGACCAACTTTTCCCCAAGATAAACTTTTTGATGAATTGACTAATCCCACTCCTATTACAGCTCCGATCAGTGTATGTGTTGTCGAAACAGGAAAACCGTAGCCTGAACTTAAAATTACAACAAAAGCCGTTGCTAAATTTGCAGCAAAAGCTGATGAGGGTGTAATTTTTGTTATTCCTTTGCCTACTGTTCCAATAACCCTGTAACCAAAAGTAATTAAGCCTATCACTATCCCAACAGACCCAAGTAGCAATACTCCTGTGGTGACAGCTGTCTGGGAATCAACCGAGCTGTTATAGGAAACAGTATTTATAACAGCAGCCAAAGGGCCAACGGCATTCGCAACGTCGTTAGAACCATGCGCAAATGCGATAGAACAAGCAGTAAAAATTACCAGCATGCCAAAAAAAGACTCGATGCTCATGTTTTCATCTTTACCCGGCTTATTTGATCTTAAAAGTAAAATACCGGCAAAAACAATTACTAGGCCAACCAAACTTGAGTAAATAATTGATTCATAAAAACTAAAATCTAAACCAACGTGCTTTAGTCCTTTTGTGAATGTGAGCATTGCAATTACAAAGCCCATAAAAAATAGATAAATAGGACTAAATTTCATGGTATTCGAAAAGGGATCTCTGCTGTCAAGAATAAGAAACCTTATGCTTTTGAATAGAACAAAGGCAACCAACGCCGAGAAAACAGGAGATAGAATCCAAGTAGTGCCAATTTCTGAAACCCTTTGCCAGTTAACTGCATCAAATGAAAGGCCAACTACGGTGAATCCAATGATGGCTCCAATGATTGAATGAGTAGTTGATACTGGCCAACCTAAAGCCGATGCTACGAATAACCAAATTCCCGCCGACAAAAGTGCAGACATCATTCCAAAAACTAAAACATCTGAATTATTGGTAAATTGATCCGATTCAATAATTCCTTTTCTTATGGTATCGGTGACTTCTCCGCCAGCTAGAAATGCACCCGCAAATTCAAAAATGCAAGCAATCAATAGTGCGGTTTTTAAAGAAATAGCTCCTGATCCAACCGATGTACCAAATGCATTTGCAACGTCATTCGCTCCAATTCCCCATGCCATGATGAAACCAAAAACACAGGCCAAGATAATAATTTCTGTTTCTATTCCAACGAATGCCATTGAATTTATGAATTAAGCAAACACAATATACGAAATAAAGACTTTAGTTAAACTTTTTAAGATGATTTAATAAAATTTCACACAATCTTCTTTAAATAGTTCAAAAATAGAAAAATGTTTGAATACGATATTGCAGAATATTCTCAGATCAATCCAGATCTTTACCGTAGAGAATTGAGGAGATTACAAGCAGAGTTTCTTAAGTTACAAAAATGGATTATTGAAGAAAAAAAGAAAATAGCAATAGTCTTTGAAGGAAGAGATACGGCAGGTAAAACTGGAAGCATCTCTGTTTTAAGTAAATATCTGATTCCAGAACACGTAAGGCTCGTAAAACTAGGTATACCAACGAAATGGGAATCAACTCATTGGTTCTCGAGATATGAGAAACACATGCCCGAAACCGGTGAAATAGTTTTTTTTGATAGATCTTGGTACACGAGAGCTCTCACAGAAATAACTATGAATTATTGTTCACAAAGACAGTACAAAAATTTTATGAAAAGAGTAATTCCATGGGAGAAGGAGCTTTTGGACAATGGAACAGAAATTGTGAAGATATATCTATCGGTTGAAAAAAATATACAAAAGAAAAGGTTCGAGAAGAGAAGAAATAGCCCTCTAATTTTTTGGAAGTTCAGTGAGAATGATTTGAAGGTTGCTGACAGATGGGATGCGTTTACTTTTTACAAAGATCAAATGTTTTCAAGCACCTCTCATGAAGAGTCGCCTTGGGTGATCATTAACGCTAATACGAAAATGGTTGCAGCACTAAACTCTCTTAGATATATCCTGGAAAAGTTTGATTACCCAGAAAAAAATATACCAAAACCAAAGGTCTGGTCCGAGGGAATGAATATCTATAATCTTAAAATCAACGGTGTGCTTTTTGAAAACTTATCCTACGATCAATTTAAGGTTTTGAATTCATTCGCAGATGAATCCTAAAAAAATAGATCAAATTG
>Ga0208878_1000291_pt1 | contig 16909 bp, 16 predicted proteins | sample Knorr_S15_td_Sur_FD_185600 | JGI IMG/M metagenome (GOLD analysis project Ga0208878, IMG submission 185600) | Marine microbial communities from Southern Atlantic Ocean transect - Knorr_S15_td_SurfaceA_ad_5m_LV_A (SPAdes) (version 2) | ecosystem: Environmental > Aquatic > Marine > Oceanic | place...
AAAATATTAAAGAAAAATGCACTAATTGCAATTGAAATTGGCATTTTTTTATTTTTTGTTTTTATTCTAAGTGGGAAAATAATTACTCTATTAAAGTAATGGGCAAACCATATAAAAATTAAAATCATTGAGTATGAATTAAGCTCATTTGGACCAAGTAAACTTATAATAGGCATAACTATAAGAGCAGGAAATTCCATCCAAAACCAAGCCCAAGAATTATTAATCATTAACCCCCAACCATTTTCACTATGTCTGCCATAAGGAGTTCTTGTTTTTGAGATGACTAAGAATAAAAAAGTAATAAGTCCTACTAAAATCCAGCTAATAACAAGAACATTAAAATTATTTAAAAAAAAATGACTCATAAATGAGCCATTAATTTAAAAAAAAACTTCATAAGAAGTAATTTATCTGTCATAAACAACCAATGCTTTAATAATTTCAATTACAACAGAAACTGTTTCATCTGATAAACCTGCTTCAGCAAGCGTTTTTAATTTTTCTTCGGATGGTTTATATCCTGATTTATCTTCAAGTGATCTATATTCCTGACCAATTTCTCTAACAGTTGTCATTACGCTCCTCATATTATCTCTATTTACACCTTGTTCACGAATATATTGGATTAACTTTTCAAAAATTGGGCTTGTAGCTTCTGGCCTTGGTGGACCTTGTCTATTATTTGACCCATATCTTTGACCTGATCTATTTCCACCTTGGCCTCTTAAATTACCACCTCTTTGACCTGAATTAAAATCTCCTCTTGCTCTATTCATTCTTTCTTGATTTTCGTTTCCAAAATCTGTTGTTTCTTTTTTAGATTCTTTTCCTTTTTCTATATCCTTAGTTACCATTTTAGACATTTTTTGAGATAATGATTTCAGTATATCAATTTCTTTATCACTAAAAGACATTTTATTTAATTTTTTCTCTGTTTTTTTTGAGATTTTTTTGTTTTCAGAAATTTCTGAAGACATTTCTCTAACTAGTTCAATTGTATTTCTCAAGTTGTTTCTGTCAAAACCATTATCATATAAATATTTAGCAGCCTCTCTCCACATATTACCCTCTTTATTTTGTGAGTAGGTTTGAAAACTCAATAATAATATAGCTGTATAAAGAAGAATTTTTTTCATAATTTTTAATTTTCTTACATCAATTTATGATTATTTTAATTTAAATTCAATTTTTATGTCAAACTCGATAATAAAATTGTTTCAAATAGATGCTTTTACATCGGAGATTTTTAAGGGCAATCCAGCATGTGTAATGCCATTAGAGAATTGGCTTTCTGATGATCTATTACTAAAGATTGCAAAAGAAAATAATGTTTCTGAAACAGCTTTCTTTATAAAAAAAGATGACCATTTTTATTTAAGATGGTTCACTCCTGAAATTGAAATGGATTTATGCGGTCACGCAACTTTAGCGACAGCCTATTGTCTTAAAGAACATTTAAATTATAATTCAGATTTAGTAAAGTTTGATTCAATGAGTGGTGAATTAACTGTGAAATTTGTTGGTGATTATATGCAAATGGACCTTCCTCATAGGAAGCCACAAAAATCAGATCTACCACAAAATATTATGGATTCACTGAGTATCAAGCCTAAAGAAATTTTAAAATCTAGAGATTATATATTGGTCTATGAAAACGAGAATCAGATTAAAGACATTGAAATTAATAAGGAGTTATTTGATAAAAAAAACCTTGATCCAGGTGGTGTTGTAATTACTTCAACATCTGAAACAGCTGATATAGCATCACGCTATTTTGTTCCACAATGCTCATTCTTCGAAGATCCCGTTACAGGATCTACACATTGTTCTTTAGTCCCCTACTGGAGTGAGAAACTAGAAAAAACTAAATTAAAATGTATCCAGCTTTCAGATCGGGGTGGAGAAATGATATGTGAAGATGTGGGTAACAGGGTTTTAATTAATGGGAAAGCAGTTACCTATTCTGAAGGGTATATTCATTTAAAGCATTAATTTTATGATCAATCGTGAAAAATACTTCAATTAGACCAACTAAGCAGATTTATAAAAACTATACTGAAGAAGATTTTAAGGTTTGGAATATTCTTTTTACTAGACAACTAAAAACTCTTAATGGTATTGTAGCCGATGAATTTATAGTAGCATTAAATGACTTAAACTTTACACCTAATAAAATCCCAAACTTCAATGAAATTAACAACAACTTAAAAAATATTACAGGATGGGTAATCAAAACGGTGCCAAATATCAGCCCTCCCAAGGAATTTTTTTTCTATTTGTCCATAAAGAAGTTTACAACCACTTGTTGGTTAAGATCCATTAGTCAAATTGATTATTTGGAAGAGCCAGATATGTTTCATGATGTTTTTGCCCATGTACCATTATTAAGCAATAAAGAGTATACTAGTTTTTTCATGGAAATAGGTAAGATTGCAATGTCTGTCATTGAAGATCCAATAAAGCTAAAAAAGCTTCAAAGAATTTATTGGTTTACAATTGAATTTGGTTTAATTAAAAAAGATAAAAAATTCAAGATATATGGTGCAGGCATCATTTCATCAAAAGAGGAATCAAATAATGTCTTATCAAATAAATCTCTAAAAAAGAAATTTAATGTAAAAAAAGTAATGAATCATTCTTTTAGAATTGATGTTGTTCAGGATACTTATTATTATATAGATTCTTTTAAGGATTTAACTTCATCATTAAATGAAATAAGAGAAAATATTTATGAGTAATTCCTATGATCTCTGTTTAAGTACGGAGGTTAAATATACCCCACTAAATATGAAGACTGAAGCTATAAAAATTATTAAAGTTATTGTGTCAGATTTTGTAAAAATTGCAAATAACACACCTATTATTGGTTGTAGGTACATGAAGACAGCAACCTCAGTTGATGTTATCTTGCTTAATGCATACCCATTTAAAAAGTAAGTCATCACAGTTGTACATAAAACAACAAAAATCATTGGAAGAACCGCTTCTTTCATTGGTAAGGTGCTCCAATCTACATCAAGAAATTGATTAATTCCAAGTGGAAAATTAAAAATAAGACCTATAAGAAACAGCCACTTGAAAAGTGTTATTAAATCATATTTTTCTGCCATTGGTTTTACAATAATTAGATAATAAGCATATGAAACACTATTAACTATAAATAAAAAGTTACCAAGTGGAATATTTCTACCTACCGAGCTATTTGAATCTGCACTTAGAATTAATATTAAAGCACCTATAAAGCCTAAAAAGATTCCAATTATTTTTGTAAAATTTACTTTGTTTTTAAAAATGAAAAATGATAAAATGACAACAAAAATTGGGGAAATTATTATTAATATGGAGCTGTTGACAGGTGTTGAATAATCCAACCCTGCAATAAAAGCTGCTATGTTAATACTCATGCCAAAAAGCCCGCATTTAATGATTGTGAATCTGTCTTTTTTTTCAATTGGTTTAGATTTGAAAAAAAGGCTTATAGTCCAAAAAATAATTGTTGCACCTAGTACTCTTAGAAGAACTAAGCCTAAAGATCCAATGTAAATTGGCATTACCATTTTAGCTATTGTATGATTTAGGCCATAAATTGTTGTTGCAATAGTTGCTGCAAAAAGTGGAAGAATCTTTCTTTGCATTATTGGTCTGATTGGGCTTTAATAATCTTATGTATGTATTTGCCAATCATATCAAATTCAATATTGACAAGGTCTCCAACTTTAATATTTTTAAAATTTGTATTATCAAAAGTATATGGGATTATTGCAACTGAAAATCCTTTGTCCATAGATTCAACTATTGTTAAACTTACTCCATTAATTGAAATTGATCCTTTTTCAATGGTTAAATTACTGGATCTTTGATATTCAAAATAAAAATACCAACTACCATTTTCCTCAGTAATTTTCGTGCAGATTGCTGTTTGGTCAACATGTCCTTGTACCATATGTCCATCAAGACGATCACCTAGTTTCATAGCTCTTTCGATATTTATTATATCACCGATTTTCCAGTCTTTAATTGAGCTTTTTAATATTGTTTCTTTAATAGCGGTTACCTTGTAAATATTATTATTTATATCAACTACAGTTAAGCAGACTCCGTTATGTGATAAGCTTTGATCAATTTTTAACTCGTTTGTTATTTCACTTATTAATGATATTGAAAGATTATCACCCTCTTTATTAATTTCTTTAATTTCTGAAAGATTTTCAATAATACCTGTAAACATATAGTCGTATATTTATTTGCTCAAAAATACACATTATATATAAAGAGATGTCAAATTTTTTTAGTCCAATTATAGGAATATCGACTGGAGATCCAAATGGAATTGGAATAGAAGTTATTTTAAAGTCATTAGAAAAAATAAATTTCATTGGTAAATTTACCCCCGTCATTTTTTCTAACTATAATTTGATTGAGGAGCAAAAAAGAATTTTTAATGTAAACTGTGAAATTGTTCCCATAAATAACATTGAAAACCTTAGTAGAAATTCTGTTAATGTTTTCAATATAAATAATAAAGATTTTGATATTGAATTTGGTAAATCTAACAGTGATGGTGGTGAGATTTCAAGGTTATCTTTAAGACTAGCTGTAGAGTTTTTAAAAAACTCTATGATTGATGGACTTGTAACCGGTCCTATTAATAAAAATAATATTCAAAATAATGACTTTAATTTCAAGGGACATACGGATTTTTTAGACTCTTGTTTTAATGGACAGGCATTGATGTTTATGGTTTCAAGTGAAATTAAAATAGCACTATTAACTGAGCACATACCTATTGATAAAGTGGTAGGCGAAATAACAACTGAATTAATTAAAACCAGAATAAAACTTGTTGAAAGTTCATTAAAAAATGATTTTAATATTAACAAACCTAAGATAGCTGTATTATCAATTAATCCTCACGTTGGAGATGGGGGCGTTATTGGAAAACATGATGATATAATTTTAAGTCCAACAATTCAGGAGGTCTCAAAATCAGGGATTGATATCTCAGGGCCATTTGCTAGTGATAGTTTTTTTGGAACTAATATGTATAAATCTTTTGACGCGACTATTGCATCATATCATGATCAGGGTTTAATTCCATTCAAGACATTAACTTTTGGAAATGGCGTAAACTTTACTGCAGGTCTTGATATAGTTAGAACCTCACCCGATCATGGCACTGCATATGATATTGCAGGAAAAAATATTGCTAATCCGAGCTCTTTCAGTTCTGCAATTTTAGAGGCATTAAATATTATTAAAAACAGAAAAAAAAATTAGTATATTCGCAAGCCAATTCTGTAAAAGTGAGTATATCTAATAATTTTATTTTAAAATTTGCTGGTCTTAAAGACGGTAAGCACAAATTTGAGTATGAAGCTGATCTTAATTTCTTTAAACTCTTTGATTACTCAGAATTTAATGATGCAAATATTAAGTTTAAAATTGATTTTAATAAAAAATCTACTGTTCTGGAATTACAGATTGTCTGTGAAGGAGTCGTTAATATAAATTGTACATTATCAAATGAGCCTTTCGATTATAATTTAGAATCACAATTGAAATTAATAGTAAAGTTTGGTGAATATTATGATAACTCAAATGACGAGCTTTTAATTTTGCCACACGGATCTCACTTTATTAATTTAGATCAATTTTTATATGAAATGGTAGTACTTTCGATGCCAATTAGAAACGTTCATCCGGGGATTGAAGATGGGTCAATTAAATCGGATATTATAAATAGATTGAAAGATTTTGATATAAATAAAGAAAAAAGTAGTAATTTCGACCCGCGTTGGGATAAACTAAAACAATTAAAAAAGTAAAATGGCACATCCTAAAAGAAAAATATCAAAAACAAGAAGAGACAAAAGACGTACTCACTACAAAGCTTCGCCTGCTCAGATAGCTACTGATAAGACTACTGGACAAGACCATTTATATCACAGGGCTCATTGGCATGAGGGAAAGCTTTATTATAGAGGTAAAGTTTTAGCTGATACAACTGAGGAAAGCGAATAGTTATTTTATCAAATTATTTCTCACTACTCTACTGATCTGACAATATAATATCTTATATTTTCTAACTTCATTTATAACTGAATTACAAATCTCTTTAATAAAAAAACTAATTATTTAATTAATAGAAATTATGTTAATTGATTTTATTAATTAATAAAGATACGGCCATTAATACTTATTAAAAATGAAATTATATTTCAACATAATCTCATTGTTTTATTTAAAAACAATTATAAAAATGATTAATTAAGCGAATTATAAGTAGATATTTTAGCAATTTTTAATAAAATCAACGAAAACTTTGAACTTTAGAACCATATTTTATTAAATAAGTCCAAAAAACGTTAAAAAACCCCAAAATTACATAAAATGATACTTTTCAAATAATTTTAAGTTATTTCTAACTCAAAAAACAATTAAAATGTCCAAAAAACTGATAAATTAATCATTTATCTTATAAAAAAGATGTAAAAAAAGTCAATAATTGATTAAAAAGGTCATATTTTAATCAATAAGTCGTTTTTTTTACTAAATTTTATAATAATTAACGTATTTTTACACTTGTTTTTTATATAATAGTATTATTTGATTAAAAAAAACTATTATTTTTTTCAATTTTTTCTTGTTTTTAGCTTTTTTTTATCGATTTTTACTTGAAATAACAAAAAATTATGAATTTTAAGCAAATTCAACAACTTATAAAATTTGTATCTAAAACTGATGTTGCAGAAGTTAATATTGAGAATAATAACTTTAAGATTAATATTAAAGGCAACTCCAAATCAAATTTCCAACCTATTAGTAAAGTAGTCCCACCTGCCCCGATAATTTCACAACCTATTCAGCGTGAAGTTATTGAACCCAAGATTACACCTGAAGCAACTCCTATCCCTGAATCGAACACTGATAATTACCATACCGTTAAATCACCAATTATTGGAACTTTTTATAGAAAACCTTCACCTGACAAAGACGTATTTGTAAATGTTGGTGATACTGTTGGAGAAGGAGATGTTTTATGTGTTATTGAGGCTATGAAATTGTTTAATGAAATTGAGTCAGACATCTCAGGTAAAATTGTAAAAATTCTCGTTGAAGATGCTTCGCCAGTTGAGTTCGATCAACCGTTGTTTTTAATAGAACCATAATAACATATTATGTTTAAAAAGATTTTAATTGCTAACAGAGGCGAGATAGCCTTACGTGTCATACGCACATGTAAGGAAATGGGAATAAAGACTGTGGCTGTTTACTCTAAAGCAGATGAAGAGAGTTTGCATGTACGCTTTGCCGATGAGGCTGTTTGTATTGGCCCAGCACCTAGTAACGAATCATATTTAAAAATTGCAAATATCATTGCTGCAGCAGAAATTACAAATGCTGATGCAATTCACCCTGGTTATGGATTTTTGTCTGAAAATGCAAAGTTCTCAAAAATATGTGGGGAACATAAGATTAAGTTTATTGGTCCATCACCTGATATGATTGAAAAAATGGGAGATAAAGCTACAGCAGTTTCTACTATGAACTTAGCTAAAGTCCCTACAATACCTGGTTCTGGTGGCGCTATTGATGATGAAAATGAAGCACTAAAAATAGCTTCAAAGATTGGTTTTCCAGTTATGGTAAAGGCATCTGCAGGTGGAGGCGGAAAAGGAATGAGAGCTGTCTGGAGCAAAAATGAATTCAAAAAGAGTTGGTCATCAGCAAAACAGGAGGCTGCTGCTGCATTTGGAAATGATGATATGTACATAGAAAAACTTATTCAAGAGCCTAGACATATCGAAATACAAATCATAGCTGACCAATTTGGAAATGTTTGTCATCTTTCTGAAAGAGATTGTTCAATTCAACGCAGACATCAAAAGTTAACTGAGGAAACCCCATCACCATTCATGACATCTAGACTGAGAGATAAAATGGGAAAAGCTGCTGTAAAAGCTGCTAAGTTTATTAATTATGAAGGTGTTGGAACTGTCGAATTTTTAGTTGATAGTGATAGGAATTTTTACTTTATGGAGATGAATACAAGAATTCAAGTTGAACATCCAATTACTGAACAAGTGATTGATTATGATTTAATTAAAGAACAAATAAAAGTAGCAGCTGGTATTAAAGTCTCCGGAAATGATTATTACCCTAAACTGCATTCTATAGAATGTAGAATTAATGCAGAAGATCCAGAAAAAGGCTTCAGGCCATCACCTGGAAAAATTACTAATTTACATCTTCCAGGTGGACAAGGGGTGAGAGTAGATACTCATGTATATAGTGGTTATACGATTTCTCCAAATTATGATTCTATGATTGCAAAAATTATAACAACGAGCCAAAGTGGAGGAACTTATGATCAAAAAAGAAAAGAGGCCATCAATAAAATGAGAAGAGCTTTGGATGAGTTTGTTATCGAAGGAATAAAAACTACAATCCCATTTCATAGAAAATTGATGGATGATCCAAATTATATTAAAGGTGTTTATACTACCAAGTTTATGGAAGATTTTGAGTATTAACCTATAAAGCCTTTTGATTTAATTAATTCTAAAATTTGTATTGCATTCGTTGCAGCACCTTTTCTCAAATTATCACTAACAACCCAAAGGTTTAAACTGTTTTCACAGGAAAAATCTTTTCTTATTCTACCAACAAAAACATCATCTTTTCCTTTTGCAAAGATTGGCATCGGGTATTTAAAGTTTTTAGTATCATCCTCCAATTTTATCCCATTACTTTCTGATAATAATTTTTTAATATCATCAACTTGAAATGATTTTTCTAATGTTAAATTTATTGATTCACTATGTCCTCCAATAACTGGAACTCTTACAGCTGTTGCAGTAACTGAAATATTTGGATCTAAAATCTTATGTGTTTCATTAATTAGTTTCATCTCCTCTTTAGTGTAGCCATTATCTTCAAACTCATCACAATGAGGTATTGCATTTTGGTGAATTGGATATTTATAAGCCATTTCACCCTCAATATTATTGTACTCATTATTTAATTGATTAACAGCAATCCTTCCAGTTCCAGTAATTGATTGATAGGTTGAAACAATAATTCTTGTAATTCCATACTTAATATGGATTGGAGCCAAAGCAATGAGCATTTGAATAGTTGAACAATTAGGATTTGCTATTATTTTATCGTCGATGGTTAACTCATTTCCATTAACTTCAGGGACAATAAGTTTTTTGGTTTTGTCCATTCTCCATGCAGATGAATTATCAATTACTGTAACTTCATTATTAGCAAATTTCTTTGCCCATTTCAGAGATAAATCTTTACCTGCAGAAAAAATAGCTACATCTAATTTTTTTTCTAGAGCATCTTCAATGGATATAATTTTGTAATTATTATTACAAAACTCAACTGTTTTCCCAATAGATTTATTTGAAGCAACTAGGGTAAGTTCATTAATTTTAATTTTTTTTTCTTGTAGAACTTTTAAAATTTCTTCACCAACAAGTCCGGTTGCACCAATTACAGCTAAATTCATTTTTTAAATAATGAACAAATTTAAATAAATATGAATCTATCGCAATTTTAACATCAATTAAATATCGATGATTGTTCTTTTAATTCTGGATGATAGTGCTGTTAATATCTCATATGAAATAGTATTCGTTTTTTCGCCAAGATCTTCAGCTGTTTGAATTTTATCATCAATAATTGTCACATCATCGCCCTCCTCGCAGTTAATATTAGTTATGTCTAACATTAGCATATCCATACAAATATTTCCCATTGTTTTTGCTAATTTATTTTTTATATAAAAACCAATTTTGCCATTTCCAAAACTTCTCTTTATGCCATCAGCATGTCCAATAGGAATAATTGCAATCTTACAATTTTTATTTGCAACAAATCCTCTGTTATATCCAACTGATTCTCCTTTTTTTATAAAATGGATCTGAGATATAACTGACCTTAATGATATAACAGGCTTTAAATTCTTACTATATTTTTTATCATTTCCATATCCATAAAGGCCAATTCCTGTACGCACCATATCATATTTATATTCAGAATAATTCATTATTCCTGAGGTATTTAATAAATGTTTTTTAAATTTTTTTTCAAATTTAGCCTCCATCTTTATTGAAATTTTCTCAAATAATTTTATTTGATTATTAGTGAAGGCTTTTTCATTCAGATCCTCAGATGCTCCTAAGTGAGAAAACAAGTATTTGATATTTGCTTTACCATTTAAAATATTATATAATTCATCAATATCATCTATACTAAATCCTAATCTATTTAGACCGGTATTAAATTTTAAATGGAATGGATGTGAGTCAGATTTTTTAATAAAAGCATTTAGAATTCTAAAAGAATAAATGTTAGGCTCTAAATTAAATTTAATAATCTCATCAAAATCATCAAGTTGTGGATGAAGAATTAATATTGGTAGTTTCACACCGCAATTTCTTAATTCAATACCTTCATTTACGTAAGCTACTGCAAAATAATCAACTCCATTTTTTTCTAAAAACTTACTAATCTTTACAGGCTCTGATCCATATCCAAAAGCTTTCACAACAGACATAATTTTAGTTTCTTTATCAACTATGCTTTTAATAAAAGATAGATTAGCTTTTAAGTTTTTAAGGTTTATTATTATTTGGGTTCCTTGGTAACTCAATGAATTATTTTTTTCTGATTTTTGAGATATATGCTTTTCTTGAAAGCGGCATATATTCTTTTTTTTCTCCAATCATTATGGTTTCATTACTTTCAACTTTTCTATAGCTATATAGAGCAGGTTCACCTGTTTCATTGCAAATGGCATGTACTTTTGTAACCTGTTCAGCAATAGCCATTAGAAATGGCATTGGACCAAAAGGCTTTCCGGAATAATCCATATCTAAGCCAGCTACTATAACTCTAACTCCTTTATTTGCTAAAAGATTACAAACTTCAATAATTTGGTCTGAAAAAAACTGAGCTTCGTCAACACCAATAATTTCATACTTAGTTTTAACTTTTAAAATATCTGTGATATTTTTAATTGTGGTGGCTTCAATTTCAAGTTTATTGTGAGATTCTATTTTATTTTTTTTGTTTCTTGTATCTGTTTTTGGTTTAAAAACTTTGTAGGATTTTCCTGATTTTTTAATCCTATTAATTAATTCTTCTGTCTTCCCAGAAAACATAGATCCACATATAACTTCAATTCTTCCTGACATTTTTTTAGCTTAATTTTATCAGATAAGTTGTTAATTTAGACAAATATAAATTTTAAATGTCAAAACTTATTTTAATACCGACTCCAATAGGTAATTTAGATGATATAACATTAAGAGCAATCGAATGTATTAAAGATGTAGATCTAATTTTGTGTGAGGATACTAGAAGAAGCTTAAAGCTTATGAATCATTTAGAAATTAAAAAACCACTTAAATCATTTCATAAGTTTAATGAGCATTCAACCGTTGAAAAAATAATTTTTGAAATTCAATCAGGTATTAAAGTTGGTCTAATTTCTGATGCTGGAACCCCAAGTATATCTGATCCTGGATACTTAATTGTTAAAATGTGTATTGATAATAATATTGATGTTGAATGTTTACCAGGTCCAACTGCATTAATTCCTGCATTAGCAATTAGCGGTCTACCATCAGAAAGGTTTACTTTTGAAGGTTTTTTACCTGTGAAAAAAGGAAGAAAAACTAGATTACAAGAGTTGTCTTTCGAGAAAAGGACTATGATTTTTTATGAGTCGCCCTACAAATTATACAAAACACTTAAAGATTTTTATGATTTTTTTGGTCCTGAAAGAGAGATTTCTATTTCAAAAGAATTAACTAAAATATTTGAAAATACTAAAAGGGGAAAAATAAAAGATTTTTTAGATAGTTATGAAAATAAAAAATTAAAAGGTGAGTTTGTGATAGTTGTAAAAGGTTTAAAATAAAAAAACCCTTCAATTTAGAAGGGTTTTTTATTTGTTTAAGTGAAGATTCTAGAACCTGTAAGTGACTCCAAAATTCCAAGTTCTTCCCCATCCAGGAACAACCCTATTTTCAACATTAATTCCTTTATACATAATACCATCTCTGTAATCTGGCCCATAATTATTAGCAGATTCCTGGTAGTATTCTTCATCAAATAGGTTATTTATATTTAATCTCATATAAATGTAATCAGAACCAATTGGGAATCTATAGGAGGCTCCAGCTCCAAATATTTCGTATGAAGGCATACGCATATTTGTAACTCCAGGCTCATCAAAATCTTCAGCATTTACAGATCCATATAATTTGTCTGCATGGAAAAGATCTAAATTAAATTTGAAGTTGTCAGTTGGACTTACTGTAAGATCTAGATATGCAGTTGTATGTGCAGTATCCCCAACTTTTGCATCATCTAAATATAGAGTTGCTGAACCAATACTAACATTAGATTCATTCGTTGTTACAGCATCATCAGTAACATTACCTGAATAAGCATAGTCTCCAATTGTAAACATACCTGAAAGTTCAACAAAAGGACTTAATTGCCATACTCCATCAAATTCAACACCAGTATGTACTTGTTTTACTCCTGTAAAATTAGCTTCACCTCTTTCCCCATTAATAGTAACATTCTCGTATAAAAATCTGTCAGTCCAGGTTGTGTTGTAAAGATTCACATTAAAATCAAATGTTTTGGATCTATATCCATATCCAAGTTCAAGACCAACAATTTTCTCATTCAGCAACTTGTCGTCTGGAGTAATGAATTGATCATAATTTTGGAAAACAGCGTTGAAATTTGGTTGTTTTGAGAAAAATCCAACGTTACCAAAAATATTATTTTGTGCATCTATATTCCAATTAGCACCACCTTTAATTGTACCACCAGAAAGATTAGCTTTATCTGAGTATTGTAAAGGATCACCTGGTGCATAAAAATAAAATTCTTCTCTTTGGTAACCTTTACTCGATCCTGATCCTTGAAGGAAAACAGATACGTCATCCATTAAATATTCTAATTGGAAATATAAACCAAAGTAATCTACAACACCTATGTTATTTCTGTCAATTTTCTCCTCTTTATCTGTATCTCCAAATACATTCCATACATCAGAAATTGGCCATTTGTACTCTTTGGTACCAGCTACAGTTCCAGCTGAATTATAAGAACCATTATATCTTGAATCTCTGTAACCATCTGCACCTAAAAGGTCTCTAATATTTCTGTAATGCAATCCTCTATAGAATCTTGAATCAAAACCAACATCTAATGTTAGATTCTCCGCAAGCTCTGCTTTTAAGTTTGCAATTGCACCAAACCAGTTGTGAGAGTTAACAGAGTTTCTTTGAATCCATCCATTTCTTCTTGGGAACGGGGCTCTAGAGGAGTAGCTTTCATCATTTACAATATATTGACCAGTATTTGCATCAACATTCATTGCTGTTGATCCATATCTCCAATTAGCAGTTTGACCACCGTTATGTTTAACTATTTCATCCCAAAGAACATATCCATTATCTGCATTTCTCCATCTACTTGAGCTGAAGAATCCATATGAACCATTTCTACCAAGGTCTCCAGATCCTCCACCTCTTCCAAGTGATGCATAAGCAGTTGCTGAAATAGAGGTTTTACTGTTAATATTATATTCCCAGTTTAAAGATGCTATTGGCTTGTGATAATAGTTATTTCTCATATTAAAGCCTTCTCCATCTCTAAGTCCATAATTATAGTTGTACTTTTTACCATAATCCCTGTAGTCTTCTAAAGTTGCCATGTTGTAATAGCTAGTTGTTCTTTGACCATGGACTTGTGGAGCACCAGTTAATATAAACTGTAAGTTTTGTTTACCATCATCACTTTTATATCCATATCCCAAGAAATATGAGTAGCCCTCGAAAGGAGTTCCATCAACATATCCATCACCTGCTGTTCTTCCGAATGATGCAGAAAAGGCATGTCCACTGTCACTAATACCTGTATTGTAGGTCATAAGAGTTTTTAAATATCCATCATTTCCAGCTGTGAAAGCAATTTTACCTCCTTCAGATAAATCTGTAGATTTAGTAACAATATTAATTGTTCCCCCAACTGAAGGTATAGGAAGCTTAGCTGAACCAAGGCCTCTTTGAACTTGCATCGCTGATGTAACATCGCTAAGTCCTGCCCAGTTGCTCCAATACACTCTACCATTTTCCATATCATTAACAGGCATTCCATTAACTAAAACAGCAATATTTTCTTGTTGAAATCCACGAAGTCTAACTCTAGCATCTCCAAACCCTCCCTGCATAGTTGAATATATTCCAGGTGTTGAATTCAGAAGTTGAGGAAGCTCTAGGTTTCCAACTCTCTCTACAATTTGTTCCGCATTTAAGGTAGATGCAGCAACAGGTGTTTCTCTATCTTTGGCAAAATCTATAGTACCAAAAACTGTAACACCAGAAAGAATATTATCTGTTGGAGATAATTCAATATTTCCAGCACTAGCACCATCAACACTAATCTCTGCCGATTCGTAACCCACATATGATATCACTAAAATATCACCAGATTCAGCAGAAATTGAAAAATCACCGTTAAAGTCAGAGGAAACACCTACAGAGGTCCCTTTGACAACAACTGAAGCACCTGGAAGACCGACTCCTACTTCAGAGTCAACTACAGTACCAGACACCGTATTTTGAGCAAAACCAATCCCAGTCATGAGAATGGCTGCAAAAAAGAAGATTATTTTTTTCATTTTCGAATAGTTTTATTTGTGGCAAAGATTGTTATTTTTTTATCAAGTTACGTTAATAAACAATTAATTTTATGAACAGATTTTCAAGGAAAATTAATAGGAATTAATCTTTGGGATATAGAAGATTAATTTTTAAGTTTTTTCAGAAGAGATTTTGTGGATTGATCATGATTTTTAATTTCTCCGCTCTGAATTTCTGTTAATAACTTAGAAGCTAGTACTTTACCTAATTCAACTCCCCACTGGTCAAAACTAAATATATTCCAAATAATACCTTTTGTGAATATTATATGCTCATACATAGCTATCAACATACCAAAGCTTTCTGGACTTAATTTCTCAAAGAGGATAGAGTTTGTGGGTTTATTACCACCAAAAACTTTAAAAGCAGAAACTTTATTAATTTCCTCTGCAGATGTGCCATTTATTTTTAAATCATTTACAACATCCTCTATATTTTTACCTATCATTAACGCTTCCATTTGACCCACATAGTTTGACATCAACTTATTATGACTATCCGTATTTCCATGAAGACATTTTTTAAAACCTATAAAATCACATGGAATTAATCTATTACTCTGATGTATAAGTTGAAAAAATGCATGTTGAGTATTAGTGCCGGTACCGCCCCAAATAATACTCTCGGTACCATAATCAATTTTATTTCCAGATCTATCAATATTTTTACCATTACTTTCCATCATAGCTTGTTGTAAGTAATTTGGTAAAAAACATAAAGATTCATTGTATGGTATTATTGCTTGGGTTTCAGCATTTAAAAAATTACTATTCCAAATTCCAATCAGAGCCAAGCATACTGGAATATTATTTTCAAATGAAGCATTTTTAAAATGGTTATCCATTTTTTCAGCACCTTTTAAAAATTTTTCAAAATTCTCGTATCCAACTGAAATGGCAATGGAAAGTCCAACAGATCCCCACATTGAAAATCGCCCACCAATAAAATCATACATATTAAAAATAAGATCTTTATTAATACCAAAATTTTCAACAGCATTAAGATTGGATGAAACTGCACAAAAATGATTACTAATTTCATTTGTCTTTAAATTATTTGATATCCATTCTTTTGCAATACCAGCGTTGGTTAGGGTTTCTTGTGTTGTGAATGTTTTTGAGACAATAATGAAAAATGTTGTTTCAGGATTCAGTGTTTTTAAAATATCTGCTGCGTGGTCTCCATCGACATTCGAAATAAAGTGAATATTTAATTGATTCTTATAAAATTTTAAAGCTTCTACTGCCATTTTTGGGCCTAAATCAGAACCTCCAATACCAATATTCACAATATCAGTATATTTTTTCCCTGTGTAACCTTTTATTTTTCCATTTATAATTTTATCGCATAAACTTTGAATCTTTATCCTGTCGTTAATTATTAATTGAATATCTGACTTGAAATCTCTCAATGCAGTATGTAAAACAGATCTGTTTTCAGTTTCATTGATTGCTTCGCCACTAAATAATTTTGCTATACTTTCTTTAAGCTTACACTCATCTGCAAGATTTAACAATAAATTGAAAGTTTCCTTATCAATCAAGTTTTTTGAAAAATCAACATCTATTTGATCAAATTCTATTGTAAAATGATCAATTCTATTTTTGTCCTCATTGAATAATTCCTTTAAAGATTTTTTATTGATAATGTCTTTATTGGCAATTAATTTTTTCCATGCACTAGATTTAATAGGATTTATTTTTGGTAAAGACATTAGTTATGGATTAGAATTATTTATTTTTTCATCAAAGTTAAGATTTGATTTCATACTATCAAGTTTGTCTTTTATAGGAGCCATATAGGTTAAATACTTTCTTTTAAGTGAATCAGAAATTGGCTTTGCTTCGGGAAGTTTTTGCTTTAATGGATCTACTTGTCTACCGTTTTTCCAGAATCTATAGCAAACATGTGGCCCAGATGTAAATCCTGTCATTCCAACTTCTCCAATCTTATCGCCTTGTTTTACATATGTGCCAACTTTAAGACCTCTTTTTTTCATATGAAGGTATTGAGTAGAATAAGTTGCATTATGACTTACAGTTACATAGTATCCGTTACCTTTCGTATAACCAGATTTTACTACTCTTCCATCAGCAGTAGATCTGATAGGAGTCCCAACTGGAGCTGCAAAATCTGTCCCATAGTGAGGTCTAACTCGACCG
>Ga0208878_1000296_pt1 | contig 16838 bp, 16 predicted proteins | sample Knorr_S15_td_Sur_FD_185600 | JGI IMG/M metagenome (GOLD analysis project Ga0208878, IMG submission 185600) | Marine microbial communities from Southern Atlantic Ocean transect - Knorr_S15_td_SurfaceA_ad_5m_LV_A (SPAdes) (version 2) | ecosystem: Environmental > Aquatic > Marine > Oceanic | place...
TTGTACTAATGCGGAATATCTAGCTAACGCGTGTGCATTAGAATGAATAGATAATTTGCTCGGGAAATCTTTTGATATATTGTAAACACCTCTCCATTTAGTGAACTTTGCTCCAAGTTTATAGTATTCTTTTAGTCTATCCCTTAAACCATCTAACCCCTCTGTAATTTTTTCATTAGGTGACCCAGCTAAAACTTTTGCACCGGTATCTACTTTTATTCCTGCGCAAGATCCCATACTCTCAATTAAATCTGGTATCTTGTTTTTTTTTGAGGATGTCTGCTTAATTGTTTCATCGTACAATATAACTCCGCCAATACAATTTTTCATCTCTGATGAACAAAAAAGAGTTTCTCTAAAAAGTAATCTATTTTCCGGGGTTGAGGGTACACCTACACCATCTAGCCTTTTGGTCATTGTTCCCGTGCTTTCATCTGCAGCCAGGATTCCTTTACCATTTTCAAGAATTTTATTTACAATATTATTTAGTTCAGACATATTAATTTAGAGCTTTTATACCAGGAAGTTCTTTGCCTTCAAGATATTCTAAAAAAGCTCCACCAGCAGTTGAAACAAAATTAAAATCTCTTATTGCGTTTATCTGATTTAACACTGCAATTGTATCTCCACCTCCTGCAACAGAAAAAATTGAATTATCTTTATTTTTTTTAATAATCATTTTTGCTATTTCATAACTACCTAAAGCAAAATTTGGATTTTCAAAATAACCTGCTGGACCATTCCACAAAACAGTTTTACTATTTTCGATAATATCTTCAATTTCCTTTAAAGTTTTCGGGCCAATATCAAGAATAAAATCATCGGCTGATATTTCGGTTAAGTCTTTAATTTGGGATTTGTCATCCATGCTTTTTCCAATTTTGACATCTTTTGGATAAATTATCGAACATGAGTGATCATTAGAGTTTTTAAAAATATTTTCTATTTCTTTTTCACAATTCTCCTCCTTAATTGACTTTCCAATTAAATTTCCTTTATAGCTCAAGATATTATTTGCCATTCCACCAACAACAATAATGTTATCAAATTTTGGTATTAGATTTTTAATTAAATTAATCTTAGTTGAAATTTTTGATCCTCCAATGATACATGTAACTGGTCTTTTTATTTCACTCGTTACTTTCTTGAGAGCATTTATTTCAGTTTCTAGTTGCAACCCGGCAAATGACGGCAAAAATTCAGTAATTTTACTTATTGAGGCGTGAGCTCTGTGTGAGCAAGAAAAAGCATCATTTACATAAAGATCTGCAAGACTCGCCAATTGTTTTGAAAAATTTGTGTCATTTTTTTCTTCTTCTTCATAAAACCTGATATTCTCTAAAAATACAATTTGGCCATCGAAATTTTTAAATAATTTATCTTTTTTAATCTTAAAGATATTTTCATTAATGAGTCTGATTTTTTGATTTATTTTACTCTCTAAATTTTCACAAATCGGTTTCAAAGAAAGTTCTTTGTTTACTTTTCCTTTAGGTCTCCCAACATGTGAAATTATAACTATCTTGCAATTTTTTTTTATTAAAAAATTAATTACAGGTAAAATCTTATCAATTCTTGTTTGATCTGTGATAACTCCATTTTTTAATGGAACATTCAAATCCAATCTTAATAATATTACCTTTTGATTAATATTTTCTTGATCTTTAATATTGTTCATTAAGAAATTTTATGAAGATACGCCGCAATATCACACATTCTATTTGAAAAACCCCACTCATTGTCATACCAAGCAGAAATTTTACCCATATTTTTACCTATAACATTTGTTAATGATGCATCCACTATAGAGGAAGCTGGGTTGTGATTAAAATCAATTGAAACAAGTTTTTCTTCTGTAATTTCTAAAACTTTAATTTTCTGTTTCTTGCTGAAGTTTTTAAAGGCAGAGTTAATTTTTTCAACAGATAAATCTTTTTTGGAGCAAAATATTAATTCAATTAAAGAAACGTTTGGGGTTGGTATTCTCATTGCTACTCCCTCCAGCTTTCCTTTTAAAGAAGGTATAATTTCACCAATCGCTTTTGAGGCACCAGTTGAGGTTGGTACAATTGATTGACTAGCTGTTCTTGCTCTTCTTATATCTTTATGTGAATTATCTAAAATCCTTTGATCAGTTGTAAAAGAATGAATTGTAGTCATAAAACCTTTTTCAATTTCAAAATTTTCATTTAAAACGTGAGCGACAGGTGCAAGACAATTAGTTGTACAAGATGCGGCAGATATAATTTTATCTTCCTTCTTAATTTCTTTTTCGTTAACTCCAAATACTATTGTCTTATCAGCATTTTTGCATGGAGCTGAAACAATAACTTTTTTTGCTCCATTACTTAAATGTGGGATTAGTTTTTCCTTAGAATTAAATTTACCAGTGCATTCAAGTACAAAATCAACATCATTGTCTTTCCAATTAATTTCTTCCAGCTTATCTATTTGTGAATAATAAATTTTATTACCATTAATATTTATATAGCTTTTTTCTATTGATATATCCGCGTTGAATTTTCCGTGAATACTATCTCTTTTCAGTAAAGCACAAGCAGTCTCAATGTCAGCTCTATTATTTATATGTTGAATTTTTAGGTTAGAATGATCCTCTTCAAATATTGATCGAACCACCATTCTACCAATTCTACCTAAACCGTTTATCCCAATTTTAGTTTTCATAAACTTTTCTTTATTTTTTGTACAATATTTTCAACATCTAATTCAAAGTGTTTATAAATATCTTTATAAGGTGCGCTCTTACCAAAATTATCTATTCCTAAATTTAATCCACTGGTTCCTGTATATTTTTTCCAATAACTAGTTTCCGATGCTTCTATAGAAACTTTAAGCGTATCTTCTTGCAAAATATCTTTTTTATAGTCGTTGTTTTGACTATCAAATATTTCATGGCATGGCATTGATATAACTTTTGAATAGATATTTTCTGTGGCTAATTTATGACTTACTTTTATTGCGAGATCAGTTTCAGAGCCTGTCGCTAATATTGTTACCTTAAGATTATCTCCATTTCTTAAAATTTCATAAGCTCCTTTAGAGCAAAGATTGTTAGTGATTACCTCTTTTCTTACAGGGTCTATTTTTTGTCTTGTTAGAGCGATTACACTTGGTTTATTTTTACTTTCTAAAGCCAACTGCCAACATTCAAAAGTTTCAATGGTATCGGATGGTCTAAATACATTTAAGTTTGGTATAGATCTCAACATTGCAAGCTGTTCAACAGGTTGATGGGTTGGACCGTCTTCTCCAAGACCAATTGAGTCATGGGTTAAAACATAAATTACCCTTTGGCCCATCATTGCAGCCAATCTGATAGAAGGCTTGCAATAATCACTAAATATTAAAAAAGTTCCACCATATGGAATAAGATTACTATGCAGTGAGATTCCATTCATAATTCCACACATTGCGTGTTCTCTTACTCCGTAATGAACATAATTTCCCCCAAAATTTCCCGGCTTAATTATTTTATGATTTTTTGTTTTCGTATTATTTGAACCCGCAAGATCAGCCGAGCCACCAATTAAATTTGGTAGTTTTGAAACTATATCTAAAAATTTTTCTGAGGATTTCCTTGTTGCAATTGGTTCAAGTGATTTTAAATAATCATTTTTTACTTGCTCTATTTCACTTGTAATTTCATCGTTAAAAATATTGAATTCAGGTTCGTATGATTTATTTTTTTCTGCTTTTGAAGAGGCGCTTTCCCCTATTTTTCTCCACTCACTTAAAATTTTTTCAGGGATCTTAAAAGGCTCATAATTCCATTTTAATTTTTTTCTTACTAGCTTTACCTCATCGGTACCTAGCGGGCTTCCATGCGATGATGCTTTCCCACTTTTATTTGGTGAGCCATAACCAATTGTAGTCTTACAAGAAATAGCAAATGGTTTTTTTGAATTTTGAGCTTTTTTTAATGCGGTAAAAATTTGTTTATCATTATGACCGTCTATTTCTAAATAGCTCCAACCATAACTCTCAAATCTTTTTTTTGTATTATCAGAAACAGCAAGATTAGTAGGGCCATCAATCGAGATTGAATTATTATCAAAAAGGAGTATCAAATTTTTTAATTTTATATGACCCGCAAAACTTAAGGCTTCATGGCTTATTCCTTCCATAAGGCATCCATCACCTGCCAAGACATAAGTTTTATGATCTATCTTTTTTTTTCCTAACCTCTTTTTTAATATTTCTTCAGCAAGCGCAAAACCCACAGCATTTGATATACCTTGTCCTAATGGTCCAGTCGTAGTCTCTATCCCTGAATTAGAATGATATTCAGGATGCCCGGCACAAATACAGTCAAGTTTTCTAAAGTTTTTAATGTCATCTATGGAAACACTTTTGTAACCAGTTAAATATAAAAGTGAGTAAAGAAGCATAGACCCATGACCAGCAGAAAGAACGAACCTATCTCTATTAAACCAACTAGGATCCTTAGGATTAAATCGTAAAAAGTTTTTAAATAAAACTGTAGCAACATCTGCCATTCCCATTGGCATTCCAGGATGACCAGAATTCGCTGCTTCAACAGCATCTAAAGACAGAAATCTTATAGCATTAGCTAAATCTTTATGTTTTATTTTCAAAAATATTCCTATCTAGACTAAGAGACTCATTAATATATAATTATATATATATGAAATATATCAGCGAAAAAGAAAAAAAACTTGAAGACGCACTTAAGAAATTAAAAAAACTTGATCTAAAAAATGACCAGATATCTGGAGACATTAAAGAATTAGTTGATCAAAAAAATCAATTAGAAATTGAAAAAAATGAATTGGAAAAAAAATACAAAAATTTAAGTGATGAACACGGCAATCTTCAAGTCAAAATCAAACAAATGATGGTTGAAAAAAAAGAAGATAGAGTGAAAAGATTAGAGTTTGACGAAAAAATTGATGAATTAAATCAAGAAACAGATACTTTACTTGATGAGATTGAAAAATGGCAAATGTAAATATTAAGTTTAATGGAAAAGACTTTCTTCTTTCATGTGAAGATGGTCAAGAGGATCATCTCGAAGAGTTAGCAGCAAATTTAAACGATAAATTTGAAAAATTAAAAAATGACTTAGGAAACATAGGTGAAAATAAATTATTATTAATCACTGCTATTAAAGTGATGGATGAGTATTTTGATACCAAAAAAAATGTTGAGAAAAAAAAGCTTGAATTAACTAATCTCACTGAAAAATTTAAAGAGCTGAAATCGCTTGTATACGGTTATAAGGATGAAAAAGAAGATGAAGCAACTAAATTGAACAATGATATCAACAACTTGCAAAAAGAGCTTGATAAAATAAATAATAATTATGATCAATTAATTTCTAATACCGCAAAAGAAATAGAGGAATTTGTTGAGCGAGTTAATCTTAAAAATTAGATTTAGTAGTGAACAAATTTCAATTAAGAAAAAAAATATCTAAAATTCGATCAAAATTTGCCAGAAAAAAAATCACAGTAAATTCTGAGGCAATAATCAAATTGATTGAGCAGAAATCTCCCAACAAAAGAGTTGGATTGTATTATCCGTTTGGTGATGAGTTATCTACTTTAGAATTAATGAATCGATTAATTAGGAAAAAATTTATGATTTCTTTACCTATAATTAATAATAAATTTGAGATGTCTTTTTATAGCTGGAGTCCTAATGAGCCTTTAACAATAAATAGATTTGGTATCTTAGAGCCTTTTAAGGGAAAAAAAATAACTCCTTCTACATTAATAATTCCGATGTTAGCTTTTGACTCTAACTTAAATAGACTTGGTTATGGAGGAGGTTTCTATGACAGGTTTATTCAAAAAATTGAGAAACAAAATAACTGTGTTAAAATCGGACTTGCTCTTTCTTGTCAAAAAATTAATAAAGTACCAGTTGATAAACATGATAAAAAAATGGATTTCATAATTACTGAAAAAAGAATTTATAAATGAAAATTTTATTTTTAGGTGACATTGTAGGACCATCGGGTTGCATGGTTGTAAAAAAACACCTTAAAAAAATAGTTGAGGAAAATAAAATAAATTTTGTAATAGCAAATGGTGAAAACGCAGCTCATAATGGAGTAGGTATTACAAAAGATGTTTTAGACAATCTAATTAAATTTGGGGTAAATGTACTCACAACTGGAAATCATGTTTGGGATCATAAAGAAACTCTAAAACTCGTTGAGGATGATAACAGACTCCTTAGACCATTTAATTTAATTGGAATATCGCCAGGAAAAGGATTTGAAATTTATCAAACATCAAAAAATTTTAAAATAGGTGTACTAAATTTAATGGGAAATGTTTTCATGAGGAAAAGTGAAGATGTTTTCAAAACAGCTGAAAATTTTCAAAAAAAATATCAACTAAAAAAAGATTATGACTTTTTAGTAGTCGACTTGCATTGTGAAACTACTTCAGAAAAAATGGCAATGGGACATTTGTTTGATAGTAAAGCAACATTAGTTACTGGTACTCACACGCACATTCCAACAAATGACGCAAGAGTTTTAAAAGGTGGGACTGCGTATATCACAGACTCCGGAATGTGTGGTGACTACGACTCAGTAATTGGGATGAACAAAGAAAACTCATTAAAAAGATTCTTTAAACAAGATTCTGAAAAACATTATCCATCTTTGGGGGATGGTTCTTTATCGGGTGTTATGGTAGATTGTGATGAAACTTCAGGACTAGCTAAAAATATTAATAGTATAATTGTTGGGGGTGTTTTAAATAACTCAAAATAATATGGCAGGACATTCTCATTGGGCTGGTATAAAACATAAAAAAGGTAGAGCAGATAAAGAAAGGTCGAAGATTTTCTCGAAACTTTCTAGAGAGATTACAGTAGCTGCTAAACTTGGAGATAAAGATCCTTTAATGAACCCGAGACTTAGATCTGCTATTCAAGCAGCAAGATCTTCAAACATGCCAAAAGATAACATCGAGAGAGCCATTGATAAATCAAAATCATTAAATCAATCAAATTTTGAAAAGATAAGATACGAAGGTTTTGGTAAAGATAAAGTTGCTATAATTGTTGAAGCACTTACAGATAACAAAAATAGAACTGCCTCAAAATTAAGAACAATTTTTCAAAAAAATGGTGGTAATTTGGGTACCCAAGGTTCTGCAGCTCACAATTTTAAACAAATAGGCGTAATTAGAATAGACATAAATGAAATTAAAGACGATAAAATTTTTGAACTAGCAATTGATGCTGGTGCAGATGAATGCTTTTCCTTGGAAAATTTTCATGAGATACATTGCGGTTTTGAAGATATTTATTCTATAAAAAAAAAAATTGAGTCTCATGTTGAAAATTTTATATCTACAGATATTGAGTGGATTCCACTAAACAAGGTTTCCATCAAAGGTGAGAATAAAGAAGACACAAAAAAACTAATAGAATTATTAGATGATGACGATGATGTACAGAGGGTTTACTCGAATTTTGGGGAAGAAGATTAAGCAATGTTAATAATTGGAATAGATCCTGGAATTAATGGTGCTATATGCTTATTTAAAGATGGAAAGATAGTGGATGTATTTGAAATGCCAAAAATGGCTGTAGGAAAAAAAAATAAATCCCAAGTTAATGCTTCTCAAATATTTAACGAAATTCAAAAAGCTGTAGAAGGAGAAGATAAGACGAAAGTAATAGCTGTGATCGAACAAGTTTCTGCAATGCCAGGACAAGGAGTTACTAGCATGTTTAATTTTGGACAGTCTTTTGGAGTGTTGAAAGGAATTTTTTCTGCAATGCAAATTCCAATGGACTTTGTTTCGCCAGTTAAATGGAAAAAATTCTTTAATTTGATAAATACAAACAAAGACGCTAGCAGGACAAAAGCAATTGAAATTTATCCATACTTTTCGTCAAAATTGTCAAAAAAAAAAGATGCTAATAAAGCAGATGCGATACTAATTTCTAGTTTTTATTACCAAAACGCTAAATATTAGATTTATTTGATCTTTCAGGTCAAATTGATGACACATTTTAGTGTGAAAGATTTTTCATGGAAGCCGATATAGCATCACAATCTGTTGGACTAGGAAGTTCTGTAGACTTCTCTTTATGGAGCCTATTTCTTAGAGCAGACATAATTGTAAAATCAGTTATCGTTTTATTAATTGCAGCATCAATTTATACTTGGGCGATAATTATAGAAAAATTTAAGTTATTTAAAAAAATAAATTTATCAACCCAAGAGTTTGAAGAAAAATTTTGGAAATCAAGATCTGCCGAAAGTTTCTATAATAATTTACCAGCAAATATTGATGACCCAATGTCAAATGTTTTTAAAAAGACTATGCAAGTTGTTCTTAAATCAAGATCTAGAAGTAATTTGAATGAAAAGCTTTCAGGTTTATTAGAGTCTAATATAGAAAATGAAGTTAACAAGCTTGAAAAAAATTATTCATTTCTAGCCACAGTAGGTTCAACAGCACCGTTTATTGGTTTGTTTGGAACAGTTTGGGGAATTATGAATTCGTTTCAGTCAATTGCAGTTTCAAGAAACACCAGTTTGGCTATTGTCGCGCCAGGTATTGCAGAAGCGTTATTTGCAACAGCTCTCGGGCTCTTAGCAGCTATACCTGCGGTTGTAGCATATAATAAATTTAATAACGACTCTAAAAAATATTCTCAAAGATTAGAAAATTTTGCCAAAAGATTTATCTCTACAATTTAAAGAATGGCCTTTAATTTAAAAAACAAATCTAAAGATCCAATAAGTGAAATAAATGTAACACCATTTGTTGATGTTATGTTAGTTCTTTTAATTGTTTTTATGGTCACAGCACCATTATTGACAGTCGGTGTTCAAGTAGATCTACCAGAAAGTTCAGCTGACTCTCTTCCTGAGGAACAAGAACCATTAACTTTAAGTATAAATTCAAAAGGAGAGATATTTATTCAAGAGTCTAAAGTTGAGTTTGATAATGTAATTGCTAAAATATTAGCTGTTTCAAAAAACAGGACAGACACAAGAATATATGTAAGAGGTGACAAGACAATCAATTATGGAAGAGTTCTAGAAGTTATGGGAATGCTTTCTGGTTCAGGATTTACAAAAGTAGCGCTTATTTCAGAACCTTATAAAGAGAGGTGATTGATAGTGGCTAATAATATTATTATATCATCTTTACTACATTTATTTCTTATAATTATAACAGCATTGAGCCTTCCATTTTTAGCAAAAAAACCAATAGATCTTCCCCCGATTATATCCATAGAACTTATTCAAATAACTGACAAAACATCTATACCTTATGCTCCTAAAGCTAAAAAGATTATTGAAGAAATAAAGAAGAAAGAAAAAGAAAAACTTGTTTCTGAGCAAGCACCCCCAAAAAAAGTTAAAAAAGAAAAACCAGATGCAATACCATTACCAGATCAACAAAAAAATATTGTAAAAAAACCAGAACAGGATAAACAAAACCCAGAAAAAATTGATGATGAAATTAAACAAGTTTCAGAATTTGAAAAAAAAGAATTATTTGATCCAAACAATATTGCTGCGCTAATTGATAAATCGAAAGAAGAAACTGCAGAGATGATTAAAAGTGATAATAAAATAACCCAATCACAGAGAAAAAGTGTTATTTCCTCTGGATTGACCTTAAATGAGGAAGATGCTCTTAAAGCACAAATATTTGGATGCTGGAGTATCCCATTAGGCTTACCTTATAATGAAGATCTTCTTGTAAGAATTAAACTAAATTTAAAACCCGATGGTACAATTATTAATTCTGAAATACTTGATCATGCTAGAATGAATAAACCAGGACAAGGTTTTTATAAAGTTTTAGCGGAAAGCGCTCTAAGAGCAATTAGATTGTGTCAGCCCTTAAGAGTTCCAACTACAGGTTATGAGAGATGGAAAGAAATTCAATTAAATTTTGATGCTAGGGAGATGCTTCAAGGATGAAAAGAATTATTTTTTTAATATATATTTGTTTGTTTACTTTTAATTGGGGTAAGGCTTGGTCTCTTATAGAAGTAGATATTACCAGAGGTAATTTAAATCCTTTGCCACTAGCAGTATCGCCATTATCTGTTGATCAAAATTCTAAAGAAAAATTTAAAGATTTATTAAAACTTGAAGACATAGGTGCAGAAATATCAAAAGTTGTTGAGAATAATTTAAGACAATCAGGTTTATTCAATCCGTTGGATCCAAAAGCTTTTCTACAAAAACCAGATATTGCTCATGTAAAACCAAGATTTGAAGATTGGGCGTTAATTAAAGCTCAAGCTTTAATAACTGGAGAAGTAAAGATAGTTGATGAGAAGCTTAGAGTTGAGTTTAGGTTATGGGATGTATTAGCCGGTAAAGAAATTATGGCGTTAGCATTCACCACTGTTTCAGAAAATTGGAGAAGAGTTGGGCACATAATTACTGATAAAGTTTACCAAAGGTTGACAGGTGAAAAAGGTTATTTTGATACTAGAATTATTTATGTTGCTGAAGAAGGACTTAAAACAAGTCGTATCAAGAAATTAGCAATTATGGATCAAGATGGATTTAACACCAAATACTTAACTTTAGGAAATGAATTAGTTTTAACACCAAGATTTAATCCAACAAATCAAATGGTCACTTATTTATCTTATTTTAAGAATCTACCTAGAGTTTACTTACTAGATATTGAAACTGGAATACAAGAAGTTGTTGGTGACTTTCCTGGTATGACATTTGCTCCACGTTTCTCTCCTGATGGAAAAAAAATTATTATGAGTTTTGCTAAAGATGGAAACTCAGATATTTATACTATGGACCTTGAAAGTAGAGAGGTTGAAAAAATCACAAACCATCCATCAATTGATACATCACCATCATATTCTCCGGACGGTAAATATATTTGCTTTAATTCAGATAGAAGTGGGTATCAGCAAATCTATGTAATGAGAAGTGATGGTTCAAAAGTTAAAAGGATATCTTTTGGAAATGGTCTTTACGGAACACCCGTGTGGTCTCCAAGAGGTGATTTGATAGCTTTTACAAAGCTTCATAAAGGAAAGTTTTATATTGGCGTAATGAGAACAGATGGAACTGGCGAAAGATTACTTACAGAAAACTATTATCAAGAAGCTCCTTCCTGGTCCCCTAATGGAAGAGTTTTAATTTTTTATAGAGAGACAAAATCAGACTCAGCAGGAAAAGGCTTTTCGGCTAAACTTTGGTCTATAGATCTTACTGGATATAACGAAAGAATGGTTAAAACCGAGACCGATGCTTCAGACCCATCTTGGTCGTCATTATTAACTGATTAATTATGGTATTTTCAAAAAAAATTAATAATTCCTTGATTTTTGAGCTTGAAAGATCTATCTAGTTGTGAAAAAGTACAAAATTAACTTTTAAGGAGCAGTAATGAGTTTAAACAAAATTTTTAGAAATACTTTGCTAGTATTTTTTGCAAGTATTCTATTATCTGCATGTGCCGTAAAAACTACAGGCAAAATGCAAGGTGACGTATACACTGGAAAAGACACAGTTGAGTATTTAGCTTCAGGTGTGCCAGACAGAGTTTTCTTCGCAACTAATGAAACAGTTTTAACTACTGCTTCAAGAGAAACATTAAGAAAACAAGCATCATGGTTAAGAAAAAATTCAAAAATAAATGTAGTTCTTGAAGGTCACGCTGACGAAAGAGGTACAAGAGAATATAACTTAGCTTTAGGTGAGAGAAGAGCTAACGCAGCTAAAGATTATTTAATGACTTATGGAATATCTGGAAATAGAATTTCAGTAATAAGTTATGGAAAAGAAAGACCAGTAGACTCTGGTTCAAATCCTTTAGCTTGGTCAAAAAACAGAAGATCAGTAACAGTAAAAGCTAACTAATAATTTACAAATTCAGACCCCAATAACATAAGTTGTTGGGGTCTTTTTTTTGCCATCATTATAGATAGAAATCAACTAATGAAATTTTTAGAGTATATAAATAAAAGTATATTAGTTTTAATAATATTTCTTTTTTCAATTATTTCCTTTGTCAAGGCAGAAGAAACAGAAACTTTGGAAGTAATAAAAACATTACAAAAAGATTTAAAAACTTTAGAAAAAGCTGTTTACTCACAGTCTTCAGATATAATTACAGCTAGCAAAACAAAATTAAGTTCAAATGATGAAGATGTGCTTACAAGACATTTATTAAAATTGTCTGAGATAGAAAAACAATTTCAAGATTTGACAAATAAATTTGAAGAAATAAATTTTAAAATCGATAAATTATCAAGTAGATTATCAAAAGTTCAAGCAGATAATCAATTGAGGTTCCAAAATTTAGAGGGTGAGGACATTGATAAAAAAGTTACATCTAAGAAAAAAATCTTACCTGGCTCTTCTCAACCACAAGATCTTGGTGCAGTATCTTACAAGTCATCAGAAACAAATGAATTAACACAACAAACTCAATCAATAGATACAACTGGAACAGTCATAACAGAAAAATTTGTGTCAGAGGAAAAAATCTTACCTAATGATAAACCAGACAAACAATACGAGTTTGCCACTAGTTTTTTAAAACAAGGAGACTACACGACTGCAGAGAGAGCGCTTAGAGAATTTGTAATGACAAATCCTGAACATAAAATGGCAGGTAGCGCACAATATTGGTATGCAGAAACATTTAGAATTAGACAACTTTATACAGATGCTGCCTCTGCTTACTTAGAAGGTTATCAAAAATATCCTAAAAGTGAAAAAGCAGCTATAAATTTACTTAAGCTTGGAGTATCATTAGTGCAAATTGGAGAAAAAGATCAAGGGTGTTTAATGATTACAGGAGTTAAAAAAGAATATCCTGATGCAAAACAATCAGTTCTTCAAAAAGCAAAATATGAAGAAAAAAAGTTCGAGTGTAAAAAGAAAAAATCTTAAAAATTCAATTTTTAGTCCTCAAATAAAAAATAAAAGAATAAAAAAAATCTATCAAAGATTTGAATTTTTAATTAAACAGAAAGAATTTAAAGGGTACTTAGTTGCAGTATCTGGTGGTGCAGATAGTCTTGCTTTAGCATATCTTTCAAAATGTTATCAAATTAAAAATAAAGATAATAACTTTCACTATGTTCATGTAGATCACAAACTAAGAGATAAATCCTCGAAAGAGGCTGGGACTTTAAAAAAAATCTTAAGAAAATTTAGAATTGAGTGCAAGATAATTACGTGGAAAAAAAAGACAAATACTAAAAAAACTCAATCAGAGTCTAGAGATTACAGATTTAAGGTATTCGAAGGTTTTTGCAAAACAAAAAAAATTAATACATTATTATTAGGCCACCATTTTGATGATTTTCAAGAAAATTTCTTCATCAGATTATTAAGGGGCTCTGGTCTTAAGGGACTAGTATCTTTTTATAATTATAGAAATTTGCAAAGAAATAACATTAATATTGTTAGACCATTACTTGATTTTTCAAAAGAAGATTTATTGTACGTGACTAAAAATACCTTTAACTTCTATATAGATGATCCATCAAATAGAAGCTTAGAGTATTTGAGATCACGGGTAAGGTTTATGGTTAATAATCTTAAAAAAAATGGCCTAGATCAAAAAAAGTTTAAAATGACTTTTGAAAATTTAATATCCTCGAATAACTCAATTGAATTTTTCGTACAAAAAAATATCAGTGAGAATTCTTATATCAGTCCGTCAAAAAATAATAATAATAAAGCACTCTTATCTTTAAAGTTTTTTAGTAGTACTGATGAAATAATTTTAAGGTCCTTTACAAAAATTTTACAAGATATTAGCGGCAGATATTTTCCCGCTAGAGGCAAGGGTGTCTCAAGGATTATTAATCAAATTAAACAAAAATCCTTGACCAAAACAACTATAGGAGGATGTGTTATTGAAAAAATAGAGAATTCAGTAGTTATTTCTAAGGAAAACACAAAATAAACTCATTTGTGTAACAATTTAGCACTTGTTAAATTTAGAATAATTCTTAACTTATAATATTATGAATTTAAAGAATCTAGCTATGTGGGTGATCATTGTTGTTTTGACTATAGGTCTTTACAACATGTTCAAGAATCCACAAAATCTTCAAAACAAAAATAATAAAACAATTATTTTCTCCGAATTTTTAACAGAGGTTGATAATGGAAGGGTTGTAGAAGTTCAGATACAAGGTAACAACATTAAAGGTGTTATGGCCGATGGATCGGTTTTTTCAACATACTCACCGAACGATCCAAACTTAATAGAAAAATTAACTGATAAAGGTGTAAGTATATCTGCAGCTCCACTTGATGAGAAAATGCCATCTTTGTTTGGAGTTCTTTTATCGTGGTTCCCAATGTTACTTTTAATCGCTGTTTGGATATTCTTTATGAGACAAATGCAAGGTGGCAAAGGTGGTGCCATGGGATTTGGAAGATCAAAAGCAAAGATGATGAATGAGGTTAAAGGGAAAGTTACTTTTAACGATGTTGCTGGAGTTGAGGAAGCAAAAGAGGAAGTTCAAGAAGTGGTAGAGTTTTTGAGAGATCCAAAAAAATTTAGTAGATTGGGTGGTAAGATACCAAGAGGTTGTTTGTTAGTAGGACCTCCAGGTACAGGAAAAACTTTACTTGCTAGAGCTATTGCCGGTGAAGCAGGTGTTCCTTTCTTCACGATTTCTGGATCAGACTTTGTTGAAATGTTTGTTGGAGTTGGTGCTTCAAGAGTTAGAGATATGTTTGAACAAGGTAAAAAACATTCACCATGCATAATTTTCATTGACGAGATAGATGCTGTTGGAAGAAGTAGAGGCGCAGGTTTAGGTGGAGGCAATGATGAAAGAGAACAAACATTAAACCAATTACTAGTTGAGATGGATGGATTTGATACAAATGAGGGTGTAATAATTATTGCTGCAACTAACAGACCTGACGTTTTAGATCCAGCGCTTTTAAGACCAGGAAGATTTGATAGACAAGTTGTAGTTTCAAATCCAGATATTATAGGTCGAGAAAAGATTTTAAAAGTTCATGCTAAAAAAATTTCTATGTCTCCAGATGTAAATTTAAGAACTGTCGCAAGAGGAACACCTGGATTTTCAGGAGCAGATCTTGCTAATTTAGTTAACGAGGCTGCATTGTTAGCTGCGAGAAAAAATAAAAGAATTGTAACATCTCAAGAATTTGAAGATGCAAAAGACAAGGTGATGATGGGTGCCGAAAGAAGATCTATGGTCATGACAGAAGATGAGAAGAAATTAACTGCTTATCACGAAGGTGGACATGCAATAGTTTCTTTTAACTTGCCAAATTACGATCCAATACATAAAGCAACAATCATTCCTAGAGGAAGAGCGTTAGGAATGGTCATGAATCTACCAGAAAGAGATAAACATGGTCACTCTATTAAATATTTGAAAGCAAGATTGGCTGTGTGCTTTGGAGGAAGAGTTGCCGAAGAACTTATATTTGGTAAAGATAATATATCAACAGGTGCAGGTGGGGGAAATGGTTCAGACATTAACCAAGCAACCTCATTAGCAAGAGCTATGGTTACCAAGTATGGAATGAGTGAGGAACTTGGTCCTGTTGAATATGGTGAAAATCAAGAGGAAGTTTTCCTTGGAAGATCTGTAACACAAACACAAAGTGTTTCAGAGGCTGTTGCTCAAAAAATTGATAGAGAAATAAGAAAACTTGTTGACGAAGGTTACAATCAAGCAAAAACTATTTTAACAAACAAAATTGATGATTTGCATAAAATAGCAAAAGCTCTTTTAACTTACGAAACTTTGACTGGTGAGGATATAGCAAAAATAATTAACAAAAACGAATATCCGCCTAATAAGGAAGATTTAAAAGTTGAGGATGAAAGTTCTGACTCCGCTTTAGGATCAATTGGTTTAAAACCAAAAATTGTTCATTAATATTTAATGTTAAAATATTACACTAGAGCGTGTAATTTCTATTATGGTGACCATTCAACTCTGATGGTCAACAAAAAACTTGCTCTCCCACTTAATGGAAATGATAAAATTTCTTTTGATACAATAGAACTTATAACAAGAAAAAAGAAAAAAAAAATTCACATTTCAAAGTTAAATTTTTTAAGTAAAATTTTAAAAAAAAAAGTAAAATTAGATATAAAAAATATAACTAAAAAAAAAAACTTTTCTAAACTAAAGTTTAAGTCTTTACCTCTAATAATGGGAGTTGTTAATTTAACTCCCGATAGTTTTTCAGACGGTGGAAAATATAATAATTATAGAGATGCTTTAAAAAGAATAAAATATTTTATTGAAAAAGGATCGTCAATTATTGATATAGGGGGAGAGTCCACAAGACCAGGATCAAATGATGTAAATGAAAAAATTGAGTGGAAAAGGATTAAGGAAGTATTAAAAAAAACAAAAAAATTAAAAAATGTAATATCTATTGATACTCGAAAAAGTGCCATAATGGAAAAAAGTTTAAAATATGGTGCCCATATCATTAATGATGTTTCCGGACTCAATTACGATTCTAATACATTAAAAATCCTAAGAAATAAAAAAACCCCCTTTATAATTCATCACATGCAAGGTAATCCAAAAACAATGCAAATTAAACCTTCGTATAAAAACGTCTTGCTAGATATTTATGACTTCTTTCAAAATAAAATTTTAGAACTAGAGGACAATGGTATAAATCATAAGAATATTATTTTGGATCCAGGAATTGGTTTTGGAAAAAGATTGAAACATAATATTACCTTATTAAGAAACATTTCTATTTTCCATTCACTTGGATTTCCTATAATGTTAGGCACTTCTAGAAAAAGATTTATTAAAGACATTTCTGGGATAAACGATAGTAAGGA
>Ga0208878_1000303_pt1 | contig 16657 bp, 15 predicted proteins | sample Knorr_S15_td_Sur_FD_185600 | JGI IMG/M metagenome (GOLD analysis project Ga0208878, IMG submission 185600) | Marine microbial communities from Southern Atlantic Ocean transect - Knorr_S15_td_SurfaceA_ad_5m_LV_A (SPAdes) (version 2) | ecosystem: Environmental > Aquatic > Marine > Oceanic | place...
GAATGCCAGGCCTGCTTACAGTGAAGATAGGGACGTTTTTTTTGGTGATCTCCACGTTCATACCAAGCATTCTTTTGATGCCTATATTTTTGGTACGACTGCTACTCCAGACGATGCTTATCGATTTGCCCGTGGTGAGTCTATTAAGCATCCATTAGGATTTGACCAACAATTACAAGAACCTTTAGATTTCTTTGCAGTTACTGATCATGGTTTTTTCATGGGCATGGTCCCCGGTTGGGCTGAAGTTGGATCTAAAGCCTCAAGGCTTCCTGGTGCAGATCACTTTCATGATCTTAATGCTATTGAAAATGTAAATCTAGACTCAATTCCGCAAAGGGTTGGTGCTTTTAGAAATATGGTCAGAACTCTGACAAATTATGATCTGATTGGTGCTTTCAATGCATGGCGAACGAATAATTTGTCTCTAGCAAGCGATATGTACGATCATGGAACGCATCTAGCAGCTTGGGCGGATGTGGCTCGCTCAGCTGAAGAAAATTATGAACCAGGAAAATTAACAACTTTTATTGCTTATGAATTCACATCTTCAATGGCGAATTCAGAAAATCTTCACAGAAACGTAATTTTTGAAGGTTCGAAAGTGCCGACCAGGCCATTTTCTCGAATTGACTCAATAAATCCTGAAGATTTATGGACTTGGATGGATATGCTGAGAGATGAAAAAGGCATCGATAGCATAGCAATACCTCATAACAGTAACGGCTCGAATGGTCAGATGTTTGAAGATGAAAAATGGAACGGAGATGTTGTTGATAAAGAGTACGCAGAATTTAGGATGCGGAATGAACCTCTTGTAGAGGTGACACAGGTTAAAGGAACTTCAGAAACTCATCCTCTTCTATCGCCTAATGACGAGTGGGCTAATTTTGAAATCTTTCCTTCGAGAATTGGACAAAATATTTATTCTATTCCATACGGGGGTTACGTCAGAGATGCTTATCTCCGCGGAATGCTTGCAGAATGGGAAGGAAAAGGTAATCCGTATAAATTTGGTTTAGTGGGAGCCAGTGATACGCATACAGCTGCTTCCTCATACGATGAATCAAACTATTGGTCAAAAGTGGGTCTGCTTGACGGTGAAACTTTCCTCAGAGGATCAACCACCCTTGCTAAGGAAGACATTGATCAGATTACTTCATCGGTTAACACCCAAGGTCTATATCGATTCGTTGAACAAGATGAAGAATATTTCTTAGATACTTTCTACTCCCGTTGGGGGGCGTCTGGAATTGCAGCAGTTTGGGCTGAAGAAAATACCAGAGAGTCTATTTTTGCTGGCTTTAGAAGAAAGGAAACTTACGCAACTTCCGGTACAAGAATTAAATTAAGATTCTTTGGAGGCTTCGGCCTAGATGATCTGGATCTGAGTGATGAAAAAATCATTTCTATGGCATATGAAAAAGGCGTAAGCATGGGCGGTGATCTTGCCTATAATTCAGTTGAAAAGCCTTCCTTCATTGTTTGGGCGCAAAGGGATAAAAACGGTGCTCCACTTCAAAGAATTCAAATCATCAAAGGAACCATAGATGAGTTCGATGCTATGCCAAACGAAGAAGTCATCGATGTTGTTTGTTCAAATGACCTGAAAGTTGATCCTGAGACTAATCGTTGCCCCGATAATGGAGCTAAAGTTGATATAGAAACTTGCGCCTTTTCTATGGATAAAGGTGCCGCTGAATTAAAAACAATTTGGACCGATGAGAATTATGATCCGACTCAAAAAAACTTTTATTACGTCAGAGTATTGGAGAATCCAACCTGTCGATGGTCAACCTGGGATGCGATAAAAACAGGCTCAACAATCAGAAAAGATTTACCTATGTTCATCCAAGAACGTGCTTGGTCCACACCCATCTGGATAAGTTCCATTAGGCCTGAACAAGCTGCTTTATTCTCTACCGACGACACCGCTTTAGACAACAATTAAGGTTAAGGAAAAATGATTTTAATGGACGGAAGCATGGGAAATGAACTTCTGGCCAGAAGATCCGATTTGATTTCAGGTCTTTGGTCTGCTCAGTACCTAATAGATGCGCCACAGCTGGTTAAAGAAGTTCATTTGGAATACATCAATTCAGGTGCTGACCTAATAATCACCAATACCTACTCAACCATTCCAAGTTATCTGTCTAAAAAAAATGCTGTAGATAAAATGCCGGCTCTTATTCGTCTTGCCGGTGAACTTGCAAGAGAAGCTGTTCAAGATTCTAAAAAAGAAGTTATTGTTGCTGGTTCCTTGCCTCCATTGGAAGAAAGCTACCGACCGGATCTTGTCATAGATTCAGAAGAGGCTGTTCCAATTTATGAAACTCTCGTAAAAGAGCTTACTCCGTATGTTGATATTTTTATTTGTGAAACTATGTCATCGATCAAAGAGATGCAACATGTCATGCAAGCTTTACACAATCTTGATAACGAAAAGCCTGTTTGGATTGCATGGTCTCTTAAAGAAGATCAAAAAAATAAACTGCGGAGCGGAGAGTCCATCAAGGAAGCTTTCAAAGCTTCTGCTTCGATAGAGCCTGAAGCATACTTGTTCAACTGCACCGATCCCAATGCGATTACTGAGGGGTTTAAAGAATTGAAAGAATTAACTCAAAAACCAATAGGCGGCTATCCAAATGTCTTTAATGTTCCTGATGGTTGGACCCTTGATAACGATGTTCAGGTATCAGTAAGAGATTTGTCGGTTGAAAAGTTTTTAGAATTTGCAGAGGAATGGCGAAATCTTGGAGCATCCATAATAGGTGGCTGTTGTGGAATCGGTCCTAAATTCATCAAGGCTCTAGCAGAAAAAAATAAATCGACATAAAGTCATTTTTTTGTCATTTTTATGTAAGATGACAACATGCAAACTAGAAAGGCAACCAACCGAAATAAGTTAATTAAAGCTGCAGCAAGCCTTATTGAAAGGGATGGTTATAAAAACATAGACGTTACTAAAGTCACCAAAGAAGCCGAGTTAGGCTACGGTACTTTTTATAATCATTTTTCAGATATCACAGATCTTTTTGAAGAAATAACGAAGGAAGTGATCATCAGTATTCAAGATTTTGTAATCGATTTAACAGGTCATGAAACTAGTCCTCTAAAACAGATTTTTATAAGGAATTACTTTCAATTTCATGCTTTTTACGGGTCTCCTATCCTTGAATGGGTCGCGGAAAATCCTACGTTTTTAATGAAGCTTTGGAATGAAAATACAAAAGGTGTTACCGATAACATGATCAAGCAAGCCATCAAGGAAGGAGAGCTAGAGGGAGACCCTTTAGAGCTTTTAGATCGATTTGAGAATATTAGAGAAACTTATCGATGGAACTTTCTCGGTTCCCTGCACTCATTACTTGCTGGGAAAGATCCAAACAAAGCTTTTGTAGAAAGCACTGAAGGTGTCGATATCTTTTCCATGTCGTATGAGAAAAAACATGAATTTCTCTCTGCTATCGTTTCAGACTATAGGAAACATTCCTCAAATATACAGAAAATATTTTTAAATAATTCGTAGTGTGGAATAAAAAAGATATTAACGAATGGTACTCAATACATGAGTGGTTGGTAGGTTGTAACTATTTACCAAGTTCAGCTATCAATCAGTTGGAGATGTTTCAAAACGAAAGCTTTGATTTAGAAACAAATAAAAGAGAAATCAGTTGGGCAAGTGACATTGGCTTCAACAGTTTACGAATTTATCTTCATGATTTGCTTTGGCAGGATAAAGAAAATTTTAAAAAACGACTTAATGAAATTCTAGCCATATGCATAGATTTGAATATAAAACCCATTTTGGTCCTGTTTGATGATTGTCACAGACCTTTTCCTAAGCTTGGGAAACAACCTTTGCCGGTCAGAGGCGTTCATAATTCCGGTTGGAAACAAAGCCCCGGACACGAAATTGTCAGAGAAATTGCAAAGGGTAATAAGGAAGAAGAAGCTAGACTTAGATTATTTACTCAGGAAATTCTCGATGATTTTCGAGACGATGAAAGAATCTTAATGTGGGATCTCTACAACGAACCGGGTCAATTTGGTATTGGTGACGAATCTAACACTCTTTTAACCAAAGTATGGGATTGGGCCTTTGACGTTCGTCCATCCCAGCCGCTAACGGCCTGCCTAAATGGCACGATTGGCGATAAAAATATTCAAACCAATAAAGAAAGATCAGATGTCATTAGTTTCCATGTCTATGAACACCAAAAGGTAATTCCTATCATTGAAGAACTAAAAGAAATTGGTAGGCCTCTTGTGTGCACTGAATACATGGCAAGGGAATTTGGTACGACATTTGAATTTACCTTACCCATCTTTAAAGAGCACAACATTGGAGCCTATAACTGGGGTCTTGTTGCAGGCAAAAGTCAGACGCATTTTGGCTGGGAAACCATCTTAAAAATCAAAGAACTAAAAGATAAAGGAGATTTTGTTAAAGAAGGAGAACCTCTTCCAGAACCAGATATTTGGTTTCACGATATTTTTAGGATTAATGGCTCTCCTTATAATCAAAGTGAAATTGACTTTATAAAAACAATCACCAAAGAGCTACGGGATTAATAATCATTTGAACTGCTCCTTTTAATTTTGCCTGGCCTAAGACAAATAAAAATTCACTAACGCCTTCGCTTGCCAATCTTCCTGTGTTCATAGTCTCAAGAATATAAATCCCATTTTCTTTGATAAGAGTTACGTGATCATAAAAAACTTTATCGCCCTCAATAGGTGGAACAGCTCCTACGCCCCAAGTATCAGAGCCAACTGCCATAGGATTTAAGGATGCAAGATATCTGGCTGCGTCATTAGTTATGCCTGGTTCAGTAGAGACCCATTCTTGCGGATTTTGTTTAAGCTTTGCGTCTGTCCATCCAGTATGGAAAATTATAATGTCACCATCTTTAAACTTAATATTTTGTTTTTTTGCAGCCCTTTTAATGTCGTCGACTGTTATTGGTTCTCCGCCTTTCATAAATTTCACATTTTTTAAAGAAGTCATATCTAAAAGTACCCCTCTCCCAACTAAAGGGGGGATTTTTTCAATACCAAATTTTGTCATGCCATTAATGAATGCAAATTCCTTACCGGGAGTACAATTATAAAATTCCTGACTTTCTCCAAGGTGTCCCAAACTATCAATTTGTGAACCAGTACCTAGCCACATCTGCAGTACATCGTCATTTGCCGACATATCCCATCCGTAATCCCCAATTGCGACTCGACCAAAATGCTGGTCAGGTTGAACAACTTGTAGCTGAGTGTATCTTGGAGGAAAAGCCGGCATGCCTGGCTCAATAACCACTCCAAGTCCGTGAGATTTTCCTTGTTTGACGAGTTTTAATGCCTCTAAAGTGTTTTGATTCGATATTAGGTTCGCTGATCCAATCTGATCGTTAGGTCCCCATTTAGAAGTTACACATTCATTTCCAAAGTTAAAAAATGAAATTGATAACATAGAAATTAGAATTAAGAATTTTTTCATATCTCTCCTGAATATTTTCAAATGTAGCTTTACTTTAATATTTTTTTTCAAGTTTTTACAAACTTGTGCAATATTTGAAGTTGATAGTTGAGCTGAGTAACTATGCCTTTACTCAGCTCAAGTTCGAAAGATTAGTAAAGACTTTCAGTCATCTGGAAATATTCTCCCGTAATAAGAAACAAAGACGCGACTGATTTTCTAATTAACTAGTCTTCAGCTTTTTCTTTTTCTTGATAATTTTTTTTAGCTTCTAAATATTCCTCTTCAGATAGCTTATGCCAACCTATGCATTTACCAGTTGGACTTCTTCCGCATCCACAATCCATTTATGACTCCTACCATCATATTAATGAACTTTCATTATCTCATCTTTTGCTTCTTGCAAAGACTTTTTTAGTTTGTCTGTAAGCTCATCAACTTCCTTTTCAGAAATAATCAAGGGCGGACAGAGAGCAACGGTGTCCAGTATGGGCCTCACAATAAGACCATTCTTTTGACAGGTATCGCTTAAAATTTTGCCGGCTTTGCCTGCTTCTTCAAAAGCGATCTTGTTTAAAGGATCTTTGTACAATTCAATACCAGCAATCAAACCAATTCCTCTGACTTCACCAACGTAGTCTTCCTTGAGGATTTCTTTTATAGAATTTTGAAAGTATTCGCCTACTTTTTTTGCGTGTTGAAAAACCTTATCTCGCTCATAAATTTCTAACGTTTTAAGAGCAACCGCACAAGAAACGGGGTGCCCAGAATAAGTATAGCCGTGACCAAAAACTCCTATGTCTCCGCTAGCTTCTTTGATGGGCTCAAATAATTCGTCGTTCACAATAACTGCACTAATTGGAATATAGCCAGATGAGAGTGCTTTGGCTATGGTCATCGAAGTTGGTTTTATTTCATATGTTTCAGAACCAAATGCATTTCCTGTTCTTCCGAAAGCAGTGACCACTTCATCGACAATTAAAGGGATATCGAATTTATCTAAAACATCTTGAATAGCAGGGAAATAACCTTTTGGCGGGAGTATTACTCCGCCAGCCCCCATCAAAGGCTCAGCGATCATTGCAGCAATAGATTCCGGCCCTTCATCAAGTATCGTTTTTTCTAAAGTCTCTGATAAGCGCCTTACATAGTCTTCTTCAGTCTCTCCTTCTTTGCCTTCTTTAAAATAGTGTGGGGTTTCAGTGTGAATAAAATTTTCTTGTGGCAGATCAAATAATTTATGTTGGTTTGGCAATCCAGTCATACTTGCGCTGGTAACAGTAACTCCGTGATACCCTTTTTTTCTCGCGATCATTTTCTTCTTTTTCTCTTTCCCCAGCTTATTATTTGCGTAAGTGAATAATTTATATTGTGTATCGTTAGAATCAGAGCCTGAGAGACCAAAAAAAACTTTTCCTGATGAAAAAGGAGACATTTCAATCAATTTTTCAGCCAAAAGAATTGCAGGTTCATGAGATTTTGAAGCAAATAAAGTTGAGTACCCAAGCTTGGACATCTGTTCCTTAGCTGCATCTGCCAGTTCGGTGACACCATGACCAAGTGAAGTACACCAAAGACCGGCAAGACCATCAATGTATTTTTTTCCATCTTTATCGAAGATATAGATACCTTCACCTCTTTCCAAAATGAGCACATCTTGGGTTATATGACTTTTAAGATTTGTAATTGGATGGAATAGATAATCCCTATCTAATGCTTCTAAATCAAAATTTTTTGCTTTCACGATCGCAATAGTACATTTGTACGAGGAAATTTAAAAGTAAGAAGTTGAATCAAATTTTAGGACAAATTAGATAGAAAAGTTTTCATCAATTGCTGCGCAACTTTTTTTCCAAATCATCTCCCTAGTTTCAGGATTGTCGTATTTCGCCTCTAATTTAAAGGTAGTGGCCGGTCCTTTCATGCCTTTAGGACCAATGAATGTTCCTGATTCAATTGAAGGGTCAGCTATGCCTCGCAAAATGCCCATAGTTCCATCCTCTTGAGACTGACCAAATTTCATAAATTGTGCGGTAAACCATCTGCCTAAACCCCCCTCTTTAACTGTGGTATTTTGAAGATCAGTCTCAGCAAGACCAGGGTGTGCAACGATAGCTTTAATCTTTGAACCACTATTTTTCAATTTTTCATGCATAGCTGCAGTATAAGCTGCGTTTGCCAATTTTGTTTGCCCGTAACGTATCCATCTACCACCGCCAAAAAACATACTTTTACCATTTCCTCCTAGAGATCCGCCTTTTTGCTCTAAAAATTGTGGTTCAAGTTTTTTTACAGAATGTCTTGCTCCGCTAGAGTGGTTGACTACTCTTGCTTCGCCTTTTTCATTTGCAGCTTTTTCAAGCAGCGGCCATAAAAGTTTCGTTAATAAAAAGTGTGAAAGGTGATTGGTTTGCATTTGAATATCGTACCCATCGCCAGTTGGCATGTCTTCGAGCGCCATCACTCCGGCATTATTGCAGAGCACATCAATGCCCTCTGAACAAAGCTCATTAATTTTGGGGATACATTCCCGCACTGCAGCAAAACTTTGCAAATCGCAATCTATCGAATGAAAAGATCCGTTGGAAGTTGTCTCTTTTAATTTTTCAAATGAGTTTTTAGCCCTTTCTGAAGGTCTATTTAAAAGAACAACTTTTGCGCCTAGTTTGCCGCATGCTTCAGCTGCGGTGTATCCGGTACCAGAGGTAGTTCCTGTAATGACTATGGTTTTACCTACAAGGGGAGGAAGGCTTTCAAAAAGCTCATGATAATATTTAGATTCGAGATTAGGTTTTTTATATCCTTTTTTCATTCTAATTAAATAAATTTTCTAGAGTGTAAATTTGCTCTGTATCAAGTCTACCTTTTTTTTCTGCCTCTAAGCACTCGATCAATTCCTCTCTATTTTTAATGCCTAAAATGACAGAACCTACTTTATCAATACTTAAAGCATATCTGTGAGCAAGAGAAGCAGGAGATTCTCCCCAATCTTCAGCAAGCTCACGAAACGGTTGAGCTTTTTCATAATCAGCAAAATCAGGATGATCAAACCCGCTTGGATGCGGCTCTCGATCCATTTTTGAGGTCAGTGCACCAGCTTGAACAGCTCGAATAGCCAAAATGGGAATGTCTTTTTTCTTGCTTTCGTCTAGAACCAATTTTGGATTTGGCTTTATGCTGGCGTACCCGATTGCTCCTAATGAATTCAAAACATTTACTCCACACTGAATTGCATCCGGAGGAGTTGTAGAATTGATCACATCGCACACAGCCTCCTCTTGACCAGGACCAATACCCCAATTCAAGATCTTACCTTCTTTTTTTAAGGTCTCCATCGCTGGCACAACGGCATCGTAAAAGCTTTTTAAGGTTGTTAGGTTTCCAGTGGCAACAAAAGATGAATCGGGTTTTTGAGATTCATGATCATTCTCTATTAGCTGGGAATGAAGAAGAAAGAGGTCAACGTAATCAGTTCCCATGGTATCTAAACTCCGTATCAATGATGTATTGAAGCGGTCATAGACTTCCTCATCAGGCATACTGCCGAGCGCGCATTTTGTCGTTAACCTAAAGCTATCTCTGCTTCTCTCTTTTATAGCCTCACCCACAACTCTTTCAGCCTCTCCTTTTCCATACATTGGAGCAACATCTAGGTGATCGATTCCCGACTCTAAAGCCAGATGAACAGATGCGATGCTCTCATCTTTGGAAGTCTCTCCCCAAACATTGCCAATGCCACCACCTCCAAGGGTTAAGGCACTTACTGATCCGAACGGTTTAAATTCTCTTGACTCCATATTTAAGAAATACTTTTTGTAGTTATCAAAGGGATAATAGATTCTGAACCATCTATCTCCTTTGAAAGATAGCTAAAAAAAAGTTCTGGATCAATAATACCTGACTCTGGGGCATGGACTCCTGTGTCTAGGACCAATCCGTCTAAAATCATTTTCACTCCACAAGATAAAGGATATGCTGTTGCTTCTCCCATGGATAAGTCATCAACGCTAGCCTCGGTATGAAAAGTTGCTGCTACTGAGATTTTCTTTTCATTCTTGATCCCCTCTGCATAACCATAGACAGACGGTAACGATTCGACACCTGCTTTATCGTAGTCAGGAGATTGCGTTCCCTCTAACCAAGTTAAAACTTTTGCTGCCATGTTCTTGGACAAAAATTTTATTTCTATAAAAAACCTAATGATTTTCAGCACACTGACTAAGGAATCATCGTTGCTGTGCATTAGGTTTAAGGATTCTTTTATTTCTGGATAATGATGCGGAAAGCTTATTGCCTCAGGATGTCCAAAGATATTTGCTTTGTAGGTCCCGAGCTGAGGATAGTCAACTGTGACCTTTTCAAGCGGGCGAACCATTTTGTATGCTCCAGAGCTAAAGACTTTAACTTTGCCAATTATTTGTTCAATGCCATGAACCATGGCTGCATTAACTCCTTTTTGAGAAGATTCCTCTTCGGGTTGTGCTGATGACATATCCCATCCGGTATAAACCTTAGAAACTTGATCGAGTTCTTTCATAGCGATTAATCCAAGCATGTTGGTAATCCCTGGGCTTGCACCTAAACCAATGATGGCAGTTATTCCGGCAGCTTTCGCTTTATCGTTTAAGAGAAACATTTTTTCAGTAGGTTCCCAGTCATCGCATATGTCTAGGTAATGCGTTTTGGTCTCAATAGCTGCTTCCAATATAGGCACAGCGAGTTTGAAAAAAGGTCCAGTTGTATTTATGACAACGTCAACACCGTTCATTGCTCTCTCCAAAGCCTCTTTATCAGTAACATCGATGCCGATGCCAGAAGTTTTTTCAGAAAGAGTGGAGGCAAATTTCTTTGCTGCGGATTCATTTAAATCTGCAACTAAAATACTTTCTACTTGAGGATGCTTAATAAGAGAATGAACAGCAAACCGTCCCATGCCTCCACTTCCACCTAAAGCAAGAATCTTCATTAAGTCTCAGAGAATTTTTTAAAAGCTGCTGAGTCAATTTTTGCAATTTCTCGAAAAGCAGCGAAAGGCCTTTTTGCTAGATCAGGATCTTCGCCGTTACCCATTTTATTAATTTGGAGGTAAAACCAAGCTTGCGAGCTAAGAGCATTTATTGCTTGAATTAAACGGAATGGGCTTCTTGAGGACAACCAACCAGGGCCAACAGAAAGAGTTTTTTCGTAATCAGGTAGTTGGTCAATTTCACCGTCGATCATTTTTTGAAGCGAATATGGATCTGCGCATAAAGGCCTCCCAATTCCAATGACCTCGCAGGCATTATTTGCAAGAGCAGCATTGATTCCTGTTCTAGATCTAAATCCACCTGTGACCATTAAAGGGATGGAAATAGCTTTTTTGATGTCATCTGCGTATTCTAAAAAGTAAGCCTCTCTAGCAATGGTGCTCTCTTTTCTTTTTTCCATCCTTTTTGGATTCATGCCAACATTGTCATAACCGAGAAGACTTGGTTTTTCATACGTGCCGCCAGAAATTTCCAATAAATCTAAACCTGCATCGCTGACCATTTTCGCAACTTGAATGGACTCCTCATGAGAAAAACCTCCCTTTTGGAAATCTGCTGAATTCATTTTCATGGATATTGGAAAGTCATCGCCAACTGCCTCTCTACAGGCTTTGATAATTTCCAAATGAATTCTTGCTCTATTCTCTAGTGAATCACCCCAAGCATCTGTTCTTTGATTGATATCAGGGGATAAAAACTCCGACAACAAATAGCCGTGAGCTGAATGCAGCTGAATGCCAGAAAAATTTGCTTCGCGGGCAATTTTTGCAACAAAAGCAAATCTTTTTATCACATCCAAAATTTCATCTTCGGTCATTGCTTTCGGCGTACCAAAATTTCTTCCAGGTATTTTTAAAGCCGTTGAAGACGGCGCTAAAGGTTCCTTGTTTAATTCTCCCGGAGTTTGTCTACCGGCATGACTTATTTGCATCCAAAGCTTTGAACCATCTGTCTCAGATACCTCTGCCCATTTTTTCAGTGCTGGCATCTGATTCTGATAGGAGTGCTCTTCTATACAGACATTGGCAGGACCTTCCATGCAGGATCTATCAATTTGTACGTTTCCGGTAAGTAAAATTCCTGAACCGCTTTTTGCCCATTTTTCATAAATCTTGTGATGTCGCTCACAAGCAAAATTATCTGGTCCAGCAACCCTTTCGGTCATGGCTGCTTTGCAAAACCTATTTTTAATCTTCTGCCCGGAAGCCAGAATTAAAGGATCATTAAACTCAGTCAAAATTAATCGTAAAAGCAGATAGCTCTTACTTCTATACTTTCCCTAGGAGATGCATCTTCTCTGCCATTTACCGCATCATCAAAGGCACTGTGCAGCGTTGGCATGAATGGCTTCTCATTTGAATCATATGTTTTGAACATAACGACTTCATCACGATGCATTTTTGGATAGAAATACCATTGATGTTCATCGCTATTCATGGATTGATAAATTTCAACAGTAAAACCGTTCTCGTCAGCATGGGTATCGCTTTTTTCTTCTTCTTTTCCATAATTAAAGAGATCAGTAGGTATGAGTTCTTTTTCGGAGACCGTTCTAGAATCGCATAACGCAAAAGGAGCATCGACTCCGTCTTCATCAAAGCGTCTCCATAAATTGAATACGGTAATCCTGTTGGGATTTGAATTGCTCTCATCAAGAAGCGGCTGAATGGTTTGTTTGAAATTAGGTGTGAAATCGTTATGAACCAATCGGTGTGCTCCTAATCTTTTACCCTCAGCAGCCTCTGCTTCATTTCTAGTGATGTGAGACACGATAAATACTTGGCTAGCACCGGTTTGTTTTTTAACCAGATTAGCCATCTCGTCGTAATAAACCTCAGTGACTTCTTTGTCGCTATAAAAATTTTCAACTGACGATTTATGATCTAAAAGAATAAAGCCAGATTCACTTAGAGAATGCTGTTCTTCACGAGCATTTTTAACTTCTTTGAAAAATCCTTTGTGATCAGGTCTATCCGGGTCTGGTTCACTTAAACCAAAGGCCGGCTTGGCCTCTCCATCTTTTAAAGGCTTTCGGTAGAAAAATTCAGCTGTTACAGATTCCATAAGGTTAATTCTAGATATTTTTTCCTTATAGTAAACTGTTTGTAAATCATTAATTAAGAGGTATACAAAATATGGAAATTCTATATCCCATGTTTGGCATGATATTCGTTACAGCTATAGTAATGATGCTCTTATATATCTCTCGAATTCAAGCTCTTTCAAATCGATCAAAAAATCCAAATAGATTGCCTAACGAGGTAGCAAGACACTCTGATGAAATCAGAAAGTACATGACTCCTAGAAATAGGTTCATTACTGAAAACTATAATCATCTATTTGAGCAACCTACTTTATTTTATGCAGTCGTGATCTACATATTTTTAATGGGAAACTCTGACTTAACTCATTTAGTTCTTGCATGGGGGTACGTTTTATTTCGAGCCATCCACTCGGTTTATCAACTGACTCATAATAAAGTTAAATGGCGAGCTACCATTTTTGGAATTGGAGGAGCTTTTCTTCTGATTATGATTGCAAGAGAGGCCATTTCTTTATTAACTTCTTAAATCATTTAAGTTAAATTTAAAGTACAGATTAGGGAGATATATGTCTGGACCGTTAGATGGATATAGAGTGGTCGAATTAACTTCGACAGTTTCAGGGCCTTTTGCGGGCATGATGATGGCAGATCAAGGTGCTGATGTCATAAAAGTTGAACCGCCACTAATTGGTGATTTAGCCAGAGTGATGGGTAGCTCACGTGACGGCATGGCAGCAATGTTCTCGGTGATCAACAGAAATAAACGTTGCATCGTTTTAGATTTCAAAGAACCGAAGGATTTTGATGTTTTAAAAAAACTTTTAGATACAGCCGATGTGTTGATAGAAAACTATCGTCCAGGAGTTGTGAAAAAATTGGGTATCGATTACGAAACTCTAAAAAAAACCAATCCAAATATTATTTACACCTCTATTTCCGGTTACGGGCAATCCGGTCCTTACATAAATAGAAGAGTCTATGATCCGTTAATTCAAGCTACAGCCGGTTCGGCTGCTGCGCAAAATTCAGAGCAGCCTGAGTTCTTTAAAACCATAGTTTTTGACAAAGTTACCGGCCTGACAGCCGCTCAAGCTATCAGCACCGCATTGGTACAAAGAGAAAGAACCGGCAAAGGACAGTATCTACCGATATCAATGCTGGATTCAGCGCTTTATTACATTTGGCCTGATGTCATGTGGTCCAAAACTCTCTTGGGAGATGGTGTCAAATATTTACCTGACCTCTTCGATGCTTTTCCAATTTTCAAAACTAAAACAAGATATTTAAGCGTCATTCTTTTACAAGACGCAGACTTTCAAAAATTCTGTGAACTTTGTAATTCTGATTTGCACACCAATGAAAAATATTTGACCACTGATGCAAGAGTAGAGAACTTAGAGTCTTTACTTGAAGACGTGCAAGATCTGCTCACCGATATCGATGCAGAATTTCTTTGTGATGAATTGGATAAAGCTGGGGTGCCTGTGGCGATTGTTAATTCCCTTGATGAAATTCATGAAGATCCTCAAATTATTCAACAAGAATCGTTAGTTGAGGTTGAGCATCCAGTTGCTGGCAAAATGCGTATGCCGAAACCTCCTTTTAATTTTATCGATCAAAATGAATTCCCTAAATCACACGCTCCAAGTCTAGGTATGCACAACCGAGAAGTACTCGAGGATTTAGGTGTTGATGAAGAGGATATCTTGAGGATGGAAGAAAGAGAAAAAACTAACAAAGAATTAATAGATGCTATGACTCTAGCTGACGCAGGCAATCAATCTAGAAAATAAAAATTAATTAAGATTAATTGTTCCCTCCAAATAACGTTTTGATAATCCTCCAAGGATAATTCTCTTGTTGGAAATTTCACACTGCAAGTAGCCACCTCGTGGTGAAGCTTGATAGGCGTTTAACTTATTTTTATTTAACTTCTTACTCCAGTATGCAGCGAGCATACAATGAGCAGATCCGGTCACTGGATCTTCATCGACGCCTGTTTGGGGATAAAAACAACGCGAGATGAAATCAACTTCAGCGCTTTCAGCAGAGACTACCAGACCTCTCGAATTTAGTTTCGCCATTGTTGCGAAATCGGGTTGTAAATTTTTTATATCATTTTCGGAAGCCAAAATAGCAAGGTAATCGCTTCGACCTTTTAAGATTTCGATGGGCTCGCACTTCAGACTTTCTGTGATGAGAGATTCTGACTCGATAACCGCTGGGTGATCGATAGGAAAATCAAGATGGATCATGTCGTCTTTTTGAAAAGCAATTAACTCGCCGCTTTTGGACTGAAAACTAATCTTAGTTTCGTTTTGAAAATATTCATCGAATAAGATTCTGGCGGTTGCCAAAGTTGCATGTCCGCATAACTCTACCTCAAGCGTAGGAGTGAACCATCGAATTTGCAGTGGATTCTCTCTTAGATTTACAAACGCTGTTTCGGACAAATTATTTTCAAAAGCTATCGCTTGCAGTACGTCATCGCTCGGCCATTCTTCAAGAATACAAACTGCAGCTGGATTGCCTTTAAAAAGTTCCTTGGTGAACGCGTCTACGTAGAAAATGCGAATCACATTTCTGCAATTTTTTTATTCACTATTTCAATGCCCTTCATGTTAGCACCCGTGATTCTTTCCATTTCAGGTGCACCCTGACTGATATCGCCAAGTTCTTTTAAAACCAGGTGGGAATCATCGTGACCATCAAGTTTAGTCATATCATCCAACCATCTGGAGACGTTTGAAAATTCTGAATAATCAAAAGTATTGGTAAATTCCTTTTTCAATTGACCGAGCTCAACGTAGGCAGCCATATCCGCCACGGTTGGGGAATCGCCGGTAAGGTATTGGTTATTTGCAAGCCACTGAGTTTCCATCGCTTTTAAACCGTTGGTAAAAACTCGGCGCGACATTTCTATGACCGGCTCAGCCAATCCTAAATCAGGCCTTACTTTAGGAGCAAAAAAAGCGAGCGTAGCTTCTTTAAAACTGCGGTGATGGTAATGCAAAATGGAATCAACTTTTGATCTGCGCTCTGGATCGTCGGGATACAAGTCTGTCCATCCGTGCTTAGTGCAAAGATAAGTCATAATTGCTAGAGACTCACCTAAGAGAAATCCAGAATCTGTCTCTTCAAGACCGGGAATAGTCGCGTTAGGAAATTTCTTCATGTATTCAGGATCGCGAGTACCGTTAGGTTTAGGCGAACCAGGAACGGTGACAACCAATTCAAACGCCAGTTTTTTATTCAGAAGTAACCAAATAACAGTTCTGACTGCCTGCGACATTGGAACTCCATAGATTTTAAGTGGTGCGCTCATAATGTTTCTCCAAATTATTTAATAAACAAGACTCGAACTCTTTTTTGATTCAAAAGCGTACGTGATGAAATACATACAAATTATATTAATTAAGACGATGATTTTTTGCAGCGTTGCATGTCTTACCATTTCTGATTTACTCTCCATTGGGCTGCCGCTAAAAATTTCATAGATAACATAAGCAGTTATCGCCAACATCAAAAATAAAATGACGTAGGCATAGGTCTTATCTATTCCTTTATTTTTAAACATTAAAAATAAATACAAAAGAGTAGCTGGAATCAACAGTCGAAAAGAATTGAGGGCAAAAAATACGTGTTCGTCGAAATACAAGTCATGCGGGGTTAAACCAACCAATGCAAAAAAGGCCATGCCAAAAAAAATAAAGAGTGAACCTGCTAAGGCTATCCAATAATCAATACCATCCTCTTTAAAAAGAGGCGGCACAGAATTTAAAAATGCAATTCCAGCAAAAAAACAAATACCTAATGAAAAAGCAAAAAACACAGAAGATAAGAAATTAAGTTCTCCGTTGTGGGCAGAATAAGCTCCTAAGTCACTCAAAAAATTATGCGAGAAAGAATAGCCAACTTGTGACTCATCGTGGATGTTGCCACCGGGATAAAAGTACATCGAACAAAGCACAAACACCAAGAAACCAACGACAGTAAGTCGTATTAAATTGAAGTTAAATAAATCCTTCATATTAACTCCTTTATTTTCCTAACAAAAAACCGTTGCCAACTGCAAATTTTGTTGTACTACTGCCTCTAAGCATTGAGCTATAG
>Ga0208878_1000315_pt1 | contig 16496 bp, 18 predicted proteins | sample Knorr_S15_td_Sur_FD_185600 | JGI IMG/M metagenome (GOLD analysis project Ga0208878, IMG submission 185600) | Marine microbial communities from Southern Atlantic Ocean transect - Knorr_S15_td_SurfaceA_ad_5m_LV_A (SPAdes) (version 2) | ecosystem: Environmental > Aquatic > Marine > Oceanic | place...
AAATGAATTTATGGAGGTTGAAAACAATAAATCCTGCAATTTTTTTAACCATTAGTTATTTTATATATAGATATTTTGCTGGATTAAACCCCACCTCCACGATCTGGCCAGTATACGTCGTATGCATGTTTTTTTGTTTGACGCAGTTTGTTGGTTTTTTTACAGGAACACCGGTTTCTGTTGGATCTAGCATCTGTTTTGTTCTTTCACTTTTTTCTCTTTTCGTACTACGAATTGCTCACGAAAAAAGAAAAAAAGAAATATCTACTTTTTGATAAAAAAAAGATCAAAGATGTATAATCTCCCTTCAAATTAAGATTTGCGGGCATGGTATAATGGCTATTACTTCAGCCTTCCAAGCTGACGATGCGGGTTCGATTCCCGCTGCCCGCTCCAAGATTCCGTTAAATCAAAGGTAAATGAAACAACTAAAAAAAATTTATTTTATTTACGATGCTGACGGTGGTTTATGGAATGAAATTAAATATTGGATTGACAAAAATTTATTACGTAAAACAAGTGCGTGCGAGCTATGTGATATTTCTCATAGTAAATTCTTTGTAAGATTTGAATGGCTAACATTTATCAAAGAATTAAAGAATTATTACAACGTAGAAGTGTTGCATCGCAATGAAGTCCCACAAAACATTCAAGATAAAAATTATCAATTCCCATGTGTGATTGGTGAGACTGAAAATGAGTTAATTAAAATTCTTAGTAAGAAGGTATTTATAGATCAGGGGAATCCGATAAGCGTCAAAGAATTAAGAGAACAATTCTTTCAAAAGCTAGCAATTCTTGAACCAGTTACTGAATTTGTTAAGGTAGAAGAGTGAAAATCCTGCTCTTAATTATGACTTTGTTTGTTGTTGGTTGTAGTAACGAATACGAAATTATTCTGGATTCTGACTATTCTCCTCTGTTGGAAGAAATTTCCCTGAATCCAAATAAGGACGTTTATTTTGGCGACACACATGTTCACACTGGCTACTCATTCGATGCCTTTCTCTTAGGAACAAACCTTGATCCGCAAGCAAGTTATGAATATGCGCAAGGAAAAAAGGTCTATAACGCCATTGGGGAGGAACTCCAGATTGCAAGACCATTAGATTTTTTAGCGGTCACTGATCATGCTATTTTTTTAGGGGTCATGAAAGAATGGGCTGCAGACAATCCTAAATTTAATGCTGAACATTTCCTTAAGTATAAAGGCATCAATTCAAATAAAGACAACTACACGACTATAAAAGCGGCTGAGAGAATTAAATTATTTAGAGAAACTTTCAGAGACGATGTCACTCGCAGAGGAAGTTTATTCGACATCATAAAAGCTTATATTTTCGATTATGTTCCCTTTGCCTCAAGTGGTTACGATCATGAGACTCATCTGGAAAGTTGGGAAGAAACTGTCATGGCGGCAAATAGAAATTATAAGCCTGGCCGGTTCACAACTTTTATAGGTTACGAATGGACTACTGGAACGCAAGAACCTGAAACTGCTTCTTATCATCGAAATGTAATTTTCAACTCTTACATTGCTCCTATCAGACCATTCTCTAGATTTGATTCTTCTTATCCAGAAGATCTTTGGGATTGGATGGATAATTTGAGAAATAAAGGGATTGATTCAATTGCTATTCTTCATAATTCTAATGGCTCAAATGGTAATGCCTTTCCAAACACTTACACAGATGGACGGCCTATTGATCAAGATTATTCTTCCCAACGAATGAGAAACGAACCCATAATAGAAATAGCTCAACAAAAAGGTCAATCCGAAACCCATCCTAAGTTATCTCCTAATGATCCTTGGGCCTCTTACGCAATCTTGAATACTAGAAAAGGTAACATTCAACTTTATAGCTCACCTTCGGGAAGTTATGCCAGAGAAGCGTTACAAAAAGGGCTGGCGTTAAAAAAAGAAAATAGAGGCAACCCTTATAAATTTGGTTTCATTGGATCTTCTGATGTACACAATGCTGCTCCAAGTTTCGAAGAAAATAATAATACTGGAGCGACTCCGTTGCAAAATAACAATATAGCCTATAGAAGTTCAGTTCCTATCGACATAGAAGTTGCAAGACAACTAGATGAAGACACAGTTTTTCTGGAAGATGAAAGGTATTTTCTTTCGAAACGAAATGCTCAAATGTCGTCTTCAGCTTTAGCGGCAGTGTGGGCCGAGGCAAATACTCGCGAGCATATATTTGATGGAATGAAGAAAAGGGAAACTTATGCCACGTCTGGACCAAGAATAAAATTAAGATTTTTTGCTGGTAAAAATTTTTTGAATCCAGATGAAGAAGATGAAATTTCGTATTTATATAAAAATGCTGTTCCAATGGGCAGTTCCTTAAACTTAGTCGCTGGCAAGCCAACTTTTTATGTTTGGGCGCTTCGAGACGAGATGAGTCAACCTTTACAAAGAATCCAAATCGTTAAAGGTTGGTACGACGATAGTTACAAAAAGGAGATTGTAGAAAAGGTTTTTGATATTGCGTGCTCAGATGGTTTAAGTCCGAACGAAGAAACCGGTCTATGTCCAGACAATGGCGCTGTTGTGAATATTAATGATTGCACAACTTCGGAAAATTTAGGAGCTAGCGAATTGAAAGTAATTTGGCGAGATGATGACTTTGATGCAAATGTTGATACGTTTTATTACGTAAGAGTTTTAGAAAATCCATCATGTAGATGGTCAACTTGGGATGCGATAAGAAATGGATCGGCCCCAAGACCGGACGTTCCAACTGTTATTCAGGAGAGGGCCTGGTCTTCTCCAATTTGGGTTGAGCAATCATAGTTTTTTAAATAAGGTATTCACATGGATAAGATAATTAAGCAAGTTGAAGAAGCATTAAAAAAAGAAAAAATATTATTTGCTTCTTATGCGGTCACTAACAAAAATAATACGGTTCTATATGAGCATTATGGAACGCAAGATCTATCAAGAGAATTACCTCCGACTAATAAGACACGTTACCGAATTGCTTCGATGTCGAAAGCTGTGACCACTTTGGGAGCTCTTAAATTATTTGACAGAGGAGAATTACAACTTAATGCACTAGCAAAAGAATATTTTCCTGAGCTTGGCGAAGTAAAAGTTGCCAAACTTGAAAATGACAAAGTCACATACGAAGACCTAAATTCTGACATTACCATCCATCAGCTTTTAACCCACACTTCCGGTTTTGGTTATGATTTTCATGATCCTGTTTTAAGCCACTTAGTTTTAAATGAAGAAATTTCTTCTTTGACAAGTAAAGACGGATCTCAACTAAATGCTCCTTTGGTGTATCAACCGGGAACACGATGGGAATATGGAATTAGTCTTGGCTGGATAGGAAAAATAATAGAAAAAATTTCATCCAAAAATCTGAATGATTTTATTACTGATGAGGTGTTTTTGCCGCTTGGTATGAACGACTCTACTTTTGATGCAGCCAAGTTTGGAAACAAAGATATAGCAGTGTTGCATGCAATGGATAATGATACTTTTGTAAATGTTGATGAATTAATTGATGATTCCACTGCGAATTTTTTTTATGGCGGTGGAGGTATTTATTCTACTCCAGATGACTACTGCAAATTCATGCGACTCTTTTTAAATAATGGGGAGGCTAATGGAAATCAGTTTATAAGTTCTGAGACTTTAGAATTAATGAAAACAAACCAAATTGGCGATTTAAATTATGAATTTCAACCAACTTACAACCCAAGTTTGATTCACGCTCACGAGTGGTATCCTAATATTAAAAAGAAATTTACTTACGGGTTTTTAACTAATTTAGAAGATTTACCAGGTGGAAGAAAAGCGGGATCATTGGCTTGGTCCGGAATCTGCAACACATATTTTTGGATTGATCCATATTCTGGTATTGCTGGAACAGCAATGATGCAACTCTCTCCTCATTATGATAAAAGATGTATCAGTATATTAGAGGCTTTAGAGAAAGCTTCTTATTCTGAATTGGACGTTTTGAATAATTGGTCTGCCACATAGGGATTAGTTAATCTTTCTTGACCAAACGTAGAAACAGGCCCATGACCTGGAACAAAAGTTACATCGTCGCCTAATGGCCAAAGTTTAGTTCTGATAGCATTAATTAAATCAGCATGGTTCCCTTTAGGAAAATCGGTTCTACCTATAGAGCCTTGAAATAATACATCTCCAACAATAGCAAATTTAGATTCTTTGTTATGGAAAATAACGTGACCAGGTGTGTGACCGGGGCAATGGTAAACATCAAAATTTATCCCATCCAATTCAAGTTGATCGCCATCCTCTAGCCATCTATCAGGTAAGAAATTTTTAGAATCGGAAAGCCCATACATTTTTCCATGTTCTTCTAAAGCAGATATTAAATATTCATCTTCTTTATGAGGTCCTTCAATAGGTACATTAAATTTTTTAGAAAGAGAAAATGCTCCACCCGCATGATCCAAATGACCATGGGTAATAAAAATTTTAATTAGTTTTAAGTTATTTTCTGCTAAGTAAGATTCTATTTTTTCCAGATCACCCCCTGGATCAGTCACTGCTGCATTTTTTGTTTCTTCATTCCAAATAACACAAGAATTTTGCATCAAGGGTGTAACTGGAATTATTTTTGCCTTAAGATTACTCACTCATATATTTTACTACAAATAATGGAATTTAAGTTTATCGATACTAATGGCATAACTCTCCGCGCTGCAGTAGAGGGTGAAGGTCCATTAATAATCATGGTGCACGGCTGTCCTGAAAGTTGGTTTAGTTGGAGGCGCCAAATCCCTGTAATCGCAGAAGCTGGTTATAAAGTGGCTGCTATTGATGTAAGAGGTTATGGCGGTTCTGATAAACCCCATGCAATTGAGGAATATACTTTAAAAAAAATAGGCGCCGATATTGTTGGCATCATAGATTTTTTTGAGGAAGATCAGGCAATTTTAATTGGTCATGATTGGGGCGGTCCTATAGTTTGGTATACCAGTTTACTTAATGAAAATAGAATTTCTGCAGTAGCGGGTTTGTCAGTTCCATATTTTCCTCAAAGAGAAGTCTCTCCATTAGATGCTTTTGAAGTCATTTATAAAGATAAGTTTTTTTATCAACTTTATTTTCAAAAAGAAGGTGTTGCAGAGTCAGAATTTGAACCAGACTTGAGGAAATATCTTGAATCTACTTATTTCTCAATTGACGCAAGAGGTATGAAAAAACAATTTGAAAATCCCTTGAATGCTATGAATAAGGGCCCAAATGCAAAATACCTAGATGATGTAGTCGAGTTTGAGTCATATCCTGATTGGATTAATAAAGATGAAATGAATTATTTGATCAATGAATTCGAAAATAGTGGTATGCGAGGTCCTTTGAATAGATACAGAGCGCAAAGAATTGATTTTGAAGAATTAAAAGATTTTCGAGACAAAAAATTAAAACAACCCGCCGCATTAATGGTTGGTTCTCTCGATCCTGTTAATTTTTTTATAGGAGATGGTTATAAAGACACTGAGCATTTAAAAGAAGTTTTTGAACCAGTTTACGAAAACTTAATCAAAACAGAGCTAATAAATGACGTTGGTCATTGGACTCAACAAGAAGCGCCAGAAGAAGTTAATAGATTTCTTTTAGACTTTCTTAAACAGATTTAGTTTCAATCTGATCGCCAGTAGAAAATCTTTCAAGATTGGCTTCAAATTCATGAAGTCGTTTCCAAATACTTCTTAATTCAGTAATGGTAGTCCAATTAAACAGAAATAGAGCAAAACCGCTATGCACTCTGTCAAAGGCATTAGAAATTTGAATCACTACTCCCAACAAGGCCGCTCCTGTGAATAAACTTGGTCCAATTATTAAAAAAGGAACAACAACCATAAATTGCCCATAACTTTCTATCCAGATGTCGAAATATCCATAATGAAGATACAGTCTTTGATAGTTAAATCTGATTCCTGTGAATAGATACCAAAGTGTATCGGTTTGAGCATAATTAACTTTATCATCTTCTCCCAAGACCAAATCTTTTCGAAAAGCAGCCTCAACTTTTTGATTGTTGTATTCAAGACCAGGAAGCCTATATCCAACAAACCAAGAGATAATTAGTCCTCCAATTGAAACAGATAATGCGGTCCATACCAAAGATCCTTCTATGTCGCTGAAAAAAGGAATGGTGACTGAATCACTTAATGCCCACAATACAGGTACAAATGCAACCAAAGTCATAATTGCTCTCACAACTTGCAAACCTAAACTTTCAACTATTCGGGCGAATCTGTTGCAATCTTCTTGAATCCTTTGACTAGCACCTTCAATTTCTTCTTCTACGCTTTGCCATCTGGGAATATAGTTGAAGGTGATTGCTTGTCTCCATCTCAACCCATATATTCTTGTGAACCATGCTGTAAAAGTTGCAAGAAGTACATACGGCATAGCAATTACTAAGAAACTTGGGTTCCCTTCGAAACCATTAAATAAAAAATCTGTAGAAATTAAAAAATCATAAAAAATATCTATACCTTCTTGGGGATTTTCTGAAAATTCAGCCGCTATTTGCAAATGATCATAAAAACCTCCATACCAGGAATTTATGGCAACGGTTAATTGAACTTGCACCCATAGAGAGCTAATTAACAAGCCTAATCCTCCATACGCCCATAGGGCCCACTCTTTGGATGCATAAAAAGCGCGTAACATAGAATTTAATTAAAATTTTTAAAAAGTTTAAACTATTATATTCCTATGAGAAGTTTAAAAGAAAATTTTAGAAAGAAATCTAAATCACCTTTTCAGATTAATAAAAAAAGTATTTATGGCGTGATGGAGATAATTTTGAGTGAATTGAAAAATATTTTTATTGCAAAGCTCAACAAAGAAATGACAAAAGAAAAACGTGTTTTGAAATACGTTTTAAGCAAAGGGAGAAAGAACGATCCAGAAAACGTCTTAGAAATCATTGATGAATGTGGATATAAAAAATTCTTCTTGATGAATATTGGAGACAAAAAAGGTCAAATCTTAGAAGAATACATTATTTCCAGTAAGGCAAAAAACATTCTTGAATTGGGAGTTTATCTAGGTTATTCAACTATAAGAATTGCTCGAAGCATAAATGATGAAGCTCATATTCATTCAATTGAAGCAAATAAGGACTTTTTAGAAATTGCTAAACAACATTTAGATTTTGCGGGTTTAAGTGACAAAGTAAGCTTTTTTCAAGGTAAAGCATCTGAAATTATTCCTCAGTTAAATATGCAGTACGATTTTATTTTTATTGATCACTGGAAAGAAGCTTACTTGCACGATTTAAAATTACTAATTCAACATGATTGTCTCAACGATGGAGCTATAGTTTTTGCAGATAACATAGTTCTTTTTCATCTAGAGGATTACTTAAATTTTGTAAGAACCAGTCCTAGATTTACTAGTAAGTTTATTCCAACATTGAGAGAATATTCCTCCTCTCATCCTGATGGAATTGAAATTTCTTATTTTAATAAATGAAGTTAAACACATTAGATTTACACGGCATAAGACATCATGAAGTCGATCTGATGGTAGAAAATTACGTATATTTAAATCAAGAAGATATGCCCTTAAAAATAATATGTGGTAACAGTCAAAAAATGCATGCTTTGGTGAAAGTTGTTTTAGATAGAATAAAGTGTGATTATGAAGAGGGTATGGGTAACAACTATGGAGCAATAATTGTGAGGAAGATTTAATGAAGATTAGTGGAGTAGTTATTCTAAGCGAGAAGGGAGAGATTATAGATAATCTCGGCGAAGCTAACTCTGTTGTTCTGATAATGGATTTTTTTTCATTAAAAATTTTACTTAAAGAAATCTTTTCGTTACAAATTAAAAAACTATGGTTTCTGATTTCTTTTATGATGACGGCTAAATATCTAAGAAATGAAACGGGACTTTCTAAGTTTTATTCAAAGTCAATTTTTGAAATCTATGATACTTTCGAATCAATCCCTGCTAGAGTAGAATTTGATTTGAACAATGTATCAATAAAAAGAAAGTTTTTTTTACTTTCCAATTCACTATTAGATGAAAGTTAGCCTAATTTTAAAAAACTGCAATTTAGTAAATGAAGGAGAGATAAAACCCGTAGATATTGCGATTACTAATGATCGGATAGATCAAATTTCAAACTCAATCAATTGCGAAGCAGATAAAGTAATTGATTGTGGGGGAAAGTATGTAGCTCCCGGGATTATAGACGATCAAGTTCACTTTAGAGATCCTGGACTGACCAAAAAAGGAGATATTAGATCCGAGTCTCTTGCTGCGGTGCATGGAGGCGTTACTTCCACATTTGATATGCCAAATGTTGATCCTAACACCACTACCATTGAATTAATGGCGGCTAGAAATAAATTAGGTGCTGAAAAATCATGGACCAATTATTCGTATTATTTTGGCGCTACAGAAACTAACTTAGAGGAAATAAAAAAATTAGATCCTAGAGAAAATTGTGGTTTAAAAGTATTTATGGGAACTTCGACAGGAACTCTTCTTGTTGAGGACGATCATGCTTTAGAAGAGATTTTTAAGCATTGTCCAGTAACTATCGTGACTCATTGTGAAGATAACGAGACAATGAAAAATAATCTTGAAAAAGTAAAATCGGAAAATAAGGAAATTGATGCAAGTTTTCATCCCGTTATAAAAGATGACCTCTGTTGTTATCGTTCATCCTCAAAAGTAATAAATCTTGCAAAAAAATATTCTTCAGATTTACATGTTTTGCACTTAACCACAGAAAAAGAAATTCAATTATTTAGTAACGCTTCGGTAAAAGAAAAAAATATTACTTGTGAAGTTTGTGTACATCATCTTTGGTTTGATGAAACAGACTACGCGCAGCTTGGAAATTTAATTGTTTGCAATCCCGCAATTAAAAAAGTTTCTGATAGGAATGCTTTAAGGCAAGCTTTAAAAGATGGCTTCATAGATTATGTGGCTACTGATCATGCCCCTCATAGTTTAGAAGATAAAAAAAAGCCTTATTTAGAAGCAGCGGCGGGTATTCCCTTAATAGAGCATTCTTTTCACATAATGATGGAATTACAAAAACAAGGAATTTATTCTATAGAAGAAGTAATTGCTTACATGAGTCACAAAGTTGCCGATAGATTTTCTATTGAAGATAGAGGATATATCAGAGAAGGTTACAAAGCAGATTTTATGATCTTTGATCTTGATAAAAAAACTGAAGTTTTTAATGAAACTGAACTAACAAAATGTGGTTGGACACCATTTCATGGTAAAACGTTTAGTTCATCAATATTTGGAACAATAGTTAATGGCAAAGTAATCGTACTAGACGGTAAGTTGATCTCAGATTCTTCTTCTTCAGAGAAAATAATATTTAATAGGTAAAATGTTTAAAGAATACAAAAATTTTGATGCTACTGGGTTAGCAGAACTTTTAGCAAAAAAAGAAATTTCTCCCGAAGAATTACTCGATGAGGCGATTTTTCAAACGGAAACTATCGATCCTTTAATTAATGCAATTTCTCAAAGACATTTTGAATTGGCTAAAGAACAGTTAAACCAAAATTTAGCTGGTCCGTTTTATGGAGTGCCTTTTTTATTAAAAGATTTGCACGCATCACTCAAAGGAACTATCACCTCAGATGGTTCTAGATTAAATGAAAAAAATTTAGCCGGTCTTACAGACACCTTAACTCAAAGGTGCTTGGATGCTGGTCTAGTAATCTTTGGAAAAACAAATTCTCCAGAGTTTGGACTTACAGTTACAACTGAGCCTGTACTGCATGGACCAACAAGAAATCCATGGAACTTAGACCATTCTGCTGGAGGGTCTAGTGGCGGCGCAGCTGCTGCTGTAGCTGCTGGGATAATTCCAATGGCTCAAGCAACCGACGGGGGTGGTTCAATAAGAATACCAGCATCATGCTGTGGATTAGTTGGATTGAAACCAACTAGAGCAAGAACTCCTAGAGGCCCCGGAGTTTTTGAAGGTTGGGCCGGACAGTCGATTGCACATTGTGTTTCAATATCCGTAAGAGATAGCGCTCTGTTGTTAGATGCCACTGCAGGTGCAGAAGTCGGCAGCCCATACCATGCTCCCTATCAAGAAAATAGCTTTGTTTCGACTTTGAAAAATAAAATTGGAGCCTTAAAAATTGCTTACATTGTTCCAGATTTTGTTTCGCTAGACTCTGAAGTTGCTGAGGTTATGAAAAAGACTATAAATCTTCTTGAAACATTAGGGCACAAAGTAGAAAGCCAAACTATAAACCTTCCTTACGAAGATATGATGAATACAATTGCAGTTATTATTTCTTCCAGCATGGCAAATAAGATTGACGAAGTAGAAAGAGAAATGAATATAACTGTCGATAATTCTCTTTTAGAAAATGTTTCCTTACAAATGCAAAAAAATGGCAGGGAGGTTATGGCAAAAGATTACATTCAAGCGGTTAAGACTAACCATAAAATCGGATATGAAGTAGAAAAAATGTTTATGGATTACGATATATTATTAAGCCCAGTTTTAGCAAAACCGCCAGTGAAAATTGGTGAAATCGATTTAAATACCACTGATTTTAAGGACTACCAAGAAAAGTTAATGGCTTATACACCATTCACGGGCATATTTAATCAATCAGGTCATCCTTCAATTTCTTTACCTTTATATAGATCTTCTACAAACCTTCCTATCGGGTCAATGTTTTCAGCCTCATTTGGAAATGAATCTCTATTATTTAGTTTGGCTAAGCAGCTGGAAGAGGCTGAACCTTGGATAGAAGCAATCAAAGAGATGAGAAGTAATTTAGGAGAGTAATTTAATCGTCAAGAGCTTCTCTAGTTTCTTCTTCTAAATTCGCTCTAAAGTCAGATTCCTGAATGTACATACCCAACCCAGCTAATATTGCTGTGATTGCTGCAATTACTATAAAAAATATGACTAGATTTCTTGTGATTTGATAATCATTAAGATCGTTTGACATAGTTGCATTATACTTATTTTTATAATCTTTATGAAAACTGAAAAAAAAATACTAAGTAAAGAAGTTATTTCTTGGGCATTTTATGACTGGGCAAATTCAGCATTTGCAACAACTGTTATTGCTGGATTTTTTCCAATTTTTTTTAAAAGTTTTTGGGCTAGTAATTTAAGTGATGTTGAAAGTACAGCCTTGTTAGGTATATCAAACTCATTATCTGGTTTTTTTATTCTTTTATTTGCTCCTTTTTTGGGAGCACTAGCAGATATCACTTATAAAAAGAAATTTATGCTTATTTTTTTCATGTTAATTGGAGCTGTTTCAACAGCAGCTTTTTTTTATATTGATCAAGGCAACTGGATGATTGCCATCGGCGCTTATATCTTAGCAACTATCGGATTTTCGGGCGGTAATATATTTTATGATTCTTTAATAATTGATGTTTCAGAACAAGAATCTAGGAATCGAGTTTCTGCTTTTGGTTATGCAATGGGATATTTAGGAGGAGGGTTATTATTTGTTATTAACGTTCTTATGTTTTTGCAACCAAATTATTTTGGCATGAATTCACAAGTAGATGCAGTTTTATTTTCTTTTTTAAGTGTAGCTATTTGGTGGTCTCTATTTACAACTCCCTTAATTAAATTTGTAAAAGAAAAGAAAGGAGAGAACTTACCGCCTTTTGTTTGGCAGGCTGTTAAAAATTCTGTTTCTAGAGTTTTTAATACTTTTAAAGAAATCCGCCAATATAAAAACCTCTTTTATTTCTTGCTAGCTTATTGGTTGTACATGGATGGAATTGATACTGTGGTTAGAATGGCTTTAGCTTTTGGAACAGATATTGGGTTGGAATCATCAGAATTAATAATTGCTTTGATAATTACGCAATTCGTTGGTTTTCCTGCAACAATTTTTTTTGGATTATTAGCTGAAAGGTATGGGTTGAAGTTACTTTTATACTTTGGAATAGGAATTTATATTTCAATTTGTTTTGGAGGTTTAATGATTTCATCTATTTCTGGCTTTTATCTTATGGCGGGAGTAATTGGCTTAGTTCAAGGAGGTGTTCAATCGGTAAGTAGAGCTGTTTTTTCAAAAATGGTCCCTAGAGGAAAAGATTCTGAGTTTTTTGGATTTTATAACTTAGTTGGAAAATCTGCGGTAATTTTTGGACCAATGATGGTAGGCCTCGTAAGTTATTTTTTTAGCGACCCAAGAGCAGGAATTTTGAGTTTACTTATTCTTTTTATACCAGGATTTCTAGTTTTAAGAATAGTAGAGATTAAAGAGAAATAGAATTTTTTAATAAAATTGTTTTTAACACTTCTGGCTTATCAGTCATTATTCCGTCAACGCCTAAATCTATCAGTCTTTGCATGTTTTTTTCATCATTGATTGTCCAAATATGGACTTTCAAGTTAAGAGATTTGCATTTGTTTAAAAATTTTTTTGAAAGCACTTTTAAACCTTTCCAAGTTTCCGGTATCTGAATGACTTTTGAATTTCTATTAACTATTTTAAAAAATTTTAAACTCACAATATCTCTAATACCCATACTTGTTAAGATCGTTGGATTAAGCTGATGAACTTCATCTAAATTTTTTGAGTTGAATGAACCTATGCATACTCTGTCTTCTGCTTTCATATCTTTAAGAATTTTTAAAACTTTTCTCCCTATTTTGCTGACTTTTAAATCAATATTGAAAAAGGTATCAGGAAACTCTTCCAATAGCTCATTAAGTGTTGGTGTATATCCTGGTTTAAAAAAGTTTAAATTATTTAATTTTGTGTGATCGATATCAATCACTTTAATTTTTTCTTCACAAACTCTATCAAAATCTGGATCATGAAAAGTAATGATCTTTTTATCCTTAGTTTCTCTTAGATCTGTTTCAAGATATTGAAATCCTAGATCTTTTGCGTCTTGGAAAGCTTCTATGGTGTTTTCTCTAAAGTTTTTTGTATTACCTCTATGAACAAATGCCTGAAAGTTTGTATTTAAAAAGCCCCCCATAATTTTATTATTTCACTAAATTTAACATTAAAAAATAATGTAATATAAAAATCATTAATGAACAGCATAAGTTCAAAAAAACTAGGAATTACAGAAGTCGTCTTAAGAGACGGAAATCAATCTCTATTAGCAACAAGAATTAAGATTGAGGATTTATTGCCTATTGCTCATGCTTTAGACCAGATTGGATATTGGTCTATAGAATCTTGGGGCGGCGCAACTTTTGATGCTTGTCTTAGGTATCTCAAAGAAGACCCGTGGGAGAGACTAAGGTTGTTTAAAAAAGAGATGCCTAATACTCGACAGCAAATGCTCTTAAGAGGTCAAAATTTGTTGGGATATAAACACTTTCCAGATTCGGTCGTATCCAAATTTATTAATAAATCTTCCGAAAACGGTATAGATGTTTTTAGAATTTTTGACGCTTTAAATGATATTAACAATTTAGAATTCTCTATTAAACAAGTCAAAGAAAATTCTAAACATGCTCAAGCAGCTATGGCTTATACAGTGAGTCCAGTGCATGAAATAAATTATTGGCTTGATCTAGCTAAAAGGCTGGAAGATTTAGGAGTGGATTCCATTGCAATCAAAGATATGTCTGGAATTTTGAAGCCATATGTTGCTTTTGAAATGATATCGAGATTAAAAGAAACTATTTCAGTTCCAATTCATATGCAGACCCACGCCACAGCAGGTTTGTCTACAGCAACCAACCTGAAGGCGATTGAAGCCGGTATTGATAATATTGATACTTCTATTTCATCGATGAGTTTAACTTATGGTCATTCTCCTACTGAAAGTATTGTATCTAGTTTAGAAGAAACAGGTCGAAATACGGAGCTAGACTTATCAGAACTTCAAAAAATAGCAGACTATTTTAAAAAAGTAAGATTTAAATATTCTGAATTCGAAGGAAGTTTGAAAGGGGTAGATACACAAATGTTATCAAGCCAAGTTCCCGGAGGAATGCTTTCAAATCTGGAATCTCAATTAAAAGAATTAAATAAAATAGAATTGTTTCAAGATGTTTTAAACGAAATCCCTAAGGTAAGAAAAGATTTAGGTTATCCACCTCTTGTCACTCCAGTGTCTCAAATCGTTGGGGCACAAGCGATGGCTAATGTTTCTGAAAATTGTGCTTATAAAACTTTATCTAAGGAAACGATTAATTTAGTCACCGGTCATTATGGCAAGCTTCCAGGCAGAATAAATGAAGAGTTAGTTGAGTTGGCTGAGAAAGAGCAAGAAATAATTAGTTCGCGACCTGCAGATTATATTTATGATGATTATAAAGACAGGAAAGAAGATCTTAAAAATTTCTGCACTAAGAACAACCTCAAGGATTTTAGTGAAAATGAAGAGTATCTCTTATCTTTCATTCAGTTTCCTTACAGCACTACGGATTTTTTGAAAGGGCTTTCATAAAAAAAAGCCTCTCAAAGGAGAGGCTTTTTTTATTAAGAATTATTACATTCCTAAAGTAACTACAAATGCATCCTGATCACCAGTAGCAGCGTCTGCTTCATAGTCAGTGTATGCAAGTGATAATGTGAAGTCTCCGACCGGAATGTCGTAACCAATTAAGTAGTTAGTTCCAGAATCTTCATAGTCACCATAAGATAGAGCTATAGACCCAGGTCCTGCATCGAATCCATAAGATATTTCAGCATAGTCACCGAACTCGTCTCCAGCTGAGTAGAAGAGTCCAACACCCATAACATCTAATCCTAGGTATGTTTCAGAGAAATCACCTGTAGCACCAGGATAAGTAACCTCGATAAAACCAATATCGTAGCCAATGTCGCCGATAGAACCAGCGTAACCACCATAGTAGTCTAATTCAAGAGATTCTCCACCTCCAAAGTTAGCTGATCCAGCCCAAGTTCCTAAATAGAAACCAGAGTCAGTTTCTAAATCGAAACCACCTTGGATAGCAACTTCACCATCATTTTGAGTCATTCCACGCCAGATATAATCTGAAGTAAGTGACATGTTTCCAGAGACTGAAATCGCACTAGCAACTCCAGAAGAAACGATAAGCACTAAACTAATGACTAATGTTTTAAGTTTATTCATATTGTCTCCATTTATAAATTTATAAACTGACGCTATTTTAAACCTAAAAATATTTAACTGGAAATTAAAAAAAAACTGCTTATAACGTTTTTTTGCTCTTTTCAAGCACAAATTGGAGTATTTTTCATTCTAAAAGCTATATTTTAGTGCAATTTGAATTTTTATATAAAAATATAAATTGTAATTTCTGTTATTAACAGTTTAAATTCCTCACATGGAATTTAAGGCGCTTGTATCTTCTGAAATTGATAAAAAGTTTATTTCAGAAGTAAAAACTAGAAAAATTGAAGATCTACCTGAGGGGAAAGTACTCATAAAAGTTAATTTTTCTTCTCTTAATTACAAAGATGCACTTTCAGCAAATGGAAATAAAGGCGTATCTAGGTATTATCCTCATACTCCCGGAATTGATGCAGCTGGAATTGTTGAATTTTCTGAAGTAGATAGATGCCAAAAAGGAGATGAGGTGATTGTAACCGGATATGATCTTGGAATGAATACTTCGGGAGGTTTTTCTCAATTCATCAGAGTACCTGAAGAATGGGTAGTATTAAAACCTGCAGAAATTTCTCTTTCAGAATCTATGGCTCTTGGGACTGCAGGATTGACCGCAGGACTTTGTGTTAGAAAATTGTTAAATCATGGAATCAAGCCCGAAATGGGAAAAGTTTTTGTTACTGGTGCAACTGGTGGAGTCGGAATTGTTGCAATGATGCTGTTATCAAAACTTGGTTTCGAGGTTACAGCGATCACTGGAAAAATGGACTCAAAGGAATTACTTATGGAATATGGTGCTAGTGAGGTTGCCTCAAGACAAGACTTTGATCAAAAGCTTTTAAGTCCTTTGCAAAAATCTATTTTTGTTGGAGGGGTTGATGCTGTTGGTGGAGATGTTTTATCAAATTTATTATGTTCAACATCGCAACGAGCTGCAATTGCTTGCTGCGGCATGGTGAATGGAGCAGATTTAAATACTAGTGTTTTCCCCTTCATCCTAAGAGGAGTAACTTTGTACGGCGTTGACTCTGCAGAGACGGAATTGAGTATCAAAGAGGAGGTTTGGAATAATTTTTCAAATGATTGGAAGCTAAACGAATTAGAAAATAATATTAAAGAAATTGGCTTAAGTGATTTACCAAAAGAAATTGATACAATACTGAAAGGACAACAAATCGGAAGAATAAGAGTAAAAATATAACAATGGAAAAAAAAGAAAACAATTTTGATGAAAAAATTGCAACTTCAGACAGTAAAGTTGATGCAGTAGTGGCAGTTTGCGCTGTGTTAATCATAACTGCAATAATAGTGTTCTGGGTTTCAACACAATAAATTTTTAGGTACCAAACTATGTCAAAAGCAGCTGAATTAAAAAAACAACTAAGACTTCCAGTTATTGGAGCTCCATTGTTTACTGTTTCCTATCCTGAACTGGTAAT
>Ga0208878_1000319_pt1 | contig 16407 bp, 19 predicted proteins | sample Knorr_S15_td_Sur_FD_185600 | JGI IMG/M metagenome (GOLD analysis project Ga0208878, IMG submission 185600) | Marine microbial communities from Southern Atlantic Ocean transect - Knorr_S15_td_SurfaceA_ad_5m_LV_A (SPAdes) (version 2) | ecosystem: Environmental > Aquatic > Marine > Oceanic | place...
TGATTGGGATTACAGTAATAGCTTTACCAGTTCTTCAGGGTTGGCAATTTATAACACTCATTTCTCCTATCTTTATTATCATTCTTTTGACCCAAATAAGTGGAGTGAGATTACTAGAACTTAGAGGAAAGAAGAAATGGGGAGATAATGAGGAATACAAAAACTACATAAAAAATACTTCCGTTTTAATTCCTTTGCCGCCTAAAAATTAAGAATTGATTTTGTTATACAAATTTTGGAAAGAATTTGGGTCAGGCAAACCTTTTAATCCAATAAAACTTTTTAAGCATTATTCATATTTGATAAGTCAGTCCAGCAGCTTCTACTCCTGCTATTGCACAAATCTCATCACGATCAGGCAAATCTCCTGAAACGCCAACAGCACCGATTACATCATCACCTTTCTTAATCATTATCCCACCAGGAGATGGAGCTATTTTGTTTCCAGATATAGCTCTGGCAGCATTGAAAAAATGAGTTTGTTCAGGTTGAGCTCCATAGAGATCTCTCATTGTTCTGCTTGAAAAGCCTATTCCAATACAACCCCATGCTTTGGCAAAGGCAATGTCAGGTCTAATGAGAACTGAATTATCCTCCATTGCAGAACTTACCAGTACACCTCGAGTATCAAGAACTGCAATTGTTACAGGCTTCATATTTTCTTCTCTGGCTTTGTTTAGACAGCCTTCAACTATTTTTTGCGCATCTTTAAGGGTAATCATATTTATCTCCTAAATTGAACTTTTTCGAAATTAATTTATTTTTCTTCAAACTTATAAGACTTAGATCTTTTAAAGGCCTCTCTTTCAAAAAGCATATCCGTGTATCTCTTAATATTAGGTTTGAATGCTTGCTCTATGCCAAGTGATTCTGCGACAACAAAAGCATAACTCACACATATGTCTGCAATCGTAAAACGATTTGAACATAAGTATTCTTTATCGTTTAAAGTTGTCTCTAACAATTTACACCTTGAGACAAACCATCTGCTGTAACCTTCAACCGCCGCGTCTGCGACACCAGGTTCCTGTAATTTATATCTAAGAACAACCGTCTGCGGAAAAGTTAATGTTGCATCAGAGTGGAAAAGCCAGTTTAAGTAAGCTGGATAGTCAGGCTCATCTGGCATAACTCTCAAATCAGTTGGCCCATATTTCTCAACTAAATATTGGGACATTGCAACGGATTCAGTCATTTTTACTTCACCATCAATCAAATAAGGAATTGTACCTAACATGTTGATGTCTAAATATTCTTTCATGAACATTCTCGGTGGAAAAGGCATCATTACAAGTTCGTAATCTATGCCCATCTCTTCTGCGGTCCAAATTGGCCTCATTGCCCTTGAGGCTTCAGTTCCCCAAATCTTAATCATTTTCTTTTCTCCCAATATGATTTAGCCTTATATACTAAACTTTTAATTAATATTTACTATAGGAGAAATGATGATAGGAGTACTTGTTAAATTAAACATTAAAGAAGGAAGTGAAAAAGACTTTGAAGAGAATATGCTCAAGCTCGTTGAGGCAACAAATGCAAATGAACCTGGTGTTTTCTACTACGGGTTACTAAAAACAGATGATCCTCAAACTTATCAAATGATAGAGATATATAAAGATGCTGAAAGTCATGCTAATCATTCTCAAACTGAGCACTTTAAAACTTTGGGTGGAGCTCTCGCGCCGTTTCTTGCAGGAGCACCAGAAATTACTGTTCATGAGGAAATAAAATAACTCTAAAAGATAACTATTTAAAAGCCGTATCAAGCAAAGAAATATCTTTAGACGACGCTCAGCTAAAATTAGCTGAGCGCTTGGATAGTTCCTTGCAAGAAATAAATACAAAAAAAGGTTTTTTCAATTTTTTTTCCAAAAAAATACCTCAGAGAATATATATTCATGGAGATGTCGGCCGAGGGAAAACTTTTCTCATGGATATGTTATTCGAGGAAATTGCTCATGAGAGAAAAATACGACTACATTTTCATCGTTTTATGCAAAATCTTCATGAAAGTTTAAAAAATTTCGAAGGAGCAACTGATCCCCTAAAAAAAATAGTTAAAGATTTGTCAAAAAAATATGATTGTCTTTGTTTTGACGAGTTTTATGTTGAGGATATCGCAGATGCCATGCTGCTTGGAAAGTTTATGACTGAACTTTTCAAATCTAATTTATCTTTTTTCGCAACTTCGAATATTGCACCGAAAAATTTATATGAAGGCGGTCTACAGAGAAAGCTTTTCTCCCCTGCGATAAAAGCCATTGAAAGTGCCTGCGAGATATATCATTTAGATGCTGATATTGATTTTAGATTAAGAGCTTTAGAAAAAAGTGGAAGTTATTTTTATCCTGCAGAGAAAAATATAGAAATCATTGAAAAAATTTTCATGGAAATTACTCAAAACAAAAAGGCTAAAGAAAATTTCATATCTATAAACAACAGAAAAATAAATATCTTGGCTTTTTCCAAAGGAGTCTTGTGGGCTAATTTTTTTCAAATCTGCTCAACTCCTAGAAGTGCCGCTGATTACATAGAAATATCAAAAGAATTTCATACTGTCATTCTTTCTGATGTACCTGTCATTGATTCTGATGACGAGGCAAGACGTTTCATTTCGTTTATAGATGAGTGTTACGACAGAAAAGTAAAATTGATCATTTCAGCAGCTGAACTCCCCGAAAAACTTTATGTCAAATCTAGATTAGAAGAAAAATTTAAAAGAACGATTAGCAGAATGACCGAAATGCAGTCTAAAGATTACCTTTCTCAAGCTCATTTGGCTTGAAAATATAAGGATAGACTCCATATAAAAGGTATAAGTGGTAATATGAAATTATGAAAGATGTTGTAGAAACTAATTTTGCAATTGGACAGGTTGTCAGACACAAACACCTAGACTTTAGAGGTGTTATCTTCGATGTTGATCCAGAGTTTAATAATACTGAGGAGTGGTATCAAAGCATACCTGCACAAATAAGACCAAAAAAAGATCAGCCCTTTTATCATGTCTATGCTGAAAATGAAGAAGTTTTCTACACTGCCTATGTTTCCCAACAAAATTTACTTGCTGATAATTCTCTCGAACCTGTTGCCCACCCTGACGTTCATGAAAATTTTGGACCTTTTGATGGAAAAAAATACGAAGTACTAGAAGTTTCAAAAAATTAATTAATTAGCTTCAGCTAACAATACACATATACAGAATAACTCCATGGCATCTTCCAACTCGTCCAGTTCGACTTGAGTAGGAGCCAAACGAATATTTTTATCATCTAAATCCTTACCATAAGGAAAGGTCGCACCTAATGGAGTTAACTTTAACCCTGCCTCATTGCATAATTTATGTATCTTGGATGCCCTTCCGGATAAAGAATCAAAAGAAATAAAATATCCTCCTGTGGGTTTTGTCCATTTTGCTAGACCTGTTGGCAAAGTACTTAGTTTCTCTTGGACAAGGTCAAATTTGGGTTTTATTATCTTAGCTAATTTGTTCATGTGTTCGCTGAGTGCTTTTTTTGAATTGAAAATACGAACGTGTCTTGCTTGATTTACTTTATCTGATCCTAAAGAAAACTTGGAAAAATAATCAATAAAATTACTCATATTTTCCGGCGATAAAGACATAAAGGCTAAACCGGAGCCAGCTAATGAAATTTTGCTGGTACTTCCCAACATCACAAGAGATTTATGAGAATTATTTTTTATAAATGTTTGTTCGATATTTGGCAGTTTCTTTGATTTGGAAAAGTCATGCACAGCATAAGCATTGTCAAAGATAATTTTAAAATCTTCTTTTTTTATTTTCGCCAATTCTTCTATGACTTCCTGAGAGTAAGTCTCTCCAGTTGGATTTGAATGCTTCGGCACGCACAATATTCCTTTTATTGTCTCGTCAGTTTCTAGCAGGTTTTTTATTAATTCTAAGTCAGGACCATTTCCGGTCAGAGGGACTGGAATCATTTTGATACCCAATTTCTCCAACATTGAAAAATGTCTATCATAGCCAGGTACGGGACATAAAAAAGAAATTTTCCTTAAATCTTTCCAGGGAATTTTTCCATCTCCATGAAATATCAAACTTTGAAGATAGTGTCCTAAAAGAGTCAAACTGCTTGTACCATTAACAAGAATATTTTTTGGATCTGAGTTTAAAATCCATCCCGCTAATTTTCTTGCTGAGGGCAAGCCTTCCAAAAGACCGTAGTTTCTTATGTCAACTTTATCTTGAAAGAAATCACCTTTTAAGATGTTTTCCAAATTACCAGACAAATCCAGTTGTTCAGAAGAAGGCCTTCCTCTAGTTAAATCCAACTGTTTCTTTGAATTTTTAAAAAAAAGATATTTTTTTTTCAGTAAAGAGATATCGTTTTCTATTTTCATGTAGTCGAATTACCTAGTTATTATTTTAATATTATTTTTAAGAGCAAACGCTTTAAGCTTATCATCAGGAGATACTACTATGGAATTTTTACACTTTTCTACTAAGGGCAAATCGTGAATTGAATCGGTATAAAAAGTAGCTTCTTCTACCTTGTAATCTCTTTGCTCACACCATTCCATAACATTTACTAGCTTTCCTTTTTCAAAATTAGGTTCTCCAACAGTTTCCCCTGTGATTTTATTTTCAATCAGTTCAGTTTTTGTGCCTAAAAATTCAGAAATATCAAAAAAAGATGCAAAGCCCTCTACAATAAAATCTAGTGCACCTGAGGCAATCAAAATTTTGTCTTTTTTGTGCAGCTCAATTAATTCATAGGTAAGATCATCAATTAGAGTATCTTTTGAGTAAACAATAAAGCTTGAAACTAATTCATTCACTTCTTGCTTGGTCCTGCCTATTAAAGGGAAAAGCAGAAATTTCATATAATCTTTAAAATTCAAGTTTCCCGATCGATACTCTGCGTCAAATGCTTTAATTTTCTTAAGGTAAAAATTTTTATCCAGCATACCTTTTTCAACAATAAATTTTGTGAAATGAAATTCACTATCAGCCCTAAGAAGAGTATCGTCCAAGTCAAAAATTACTAGATTTTTCATTAATTCATTTTATCTTTAAATTCTATGAGTGCCTTTCTGTAAGCTTCTTTTTTAAAATCGACAACTCTCCTTAAGGGGAACCAAAAAGGAACCCATTTATAGTCATCAAATTCAGGATTTTTTTCCTTATTTAAATTTATTACTCCAGAAGTTAGTTTCAACAAGAAGTATTTTTGTGCCTGACCTTTATACTTACCTCCTAAAACTTTGGATCTAATATTCTTAGGAATATCGTAGTAGATGAGATCATGACTTTCTGCAATTATTGATATCTCCCTTTCTAAAAGTCCTACTTCTTCTTCTAATTCCCGAAGCATCGCATTTTCTATTTTTTCCCCTTCATCTACACCTCCTTGGGGAAATTGCCAATTCTCCGTATTCTTTCTTCTACAAAAAAGAACTTTTTTGTCTTCATTAAAAATGATCATGGCAACATTTAACCTGTAACCTTCTTTTGTTTGAAAATTCATTTAATTTCTATTTTAAATTTTTTTGACTCTGCAGTTTCATTACCTTTTGTGAAACAAGTTTCTTGTATTTCAGCAATATTTTGTTCATTAATTACTACTGTTGTAGTAGATCTAGTGCCATATATATCTGTTTCTATGAATCTGTAAGGAAATTCCCTTCCATGATTTTCTTTTGTAAAAGCTTCTGAAAATTCTAAGGGCCTATTTTTTGGCATTTGCATCATTTCAAATAAATTTGAAGAAGAAATATTCGTGTCTAAAACTTTTTGAAAATCTTCTTCCGCACTTTTTATTTTTTCGGATTTTTCTTCAATTGGTCTATTCCCAACAACGTATATTTTTCCTTTGGCGAGCTTTTCTTCAAGTCCTCTGTTAGAGCAAATTAATGCTTCGTTTCCATCAAATAAAATAAGATTAAAACCTTGATAATTTAGACCATCAATATTTTCAAGATATTCTGAGGAAGAATAACTGGAAGTTACAAAATCCTTTACTAAATCGCCTCTGCTCGAAAGATCCTGCAGAGATTTGTGCTTGGTACTTAAGGCAGTAAATTCTCTCACATTTGTTACTGCTGCAAATTTACCAAATTCATTTATGGCCATCCAAGTACCATTGAAGTTCTTATCTTTGCCAGATAAAACTTTAGGATTTGAACTCCACCAGTGCATATTTTCTGTGGGCCTCTCATAAAACTCATCTCTATTGGAGGTTAAGACAAATTTGAAACCACTTTTAGGTTCGAGGGAAAGAACAACAAGACACATAAAAAATGAAAAAGTTTATCAGACTGTTTTAATAAGGGATAATCTTACTTCTACATGTTTGAATTTTTTCTTGGATTAGTATTTTTAGGTATTTTTGCTGGACTTCTTTCTGGATTCTTTGGCATTGGAAGCGGAGTCATTTTAGTTCCAGCGTATGTTTTCTTATTTAATCTTCTTGATTTGCCTCCTGAAATTATTCCTATTTTAGCAACCGGCACATCGATGACCACAATGGCAATTACAATTCCAATGGCAGCTTATGTGCATTTCAAAAATAACAATGTGGAACTGGAAATTGTTAAAAAAATGTTTTGGATGGCTTTTGCCATGACAATTTTTGGAAGGTATATTGCCCTATTTATAGAAAGCTCAACTTTACAAATAATCATTGCTATTTCTTTGATATTAGCTGCTTTGCAAATCGCTTTTGATTTTTCTCCAAAAACAAAAAATTTACATCAAAGTTCAGTGGAGCTTGTTTTCGTTGCCGGTTTATTGGGATTAATTACTTCTTTTGTGGGAATTGGTGGAGGAATTCTTATGGTACCTTACTTCCTATACAAAGGCCTTGATCCTCATAAGGCAATTGGTACTTCTTCATTAATGGGTTTTGCCCTCGCGACATCTGGCGCTCTAGGATCACTTCTTTTTGCCCCTGTCGAATCAGAAAAAATTGAATTTTTTGTTGGTTCAGCTTTTATTCCTGCCGTTATTGTTACTGGAATCTCAAGTATTTATTTCGCTAGATTAGGAGCGAATTTGTCAGCACAAACTGATAGCAAATATCTTAAACTGACTTTTTCGTTATTAATTATAGTTGCTGCACTGAGAGTGTTTTATATAACCTTTGTATGACGATTGATATAAACCCAATAGCTTTTCATATACCTTTGCCTCTTCTAGGCTGGTGGCCAATATATTGGTATGGCATTTCTTGGTTGGTAGCGATTTTACTAATTAATTATGCAGCGAAATATTTCGCTCCAGCATCAGGCGATATAAATAAAAAACTTATCGATGACTTTATATTTTATGGAGTTTTAGGAGCAATCATCGGCGGTAGGTTTGGATACATGTTTTTTTATGGCTTAGACAGCTTATTTAATGATCCTTTTAGAATTTTTAAAGTATGGGAAGGAGGTTTATCTTTTCATGGCGGCTTGATTGGAGTTTTGACAACTTTCTTCTTTTTTTCTAGGTATCGTGAAATTTCTTTTTTTCGTCTTTCCGATCACATGGCAATTTTCTTACCATTGGGTTTGGGATCGGTAAGAATTGGAAATTTTTTAGGAGGCGAGCTTCTAGGCAGGCCTACTGAGGTTGCATGGGGAGTTGTTTTCTCTAACGATTCTTCAGGTTTGCTCAGACATCCTTCACAGCTATATCAAGCATTTTTTGAAGGCTTGATGATGTTTGTAATTTTATTTTTTGTTGCTAAAAAAAATCCTCCCAAAATGTTTCTATCGGGTTTATTCCTTGTTTTATATGGCTCATTTAGAACATTTACAGAAAATTTTAGAACTCCTGATGCACACATTGGTTTTGATCTGTTTGAAACACTTACAAGAGGTCAGCTCCTTTCATTTCCGATGATAATTTTTGGTATAGTTTTAATATACTTAAGTCTGAAAAAAAACGATGAAGCAATATCTTGAATTAATTGAAAAAATCCTTAACGAGGGTGTAGATCGTTCTGATAGAACTGGTACTGGAAGAAAAAGTATATTCGGTCATCAAATGCACTTTAATCTCGAAGATGGGTTTCCCCTGGTAACTACAAAAAAAGTTCATTTGAAGTCAATTATTCATGAACTTATTTGGTTCATTGCAGGCTCTACTAACATCAAATACCTTAAGGAAAACGGAGTGTCCATCTGGGACGAGTGGGCCGACGAGAATGGAGATTTAGGTCCTGTCTACGGTGCTCAGTGGCGTTCTTGGCCAGATCCCGAAGGTGGTTCGGTTGATCAAATCCAAAACCTAATCGAAAGTATCAAAAAAAATCCCAACTCAACAAGACATGTTGTAAGTGCTTGGAACCCAGCTTTAGTTGATGAGATGGCTCTTCCTCCTTGTCACGCACTCTTTCAGTTCTTTGTTGCGGATTCAAAAATATCTTGTCAACTTTATCAGAGAAGTGCGGATGTTTTTTTAGGAGTGCCCTTTAATATTGCTTCGTATGCTTTGTTGACAATGATGATTGCCCAAGTTTGTGACTTGGTTCCAGACAAATTTGTTCATACTCTTGGAGATGCACATCTGTATCTCAATCACTTGGAACAAGCAAACCTTCAAATAACTAGAGAGCCTCTGAAACTACCATTCATAAAAATAAATCCTTCTGTTAAAAATTTAGAAGATTTTAAATATGAAGATTTTGAAATTATAGATTACGAAAGTCATCCTGCTATATCGGCCCCAATTTCGGTTTAATGTCTATTAGGTTAATTTGCGCCATTGCAAAAAACAACGTCATAGGAAATGAAAATAAACTGCCATGGAATATTTCTGAGGACTTGAAAAGATTCAAAGAATTAACAAGTGAGAATATTATTGTGATGGGACGCAAAACATATGAATCGATAGGAAGGCCACTACCAAAAAGAAAAAATATTGTTCTAAGTAGGAATAAAAATCTGAAGATACAAGGCGTAGAAGTTATGAATTCTATTGAGTCAGTAATAGATAGCTATAATTTACAAGAGAAAGATTTATACGTTATTGGAGGAACTTTTATTTACGAGTTGTTCCTTGAACATTGCGATTACCTTCATATAACAAACGTAGAGAGAGATTATGACGGGGATGCTTATTTTCCAGAGATAGATTGGGCTAATTGGAAACTTATTGAAGAAATCAATAGTTACGACGATTTTGAAAAAACGGAATTTTTCTTTAGAGACTATAAAAGAATCTAAATAGGCTCTTCTAAATCTTTAAGTCTTAATTCGAGCAATTCAATTCTTTTCTTCTCTTTCTCAGTATATGTGAGCCAATTCAAAGCTTGTGTTCTTAACTTGTCCTGTTTTTTTTCTCTAGCTTCTTTGTCCTTGATTTTTATATCAGAAAGTCTGTCAATTGCTGTTCTAAAAAATTTTGTAGCATCTTCGAATTGCTGTAACTCATATGCAACCTGCCCCAAAAGAATGTTTACGGTTACAGGATCATCAAGTTTTCCTTTTTTTAGTCCTAGTTGAAGTGCTTGCTTAGCTTTTTTATATCTGTCGGTTGCTAGATAAATTTGTCCCAAGAAAACATAAAGCTCTCCCTCTTTGGACTTAATTGCAGCTTTTTCGTATACCGGTTCGGCTTTATCTAACTCTTGGGCCATGTGCCAACCTTGAGCTAAGTATTTAAGATGTTTTTCGTTTTCTTCTACAAATTCGTTATCTAATCCATATTTAATAACCCTTGCAGCCTTCAAGGGCGCCTCTGCCCTCATTAACAATTGATAAAGTGAAACATATTCATTTTCCTTATCAAGAAGTCTTTGGTCGTGAGCAGCCTCTAAAGCAGACAACTGTTTTTTTTCTTTTTTAAGTTCGCCATATACTCCAGAAAGTTGAGTCCAATATCTTTTTTTAGGGTAAAACCTGACTAATTCTTCAAACAGAGGCAACATGTCATCAACTCTTTCATTCTCATTGTATAAGGCTACTAATAAGTTATATGTAGACTCTTTTGGCTTTGATTTGTTGGCTTTAGCAACGCATAAAGCTCTTTCTGAAAATTTAAGCGCCTTCTTTTTATCTTTCAATTGCCAGTAAGCAGCTGCAATAATGTCGAAACCTAAAGAACTTGGGTTGGACTCCATTGCAATCCATTGTTGCATGTAATCTATTGCAGTTTTATAACTGCCTTCAGCATATGAGAGTTGACCTAGCATAGAAATAACATTTGATTTGAGTCTAGGATCAGCATCTTTTATAGAAAGAAATTTTTTATAATTTTTCTTCGCAGACTTTAAATCTTCGTTGACTGAATCTATGTATGCAAAATAATAGTACATTTGAGCTTTATCAGATTCCGTCAGGGAATTATCTGATTGCATTTTGTTAAGGACATTCTTAGCTTTAGCAAAATCTTCATTTTCTCCTTGAAGAAAAGGGAAAAGTTCTTTGAGATATCTTTGTGCTTGTTTGCTTGGAAGCTTTGCTACTTGTCTTTTAGGTTTTGATAATTCTGAACCAAGGCACCCTTTCAGAGTAAAGCCTGGAAAGTTGTACTCTATTTGTTCAGGGTTTTTTTGATTTTGTAAAAAAACAGAGTTTGAAAAAATAAATATTAGTAACGCAATTATTTTCATATTTTAACCTTGAATACCTCTACAATTTTCGGGAACGTACCCTGGTCCTTTACCCTCGCCCTCTAGAACGAATGTAATTCTCTGAGTAACTCCTTCTACTTCCACAGCATTCCCATCTCTTATTAATGGTTTATATTTATATCTTAACGCAGCTCTTATTGCAGCTCTATCAAAAATTCCTTGAGGTATTGACTGAACTACTTGAGGATCTCTTACTGAGCCAACCTCAGTAACAACATACTTCAATACCACGCAACCTTCTATACCTCTTTCAGCAGCTCTTCTGGGATATTGAGGAGGTACTTGGAAGATTGGTACATAAGAGCCGTCCATAAAAACTCCTGATCTCCTTCTCTTGAAGTTAAGATTTGGATTGACCGATTGATCTAATAAGTCTTCAATGTTTTCAATGTCAACTTCTGGAGGGAGTTGATCAGGTTCAGGTTCAGCCTCTTCAGGCCTTTCAATAGAATCAATTAGTTCAGGGTCTCTTACTGGCATGACAACATCAGTTATTTTTCTCAAATTAACATCGTCTAAGGAAACTTCGCCAGTTGCAATCAATAAAGCCATGATCAAAATAGACGCAAAGGATACAACAGTACCTCCTGCAGCAGCCAGACCATATTTTTGATAAGGATTATCATCGACTATAAGTTTTTTGAAAGAAAAAGAGTTTTCATCTTTTAAATGAAAATATGAGAAATTATTAATTATATTTTTAAAAAGAATTTCTATGAATTTTTTCATTAAAAATTTGGTTCTGAGGCTATTGAAATATCAAGAACACCAGCTTCTCTAACTTCGTCCATAACATCAATAATAGTGTCAGCTGTAGATTTTTCGTCAGCCTGAATAACAACTGTACCTTGAGGGTTCTCTGCAATCATTCTTATGACATTAGCTTTAACTTGTCGGACATCAATTCTTCTTCCGTCCATATATATTTCTCCTGCAGCCCCAATTGCAATAAGAATTGCCGCATTCTCCGTGACTTCTGCTGTTTCAGAATCTGGTCTATTAATTTCTAAGCCAGGCTCTTTAATAAAATTTGCTGTGACAATAAAAAAGATTAGAAGAATGAATACAACATCCAACATAGGTGTGATGTTTGGTTCATCCTTTTCTTCTACCGCTTGGCTTATAAGTGATCTTCTCATTATGTTCTACTCAAAAGTTAAATGTTCTTGTAATAAATCCGATTGTTTTTTTGCCTTCTCCTCGAGAATTCTTGAAGCGAAGGTTGCCGGAATAGCTGCCATTAGTCCTGCCATTGCGGGGATGGTTGATTTTGCAACCCCTCCAGCCATAGCTTTAGCATCACCTCCACCAGTAACAGCCAAAATATGAAAAACCTCTATCATTCCTAATATTGTTCCGAGCAATCCTAATAATGGGGCCAAAACAATTGCTACCCTAATGTATTCAAGGTTTGCTCTTATTTTCACATTTGCTTTAGAAATTAACATTGATCTAATTTGGTGTCCTGACCATGATTTACGATCTGGGGTATCTCTCCAAGAGTTTTGTATGTCATTTTCAACATCGCTATGGATATATTTGAAATACCAGAATCTTTCTAAAATAAAACTCCACATTAATATTATTAGCAAGCCTATAAAAAGGACTACGCCTCCACCTTTTTCAAAAAAATCTAAAAGGGTATCTTGTAATCCAAAAAGGAAAGCCATTGGTGCTAAATTTTATTTTCTTCAGATGCCGCAGCAATCATACCGGTACTTTGTTCTTCTAAAACGGTAAGGATATTTTTAGCATAGTTAGCCATGATCGCAGCCATAAAAGTTGCTGGTATAGCAGTCATTAAGCCTAACATGGTTGTAACAAGAGCTTCAGAAATACCATTTGCCATGGTTTTAGGATCCCCAGTTCCAAACAATGTAATAGCTTGGAAGGTGTTTATCATTCCTGTGATTGTTCCAAACAACCCTAATAGTGGTGCAACTACAGAAATCAACCTAACAAGCCAAATTCCTGTGTCAATTGAGGATCTTTCTACTAAAATTTGTTCTGCAAGTTTTAATTCAAGAGTTTCAACATCAGATCCTTTATTTTGCTCTGCAACGTCAAAAATCCTAGATAAAGGATTATTTCCTAATTTAGAGCCTGACGCCTCTTTCTTAACGTTTTTATCCAAGTTAAAGAGAATATAAGTCCTCCAGCCGAATATACCTGTTGCTAATAGAAATAAAAGAATAATGGTGTAACCAGTGATCCTTCCATATTGAATTTGCTCAAAGAAGCTAGGCAGAGAAATTAGATTTGATAATAAAGCGCCTCCTTGAGGTCCTGTAGGATCTACCGCAAACTCAACAAAACCTGATTCTGTGTCATGTACATCATAGGTACCGCCAAGATATCTTCCTGGTTGTCTAGGTAAGGTTTCGTATGCTCCTCTTGCAGGCAAGTATGTTAAATATTCTCCCTCAGTTACTGCATTGAAATTTCCAATTCTCACAACATTCTGTTGAGAAGTTTGACCTTCATTATCAACAACAGTTGCTTCAAACTTTTGAACATTTCCAGAAGCTATTAATTCTCTTTTTAATTCAAACCAAAGTCTCTCTAATTCTTCTATTGAAGCCAAGCTAATTCCCTCACCCATTCTTTTAGCAAGGTCTTTTAAGAAAATTTCTCTATCTTGACCGAATTGGCCAGATGTTACAGCCGATTCAAATTGTTGTTGAGTATCCGAAGCAACTCCTTGAAGATGCCCAAAGGTTTCATATAAAGAACCCAGTCTTGTTTTAAGCTGCTCTTCTAGTACAACAAGCTTTGCATCGTTTGCTTCAAATTTTCCTTCAAGCTCGGTAGCTATTGCCTCCAATCTTGATCTTTCGGTTTTGGCATTTGCTAAGAGAGTGGCTTGGCGGCTTCTTTCTCTGGCAAATTTTTGTTCCCTTTGCGCAGCTTCTTCTGATTCAGCAAATTTACCTTGTTGAACAAGCTCCAGAAGTTGTTCGAGAGATAGTGCGGTATCCGGCTTTTCATCATCCTGAGCATAAGAAAAGGACAAGAAGAAAAAGAAAAGTATTAGGTTTAATCTAAATTTCATTGTGCCACCTCCGCTGCCGGTACTGGCAATTCTAAAATATCAACTGTTTTGACTTTTTTTGCCATTGCGATTCCATCACGGATTGAATTTCTGTATCTCCCTGGTAATGGTTCCCAAGACTGGGTGTCTTTATTGTAAATTCCAGTTTCAGATAAATCAGAAGTTTGATAGGCAAGCACTAATCTTCCTATTCTTAAAATATTTACGTCTCTTTCTTGATCATCGATAAGAATAGTGTCTTTGTAAGTGTCAATTTTTCTTCCATATTCTGACTCAACGGCGTAACCATCTAATACCTGTCTTAATTTTTCAGCTGGAGAAACCACAGGATTATCAAGGGCAGCTTGAATGAACGAGAGTCTTTCTGTCCTTTCGCCAGCCCTAAAAGGAATATCTAAAGCAATAAATTGTTTTAATCCTTCAAACATTCTTCTAGCTAGCGGGGGAATTTGACGCTGGAGAACAGTAGAATCCTTCATGGTCTTTTCTATTTCTTTCATCCTCTCAACTTGACGCTTTATTTGTTTCCTTTTTTGAGCGTTATACACCTTTAAACCCTCAATTTGTTTGCTGACGCTTTTATACTCAGCTGAGTCTTTATCTGTATCTACTTGAAAAGAATCTATTTTTTGTTGAGAAGCTTGTGCAATGAATGCTCTTTCTTTATTGACCTCTAAGACCGGCTCGAGTTGAGCACTTAAATATAATGATGCAGTTAATAAAAAAAACGTTAAAATTGCTCTATTAAACTTAGTTGTAAACATTATTAATCCCCTGATATTTTTAAGATTAAAGCAAAAAAAATGGTCTAAAACTAGCAGTGTTTTGACCACAAAGGACAAACTTTATGGTTAAAACAAGATATTTGCAACTTGTATTACTTTTAAATAAAAATCTTTGAACTAATTATTAAGATGAGTCAAGTAAGTACGAATGAATTTAAACAAGGTTTGAAAATTATTCTTGATAAAAGTCCCTGTGAAATCATTGAACATGAATTCCATAAGCCAGGAAAAGGTCAAGCTGTAATGAGGGTGAAATACAGAGACTTACTTACTAACAGGGTTTTAGAAAAGACCTTTAAAACTGGAGAATCCGTAGAAAAAGCTGAAATTTCATCCAAAGAAATGCAATTTCTATATAAAGAAAACGACAAAGTCGTTCTGATGGATACGAATAACTACGAACAATTCGAATGCGAACAATCAAAAATTGAAAATAAGGTTGTTTGGATGAAAGAGGGAGTTAACTATGAAATTATTTTTTGGGAAGATACATTGATTTCGGTTGAAATCGATAATTTTGTAGATATTTCAGTGAAGGAAACAGATCCAGGTTTGAAGGGAGACACGGCAACTAATACTTTCAAGCCAGCTATTCTTGACAATGGAGTTGAAATCAAAGTGCCTCTGTTTATTTCTCCTGGAGATTTTATTTCGGTAGACACAAGAAATGCAGAATATCAGGGAAGAGCCAGTAAATGAAGAATGAAATTTCTAGTTCTCTAAAAAAAGCCTCTTTAAAAATTTTTCCAGAGTTTGAAGGTGAGTTTCAAGTTTCGAAGCCTCAAGACTCTCTTCATGGAGATTGGTCTTCAAATATAGCCTTGATTATGGCTAAAGAAATGAAAAAAAATCCGAGAGAACTTGCAGATGAAATTATTAGTGCTTTAGAAGAATTAGATTATTCAAAAAAAATAGAAGTTGCGGGGGCTGGATTTATAAATTTTTTTCTGAAAGAAAATATATTTTTTAGTCAAATAAAAAATTATGCTTTAGGAGATTTCAAAGGTCTATTACTAGAAAAAGAACCAAAAAAAATTCTTTTGGAATATGTTTCTAGCAATCCAACTGGCCCCATCCATGTGGGACACGGAAGGTCTGCGGCCTTTGGTTCAGCTTTAGCAAATCTACTAAAGGTTGCGGGAAATAATGTAACTCAAGAATATTATGTAAACGATAGAGGTCTTCAAGCCAAAACTTTGGGTTTAAGTGTCTTTATTCGAATGCAAGAATTGGATAATAGAAAGGTCGTATTACCTGAAGGTTGTTATGCAGGTGACTACATAAGAGATCTTGCCATAAAAGCGAAAAAACATTTTAAAGATAAATATCTTGTTAAAAAGGAAGACAATCTTTTCTTCGAAACGCTTAACGAATGGTTCGAGTATATAAATGCGTCGTATGAAAATTTTTTAGAATTAGCGAACTTCGTCATTGAGCTTCAGACTGAAGAAATAAAAAAGGATTTAGAAGTTTTTAGAGTTAAATATGATAACTGGTTCAATGAATCAAGCTTGTATGAAAAAGACCTGATTCAAGAAAGCATAAAAAATTTAAAAAATAGTGAAGTAGAAAAAAAAGATGGTGCCTTGTGGTTCAAATCTACTAATTATGGCGATGAAAAGGATAGAGTCCTAATTAGAGACAATGAAGAGCCCACTTATTTTGCTTCGGATATTGCTTATCACAAGGATAAGTATGAAAGAGATTTTGATGAAATCATAAATATTTGGGGAGCAGACCATCATGGATATATTCCTAGAGTAAAGGCATCCATTGAATCCTTGGGTTTAGACTCTAAAAAGCTTAAAACTCTTCTCATACAATTTGTTTCTCTTAAAGAAAAGGGACAAAAGGTCCAAATGTCTACAAGATCTGGTGAATTTGTTGAGTTATCTAATCTTATAGATGAAGTTGGTATCGATTCTGCTAGATATTATTTCTTAGCAAGAAAGCCTGAGCAAGCTCTAGA
>Ga0208878_1000322_pt1 | contig 16374 bp, 17 predicted proteins | sample Knorr_S15_td_Sur_FD_185600 | JGI IMG/M metagenome (GOLD analysis project Ga0208878, IMG submission 185600) | Marine microbial communities from Southern Atlantic Ocean transect - Knorr_S15_td_SurfaceA_ad_5m_LV_A (SPAdes) (version 2) | ecosystem: Environmental > Aquatic > Marine > Oceanic | place...
ACCAGGACCAACAACGTTGCCAGCAATATTAACAACAATAGACCTGCTATTTAGTAGTGTAAGATCAAAAAAGACCTTATTGAAGCTGGAATTTATTCCAGAATATATTTTAGACAGCTTGTCTTTTAATTTGTATTTAGCTTGACTAATTGTCAACCCACTCAAATAAACCGGGCCAATCCTCTCAATTTTTAAATACCCCTCTCTGGTTATTTTAGAATTATATTCATTTTGTGCAGCCCCCCAAATACTTATAGCTAATTCATCTCCAGGCCCAAGCTCATAAGACTCAGGAGTTGCTATGTTTAAGCTTGGCGCAGAGCTGATATTAGGATTATTAAAAAAAGAAGCTCCAAAAATAATTTCTTCAGGGGAAATTGTTTCTTCAGATTCACTTATTTCTGTTAACCCAAACATTGAGGTGCTGGCACCTTCAGTTTCAGTTAATACATCATTTGTCGTCTCATTTAATCCTAATGCCGTAGCCCTTCTTTCAAATTCAGCTATTTCAAAATCAGAAATTCCCTGCGCTTTTGCCATTATTTTTATTTGATCTAATGAGTATCCTTCTTTTTGTGCCTGATTGAGATATGTTTTCAAATCTTCATTATTCATTGATTTTAAAGATTGAATATTTATATCCTGACTAAAAAGTATTGATGGTATTAATAGCAAAAAGAAAAAGAGAAAATTTTTAACTCGCATAGCTTCGCCAATAAACTCACATCTTAATATGTTCATTTTTTAATATTTTATGCAGCTACAACAGAGGACTTGTTTAGAACCAAATTGATATTAATCGATTCAATACTAATAATTACTTTATTGTAACTAATTTTATTTACTGTGCCTTTTTTAAAAATAAAAGGACCTTTATTTATCTTTACTCTTTGCCCTTTAATTAAATTTACATCACGATCGATTATTTTTCCATCAAAATAGTCTTTAAGGCTAGTTATTTCTTCATTTTTTATAATGGCTGGTAATCCATTAATATCTCTAACAATATTTTTTGTAAAAGGATTTAAATTAATTAGCCCAAAGTCAATCTTAGTTAGTTCAAAAAACACGTAACCACTTATTGCTGGCACTGTAACCTTTTTAATTCTGTCAGACCAAACCCTTTTGGTTACGTATGACGGGACATAGCAATTTATTCCCATTGAAATAAAAAAATTCAAAGCCTTGAATTCTCCTTTTTGTTTTGTTTTTGCAGCAAACCAGCTCATAACTTTATTGCAAATATATATAAATTATTAATTTAATTAGTTCATTTTTTTGTATTCTATTTTTATAGTGTTGATAATCAGCATATTAGTTAAGGTTTTTTTTAATTGTAACATTAATTTTTACACATCATTTATTTTATTAGTGAATCATTATTAAGATATATATTTTATAATATATTTATATTAATACTATATTTTTGCTACTATGAATTTATTAATAATTGGTTCTGGTGCTCGCGAAAATGCTTTTGCTTGGAAAATATTTAATTCTGGTCATGATGTAAATATTTTTGTTACAAATGCAAACCCTGGAATAAACTCTTTTGCAAATTCTGTTAAACTAGATATTACTAACTTTTTGTCTATCAAAGAATGTATCATTTTACACTCTATCGATATTGTTTTGGTAGGACCCGAAATTCCTTTAATTAATGGTTTATATGATTTTATCATTAACGATCCTGATCTTAATTGCGTAAAAGTTATAGGTCCCTCACAAAGAGGCTCTATGCTTGAGGGAAGTAAGGAATTTGCTAAAGAATTTATGAAAAAATATGGCATTCCAACAGCCTCTTTCAAATCCTTTGATAAAAATAATTATGATGAGGGTGTTGAATTTATAAATAAAAATAATTCTCCTTATGTTTTGAAGGCAGACGGGCCTGCTGCAGGAAAAGGAGTTATAATTGTTAATGAAAAGGTTGATGCAGTCAATAACCTAAGGGAAATGCTTTTAGGCTCTAAGTTTGGTAAATCATCAGAAAAGGTTGTAATCGAAGAGTTTCTTAGCGGAATAGAAATGTCATGTTTTGTTCTTTTTGATGGGGTTAATTACAAAATACTTCCTTATGCAAAAGATTACAAAAGAATCGGCGAAGCTGATAAAGGTTTAAATACTGGCGGCATGGGCTCTATTTCACCTGTTGATTTTCTAGATGAAAACTTAAAAAATAAAATCAAAAAAGATATTATTGAACCAACAATCAATGGACTAATTTCTGAAAAAATAAATTATGTTGGCTTTATATTCATTGGCCTAATTAATGTCAACGGTCAGCCCAAGGTTATTGAGTATAATGTGAGAATGGGTGACCCTGAAACTCAAGTTGTCTTGCCCAGGATTAAGAATGATTTTATGGACCTGTTAATTTCATGTACAAATCAAAACCTGGATAAAGTTAAATTAGAGTTTGATTCAGAATATTATACTAATGTAGTGCTTGCATCCAAAGGTTATCCTGAAGATTATAAAAAAGGATTTGAAATTTCAGGATTAAATGATGTTGATGACTCTATTATCTTTCATGCTGGAACATCTTTCAATAATGGTAAAATTGTTACTAACGGAGGGAGGGTTCTTTCTATTGTATCATCTGGAAAAACAATGAAAGAAGCATTGAAGAAATCTTATAAAAGTATAGATAAAATAAATTTTGAAGGTAAAACTTATAGACAGGATATTGGTTTTGATCTATAAGAAAGAGTGTGCTGTAACGTCTTTATTTTTTTCACCCTTTTTATCATATTTTATTAATTCAAGAGTCCAGTAAATTAATGCTGCTGATATAATAACTACAAAGGTAAAATTAAGAGCATTTTGAATAATCCAGTTTGATATTTCCAACCTTATAAGATCAAATGGTATTAACAAAACATCTACGAATAAAAATTCAATTGCTTCAAATAAATCTTTAAATTCCATAATGAATTCTACAAAACAAATTTAGTCTAATTTTAATTATAGTTTATATATTTAAACAAATAATTTATAATGTCAATAAGCAAAACTTGTAATTCAATTTTTCAACAAGTAATTGACGATTATCATTTGCAAGACTTTGTACAGGCTAAAAAAACTAATCCTTATTCAAATTCTAAATTATTTGAAAAAATGATATATGATAAATGCTGGATAGATACTATACAGTGGCATCTTGAAGATATAATTAGAAAGCCAGATATTAGCCCAAAAGAGGCTCTTCAAATTAAGAGAAAGATTGACTCAAGTAATCAGGATAGAACAGATTTTGTTGAAGAGCTCGATGATTATTTCTTTAAAAACTTTTCAAATTCCTCACCATCAAATGATGCAATTTTAAATACAGAAACCCCAGCTTGGGCTATCGATAGACTCTCCATATTGGCCTTAAAGATATACCATATGAATGAGGAGGCAAACAGAAAGTCAGCATCTCATGATCATAGACAAAAATGTACAGCTAAGCTTGACACTCTCATTTCACAAAGAATTAATTTATCCAAAGCAATAGATCAGTTGTTTGAAAATATTTCTAAAGGAAGTGTTATTATATCCACTTATAAGCAAATGAAAATGTATAATGATGAATCTTTAAATCCTGAACTTTATTCAAAAGATGATTAATGGTAAAACATTAATTCTTAGGTTTTCATCAATGGGGGATGTCGTAATGACTGTTCCAATAATTAGATGTCTTGAAAAAAAATATCCTGAAAATAAATTCATTTTTGTAACCCGACCAAAATTTAAGCCTTTTTTTGAAGAGTTTAAAAATGTAGAAATTTTTGAGCTTGATTTGAAAAATAGACACAAAGGAGTTTTAGGATTATTTAAATTATTTTCAGATTTATTTGAACTAAATCCATCACGGATTGCAGACTTACACTCGGTTTTAAGAACCAATGTTCTTTCCTTTTTATTTAGGATGTCTTTTAAAAAAGTATCTGTCATTAATAAAAAGAGAAAAGAAAGAAAGGCTTTAATTAGGGAGTCTAATAAAATCTTTAAACCCCTTACACCTGTTCATTTTTTGTATCAAGAGGTTTTTAATAGGTTAGGTTATAGCATTGATCTTACAAAAGATCATATTTACCCTCCTTCAAAAAAGCTGGTTGTGAGCAAAGAAGATTTTCAAATTAATTCTAATAAGTTAATAGGCATAGCACCATTTGCAAAGCATGCTGCAAAAATGTATCCATTAGATTTAATGCAAAAAATAGTTTCTTATTTACAAGAAAAACACAATATTATTTTGTTTGGTAATGGTAAGCTTGAGATGGAGACAATAAATAGATGGTCATCCGCTTTTAAAAATGTTTATTCTTGTGAAGCTTTAAATGGATTTGAAAATGAAATTTCATTTATATCAAATTTAGATTTGATGATTTCCATGGATTCTGCTAACGGTCATATTGCATCGATATACAATGTTCCTGTTGTAACATTATGGGGATTAACGCATCCATATGCTGGATTTACAACATTCAATTATAAAACTGAAAATCAATTCTGCGCTAACCGTGAAGAATATCCTCTAATTCCAAATTCAATTTATGGAAATAAAATGATTAAAGGGTATGAGAATGCTATGAGGACAATTAGTGTGGAAGAAATATTAGGAAGAGTTAACGAAATTATTGTTTAAACATCATCATAATCAATTATAATCTCGTCTGAGGCAGGTTTTGATATACAAGTTAGGACTAGTCCTTCATCAATTTCATCATCTGAAAGCATTCCGTTTTCTTCCATTTCAACATTTCCTTTCTTAACCTTACCCATACAAGTCAAACACACTCCACCTTGACAAGAATAAGGTACATCGATTCCATTAGACAGTGCTTCATCTAATATATTGCTATCATTTTCCATGGTGAAATCATTTTTTTCACCATCTAAAATTAAAGTTACTTTTGTATTACCTGGCATTCTGATTGCAATATTATGAAAATAATAGGTTTATAAAAAAATGTTTAGAAATTATAAAATATTTATAATATTGATATTTATGCTTGTATCATGCCAAGCATACAAATCTGTATCTTCAAAATATAATATACTATACAACGGGGAACTTTTTTTAGATGAAGGAATAAGTCAATTAAAAGAATCTTATAATGAGAATTTCTGGGAAATAATTCCAGTATTAACAGAAAATAACATCACAAATACACTGCCTGATTATCCTTCTAAAAACTTTTTAAAATCTGAGGAAAAAGCTATAAAAGTTATTCAAAAGATGGGAGATGATAATAATATCGATAGTGAATACATAAATCAAGCATACCTTCTACTTGGAAAGTCACGATTTTATGATAAAAGATATTTATCTTCAATTCAAGCATTAAATTATATTCTCAAACAAAATAAAAAATCTAAATATTGGTTTGAAGCACTTTTTTATAGAGCCTTAATTTTTATTAACCTAGAGCAGTACGAGAGCGCAATATCTTTTGTTGAAAAAGAACAAAAAAAGTTTAAAATTTCAGAATCAGAAAAATCAATTATTTATCAAATCATTGCAGAGGCATATTCAAAAAAGAACGATTTAAATAAAGTTATATCTTCTTTAAAGTATGCTTTAAGCTTTACAAATAATAATCAAAATATAAGAAGACTAAATTTTATAATTGCCCAGTCATATAATGAGTTGAGTGAAAAAGATTCTACTTTGTTATACTTAGAAAGCTCTTTGAATACAAAAGCATCAAAATTTGAAGAAATATATTTAGATGCCAAATTAAAATTAGCCTTGATTAATGAAGATTTATATGATGAGTCCTTTTATAAAACAGAATTAAATAGACCAAGGAATTTTCTTAGTTCAGCAAAGATTAAATATTATTATGCTGTAAATCAGTATCAAAAAGGCAATACTGCTTTTGCATCTTTATTGTTTAAGGAAGCATTGAAGTTAAATCAAAATGATGATAAATTAAATGAGAAAGTTTATGAGCAGTTGTACAGCTTGAATTTGTCAGATAAAAAATATTTGATAGCAAATAATTATTTAGATAGTTTAATGAACCTTTTAGATAATCAATCAAAAAAATATTTTATCCTAAGCAAAAAAAGAGAAAAATTAAATATTGTTTCTGAGTTAGAAAAAGAAAATAATTTAATTGATTCATTATTCTATTTGAGCACCTTAAAGGAAGAAGATCTTTTTAAAAAATTATATGTAGAAAATGTTAATAAAGTAATAACCTCTGATCAATCAAAAAAACAAAATAGACTAGTTGCTAATTCTATTTTTTACTTTAATAATAGCTCTGCTATATCAACTGGATTAAAGCAATTTAAAAACGTTTGGGGGAATAGAGAGAGAGTTGATAATTGGAGATTATCAAAAGTCAATTTTATTGATGTTGAGAAAGAACAAGGTGAAACTAAAGTTTTAAATTTTAATGTGGATAGTGATATTGAACAACTAATTAAAGTAATTCCATATTCTGCCACAAAGAAAGACAGTTTGAATAAAATTAAAAATTCAAATTTTTATAAGAATGGCCTTTATTTTTATGAGTACTTTAATGATTTAGAAAGTTCTTTAGAAAACTTTAAAAAAATTGATAGTCAATTAGTAACAGAGCTAGAATATCTACAAAGTCAATATTATCTATATAGAATTTATAACTCGGATTTATTTAAAAACTCTAAAATTACAGATCAGATAAAAACAAATATTATTAAAAATTACCCGAGCTCATCAATTGCAAAAACTTTATTTAAAGATAAATTACAAAATCAAAATAATGTTAATATTAGCAAGTATATAGACAGTCTTAAAGATAAAGTAGATGTTAATAAAATTGATTATACAATAAGTTCGATTGATTCAGTATTATCCAAATCTATTTCACGAATAAACAGCTTTGATTTACTACTTTTTAAGGCAGAACTAGAGGCTAAGGAAAAAGGTATTGATAGTTATATTAATTCATTGAACGAATTAATTCAGTTTTATCCAGAACTTTCTACTGGTTTGAAAGAAAAAATAGCTTTTTTAATCCAGCTAACTACTAAAAAATCTATGTCAATTAATGATTCATCCTTTATTGTCTTTTTTGAAATTGATACGAAATTCAATGTAGATACCCTAGAGTTAAATGAATATAATATTGATAAATATGATAGTGCTACTAATTTGCTTTCTTTTTATAGTTTTAAATCAATTTCAAAAGCCAAAGATTTTGCTGATCAATTAATTAAGAAAAACAAAATATTGTCAAATAATAAATATTTCGTAATTTCGACGCCCCAGTATATTAATATGCTGATTTTTAAAACATTAGACGAACTAAAAAAATAAAATATGGCTGATAATAAATTTTTCTCATCTCCCTCAGTTGACGTTATTGAATCATCTACTAAAATAGTAGGGGATATTATTTCCAAAGCTGATTTTAGAATTGACGGTAACGTCGAAGGTAATATTACTACAACAGGAAAAGTTGTGGTTGGTAAATCTGGAAAAATTACAGGGAAATTAAGCTGTTCTAATGCAGATATATCAGGTTCTATTAGTGGACATATTCTTATTTCAGAAACTCTATCATTAATGTCAGAGTCATACATTCAAGGAGACATAACTACAGCTAAACTTTCAGTTGAAGAAGGAGCGCAGGTCGATGCAACAATTGTTATGAAAACTGGTAAACAACTAAAAGCTGTTGAAAGCGAAAGTGCCAACGATAAAAAACCAGAAGCTGAAAAAACGGCCTAGTACATTAGCAACATTTGCATTGATCAGCTTTGAAATGGGGATTACTATCTTCATTTTTTCGAGGATTGGCAAATGGATAGATTCTTATTACAACCTTGAAAAAACTTTTATTTTAATTATGTCTTTAGTTGGATTTGCAATTGCATTTTTTGTTGTTTATAAACAGTTAAAGAAATTAGATAAATAGCTTTATTTTTTGAGTTAATGTCTTAACTTTGCGGCATTGTTTATTATTGCCGATATTCTCATATGAATTTTGCAAAATTTTTTCTTTCAATTAGTTTAGTTTTTTGCCTATCCACTCACGGCTATTCGATTGATAAAGACCCTGAAAAAAGTGGAGGAATTAAAGAAGAAATCAAAGAATATATTACACACCACCTTAAAGATTCACATAGTTTCGGAGTTGCATCTTATACCAAAGAGAATGGTGAAAAAGTATATATTGAAATTCCCTTACCTGTAATTCTTTATGATAATGGATTTAAGTTTTTCATGTCATCAGAGTTTAAACATGGTAAAAAAGTGGTTTCTAGTAATGATAACTACTACAGAATGTATTATGATAAAAACAGAATCTATAAAACAGATAGTGAAGGAACATTTATTTATGATGACACCAATAAATTAATTAATGAGAAACCAATTGATTTTTCAATAACTAAAAATGTTGTTGTTATGATTTTTACTGCAATATTTATGTTATGGTTATTTATAAGTCTAGCTAAATCATACAAGACTAATAAAGGGATATCAAAAGGATTGGGGAGGTTTTTTGAACCTATAGTTTTATACGTTAGAGATGAAATTGCTAGACCAAATATTGGTAAGAATTATAAGAAATATATGAGCTTTCTTTTGACTATTTTCTTTTTTGTATTATTCCTAAATCTATTAGGTTTGACACCAATTGGGATTAATGTTACTGGAAATATTGCAATTACATTTTCACTAGCCTTGTTAACATTCATTATTACAAACGTTACAGCTAATAAAAATTATTGGGCACACATTTTTTGGATGCCTGGAGTACCAAAGCCTATCAGACTTATTTTAGCACCAATAGAACTTTTAGGCGTTTTTATAAAACCGTTAACCCTCATGATTCGATTGTATGCTAATATGCAAGGGGGTCACATAGTAATCATGAGTATAATTGGGCTTATGTTTATATTTTACAACTGGATCGGCAGTTCGCTTTCATTTGTTCTAGCCTTTTTATTAATGATTATTGAACTTTTTGTAGCGCTTTTACAGGCCTACATTTTTACTATTTTGTCTGCTTTATATTTTGGATTTGCAAATGAAGAGCATGAACATTAAACTTAAATTATGTTAAACTAAATTATATTTTATTATGGAAATACCAGCAATTATTGGCGCAGGACTTTGCGCAATCGGAGTCGGAATTGGACTCGGCTTAACAGGAAAAGGAGCTATGGAAGCTATCGGCAGACAGCCCGATGCTTATGGTAAAATTCAAACCTTGTCTCTTATTTTAGCTGCATTGGCAGAGGGATTTGGTTTTGTAGCTTTATTTGCTGCTTAAATTTAACTAACAGTCTTACTTCAAAAAAACAGGAGTAATTCTAATTTTATTTATTATGGAAAAATTATTAGAAGAATTTTCACTTGGGCTATTTTTTTGGCACTCTTTAATTTTTTTGTCTTTAATTTTTTTGTTGAAAAAATTTGCTTGGAAGCCGATCTTAGATACAATAAATGAGAGAGAAGAAGGAATTAAAGATGCTCTTGAATCTGCTGAAAAAGCAAGAGAAGAGATGCAATTATTACAAGCTGATAATGAAGAAATCATGAAAAAGGCCAGAATTGAAAGAGATTCAATTTTAAAAGAAGCTAGAGATTTAAAGAAAGCAATCATAAATGAATCTAAAGATGAAGCTAAAAAAGAAGCAGAAAAAATCATTGAAAGCGCTAATGAAGCAATTAGAAATGAAAAAAATGCTGCTGTTTCTGAGATTAAAAAGCAAGTTGCAGGTCTTTCTATTGAAATTGCCGAGAAACTTCTAAATGAGAAGCTTTCAGAAAATGATAAGCAAATGAAAATTGTTGATGAATTATTAAAGGACGTTAAACTTAAATGAATTATAACAGAGTAGCATTCAGATACGCTAAGGCTTTATTATTGTCATGTAAAGATGATAATGATAAACTTGAAGCCGTACATAATGATATGTCATTTATCAATAATACATTTGATGAATCTGAAGAGCTTAAGCTTTTTATTGATAGCAAGGTTATCAAAGACAGTGATAAACTAGCTACTCTAAATGAGATTTTTGAGGATATTAATGATTTGAGTAAAAGTCTAATCAAACTATTAATGAAAAATAGGAGAATTGATCTTTTTGATGACGTCTCCAAAAGTTTTACAGTTTTATACAATGATTATGTAGGTAATCAGGAAGTTACTCTAACAACAGCTTCTGAAGTTGAATTTGAGAAGTTAAAAGAAATAGAACAAAAAGTAAAAGAACTAACATCAAAAAATGTTAATCTAACCAATATAGTTGATAAGCAAATTGTTGGCGGATTTGTTTTAAGAGTTGGAGATTTACAATACAATGCTAGTTTTAAAGACCAACTTAAAAAGTTGGAGCAAGAATTTTTAAACATAACAATACAATAAATTATGGCAAATATTAAGCCCGCTGAAATATCAGCAATTATTAAGAATCAATTAACGGGATCAAAAGTTGGCCCATCATTAGATGAGGTAGGGACTGTCTTGCAAGTAGGTGATGGTATTGCAAGGGTTTATGGTCTTTCAAATGTTCAATATGGTGAATTAGTGCAGTTTGATAATGGAATGGAGGGCATCGTATTAAATCTTGAAGAAGATAATGTTGGTGTCGTTTTGTTAGGCCCGTCCAAAGAGATAAAAGAAGGAGATACTGTAAAAAGAACAAATAGAATTGCTTCAATTAATGTTGGAGAAGGAGTTGTTGGAAGAGTTGTAAATACATTAGGACAACCAATTGATGGTAAAGGAAAAATTGAGGGCAAAATGTATGAGATGCCATTGGAAAGAAAAGCCCCTGGTGTTATATATAGACAGCCTGTTAATGAACCTCTTCAAACTGGTATTAAATCAATTGACGCAATGATTCCAATTGGTAGAGGCCAAAGAGAATTAGTGATTGGTGATAGGCAAACAGGGAAAACAACAGTATGTATTGATACCATTTTGAATCAAAAAGAATTTTTTGATGCTGGAGAACCTGTTTACTGTATTTATGTGGCAATTGGACAAAAGGCCTCCACTGTCGCAGCTATTGCAAAAGTTCTTGAAGAAAAAGGTGCTTTAGCCTACACAACCATTGTTGCAGCAAATGCATCTGATCCCGCCCCTATGCAGGTTTATGCTCCATTTGCTGGTGCCGCTATTGGTGAATTTTTTAGAGATACAGGAAGACCTGCATTAATTATTTATGATGACCTTTCAAAACAAGCAGTTGCTTACAGAGAAGTTTCACTTCTTTTAAGAAGACCTCCTGGCCGTGAAGCTTATCCAGGTGATGTATTTTATCTACATTCAAGATTATTGGAAAGAGCTGCTAAGGTTATCAATGATGATGATATTGCAAAAAACATGAATGATCTTCCTGAAAAACTAAAACCAATTGTAAAGGGTGGAGGTTCTTTAACTTCATTGCCAATTATTGAAACACAAGCAGGTGACGTATCAGCATATATACCTACAAATGTTATTTCTATTACAGATGGTCAAATATTTTTAGAGTCTGATCTTTTCAACTCAGGTGTTAGACCTGCTATTAATGTGGGTATCTCTGTTTCAAGAGTTGGTGGATCTGCACAAATTAAGTCCATGAAAAAAGTTGCCGGAACATTAAAGCTAGATCAAGCTCAATTTAGAGAATTACAAGCATTTGCTAAGTTTGGCTCTGACTTAGATCCAGTAACCCTAAGCGTAATTGAAAAAGGTAAAAGAAATGTTGAAATTCTAAAACAAGCTCAAAATGATCCTTTTAAAGTTGAGGATCAAGTTTCAATTATTTATTTAGGATCAAAAGATTTATTAAAAGCTGTTCCGGTTGAAAAAGTAAAGGATTTTGAAAAGAAATTTATTGAGCTTTTGAACCTAAAGCACAAAAAAATATTAAATCAAATTAAGCAAGGTAAATTAACTGATGAGGTAACTTCTGCTTTAGAAAAAGTTGCTTCGGATTTATCTGCTTCATATGAATAATTAGATGCCTAACCTTAAAGAAATAAGAAATAGAATTTCATCTGTTACTTCTACAATGAAGATAACAAGTGCTATTAAAATGGTTTCTGCTGCGAAACTTAAAAAAGCTCAAGATGCAATTACAGCAATGAAACCTTATTCAGAAAAATTGAATGAGTTGATGTCAAGTTTTACAAATGTTATTTCTTCTTCAAATATTTCATATTTGGCAGCACAAAGACCAATAAAAAAAGTTTTGATAGTTGCTATTGCTTCTAACAGAGGTTTTTGTGGAGCTTTTAATTCAAATATTGTTAAGCAATCAAAATCACTAAAATCTTTAGAAAAGTTCTCTAATGCTGAGTTTTATTTCATCGTCATTGGAAAAAAAGCAAATGATGTTTTGTCTAAAACAGAAAATATCGTTCAAAATAAAAGTGAAATTTTTGATGAACTTTCGTATGAGAACTCGAGTCCAATTATTGACCAAATTATTCAGGATTTTGCAGATGAAAAATATGATCATGTTGAAATAATTTATAACAGCTTCAAAAATGCTGCTAATCAAATTATTAAATCAGAACAATTATTACCAATAGTTAATGACTCAGAATCTGAGGCTTTACAAAATTATATTTTTGAACCTTCGATGGAACAAATTGTTAGTGAATTAGTCCCAAAATCTTTAAGAATACAATTATTTAAGGCCCTTAGAGATTCATTTGCAAGTGAGCATGGGGCTAGAATGACAGCCATGCATAAAGCAACTGACAATGCTACTGAGTTAAAAGATGAGTTAGTTTTGACATATAACAAAGCAAGACAAGCTGCAATTACCAATGAAATTTTAGAAATAGTTTCAGGCGCAGAAGCATTAAAGGGCTAAGATTTGTTATGCAAATTCAAATAGTAAACAAATCAGATAATCCAAATCCAACTTATCAAACAAAATTTTCTGCAGGCATGGACCTTATGTCTTACTTGGAGGAACCTATTATTATTAAGCCAGGGGAGTTTAAGCTAATAAGTACAGGTATTCATATCAAATTACCAGAAAGTGTTGAGGCACAAGTTAGACCTAGGAGTGGCCTAGCATTAAAAAAGGGGGTTACAGTTTTAAATTCGCCAGGAACAATCGATTCTGACTATAGAGGTGAAATAGGAGTTATTTTAATCAATCATTCAAAGGATGACTTTATTGTAAAATCAGGGGATAGGATTGCTCAACTGGTAATTGCAAAACATGAAAGTATAATTTGGAACAACGTTGAATCTATCGATACATCACTTCGCGGCGAAGGTGGCTTTGGAAGTACAGGCCTAAATTAATAACTTAACATAAATGAGGTTAAAAATCCTATTATTATGTTTAATCATTGGAGGTTGTGGCATTAAAACCAAAAATAAAAACAAGGATTTCACAGATTTTAATTACAACAATAAACAACAATACACAAAAAAGTCTTTTAAACCTGATGAATTAAATTTATTCGATTTTAACACTTTGGTTTTATCTAATAATGCTAATCTTGAATATAACAATTCCAATTATTCATTTGATATTAGTATTAAAATTAGAAAGAATAAAAAAATTTTAATCACGGGGGGCTTTATAATTCCATTATTTAAAATTTTAATTGAACCTGATAAAATTTTAGGTTATCAAAAAATTGATAAAACTTTTTTCAGTACTGACTTTGGTGACATTTATGATAAGCTTGGATTTACGTTAGACTTTAATCAAATTCAGAACATTTTAACTGGTGAGCCTTTAAATAATCTATTTAGTATAGCTAATTACAATACATATGAAATTGACAACAATTTAATTGTTTATGAATATGTAGATGATGAGTTTTCAGTAAGTCTTTTTTTTGATACTAACTTAAATAAATTAATTGCCCAAGAGATCAAACAAATTGAATTAGGAAGAGAGTTAAGTATTTATTATAAAGATTTTAAAGAAACAAACAATTCAATGCTTCATACTAGTTCAAAAATTGTAGTTAATGATGGTAAAAATTTAATTAATTTATACATGTCAACTAATTCAACTGATACCAGTGATGAAATCTTATTTCCATTTGAAATTCCTAACAATTATAGAAAAATAAAATTTTGATGTTAAGAAAAAAAATAATATTATTTTCAACGTGTATTTTAACCTCATCTTTTTTATTTAGCCAAACTTCTAAAATTAAAGAACTAGAATCTCAAAGACTTAAATTAAAAAATGAAATAAAAGAAATTAATAGTTTATTAATTGATAACAGTAAAAAAACAAAAATGGCTTATGGAGATCTCGAAAACATCTCTATAAAAATTAATAGGAATCAAGATTTAATTAAAATAACAAACGATCAGATTAATATGCTAGTTAATGAAATATCTGAAAATGAGAATAAAGTTTCTGAACTAAATATAATAGTAGAGAAGGCAAAAGATGATTACTCAAAAATGGTTTTTAATTCATATAAAAGCCGATTAAAAGAGAGTAAATTAATGTTTTTATTGTCTTCGGATAATTTTCTACAAGCTCTTAAACGAACTCAGTATATGAATCAATATTCTGTAAATAGAAGAAATTATGCTAATAAAATAAGTTCTAGCATTGATGAAATAAAAATAATTAATGATACTATTAATAAAAGTATAAGTAGAAAGGAAAGTTTATTGATCGAGAATAGAATTGAAGAAAAAAATCTTTCAAAAGAAAAAGAAAGACAAAGTAGTTTAATCAGTGGTTTAAAAAGAAAAGAAAAAAGCTACAAAAATGAAATTGATAAAAAACAAAAATTATCAAATCAATTAGATAAAGAAATTGAGAGATTAATTAAGCTTGCAATTAAAGAATCAAATAAAGATTCTGATGATAATGAATTTAAGTTAACACCAGAAGCAGTGTTAACAGCAAAAAATTTCTTATTAAATAAAGGTAATTTACCATGGCCTGTAGAAAGAGGTGTAATCATACAAAGATTTGGTCTTCAACCACACCCAGTAGTTAGAACTACAAAAATTCAAAGCAATGGAATTGTTATTGCCACAACTAAAAACGCTGAGGTTAGATCAGTATTTAATGGAAAGGTTCTTTCTGTTTTGAAGTTTAAGTCAAGTAATTTAACAGTTTTAATACAACACGGAAATTATATTACCGCCTACAAAAATTTATCACGGGTTAATGTAGATAAAGGTGATAATGTAAATTCATTACAGGTCATAGGTAATGCTTTTAATAATGATCAGGAATCAAAAACAACATTACAGTTTAGTATTTTTGAAAATACTAAACCTTTGGACCCTTATTTGTGGATAGCTAAATAGTCTATGGGTAAAACATCAAATAAATCAATTGTTATTAAAGGTGCAGAGATGCATAATCTTAAGAATATTGATTTAAAAATCCCAAAAAAAAAGTTGATTGTAATAACTGGACTTTCTGGATCTGGTAAATCAAGTTTAGCCTTTGATACTATTTATGCTGAGGGGCAGAGAAGATTTATCGAAAGTCTATCATCATATACTAGGCAATTTTTAGGTAAACTAAATAAACCTAAAGTAAAAAAAATTGAAGGGCTTTCACCCGCAATTGCTATTGAACAAAAAGTTAACAACTCAAACCCAAGATCTACTGTTGGTACAAGCTCTGAGATATATGATTACATTAAACTTTTATATTCAAGAATTGGAGTCACATATTCGCCTATATCAAATAAAAAAGTAACAAAAGACTCTACAGACTCAGTAATTGATTTTATAAAATCATTTGAAAAAGGAGATAGGTTTCTAATTCTAGCTAAAATAAAACTCAGCGAAGCATCAAACAGCAGTGATTTTTTTCAATTTTATTTTGATCAAGGATATGCAAGAATTGAACATGAAGGTGAAACCAAAAATATTTTAGAAGCTGCAGATCTTAATATTAAAGATTCATTTTACTTAGTTATTGATAGATCAATTTACAATAATGATGAGGACTATTTAAACAGGATAGTTGATTCTATTGAGAATGCTTTTTTCCAGGGTAATAATGAAATATTTGTCAAAACTTTAAACGATAACAAATATCATTTCTTCTCCAAAAAGTTTCAGAGAGATGGTATTGATTTCATTGAGCCTAATGAATATTTATTTAGTTTCAATAATCCATTTGGGGCATGTAAAGCTTGTGGAGGATATGGAGATATAATGGGTATTGACCCTGACCTTGTCATTCCCAATAAAGGCTTATCAGTTTATGATGATTGTATTGCTCCATGGCGTGGACAAAAATTAAAAAAATACAAACAACTTTTAGTTAAAAATTCAAACTTATTTGACTTTCCAATTCATAGACCCTATTATAAATTAACTAAGGACCAAAAAGATTTACTATGGACTGGTAATGATCATTTTAAGGGGATTGATTTTTTCTTTAAAAAGCTTGAAAAAAAAATGTATAAGATTCAAA
>Ga0208878_1000334_pt1 | contig 16182 bp, 10 predicted proteins | sample Knorr_S15_td_Sur_FD_185600 | JGI IMG/M metagenome (GOLD analysis project Ga0208878, IMG submission 185600) | Marine microbial communities from Southern Atlantic Ocean transect - Knorr_S15_td_SurfaceA_ad_5m_LV_A (SPAdes) (version 2) | ecosystem: Environmental > Aquatic > Marine > Oceanic | place...
TGGATCAATAATCAAAAAACTTTTTCTGAAATTATTCAATAAATAAATTAGTAAAATGTCAGTAGCAATAAATAATAATGTAGATAGTCACGAGGAGCACCATCATCACAAAGAAACTTTTATTTCTAAGTGGATCTTCAGCCAAGACCATAAAATGATTGCAAAGCAATACTTTGTAACTGGAGTAATTGTTATGGGTATTATCGGAGTTTTAATGTCCCTTTTGTTCAGAATTCAGTTAGGATGGCCTGAAGAATCATTTCAGGTTTTTAAAATATTTTTGGGTGATAGATGGGCGCCAGATGGTGTTATGGACCCTAATATATATTTGGCACTTGTAACCATTCACGGAACTATAATGGTATTTTTTGTTTTGACTGCAGGGTTAAGTGGAACCTTTAGCAATCTTTTGATTCCTCTACAAATTGGAGCGAGAGATATGGCATCTGGATTTTTAAATATGATCGCTTATTGGTTATTTTTTATCTCAAGTGTAATTATGGTGGCATCATTATTTGTTGAAGCTGGTCCAGCTGCTGCTGGGTGGACAATATATCCACCTTTAAGTGCACTACCTCAAACCCAACCAGGATCAGGTTTAGGAATGACTTTATGGCTTGTTTCAATGGCATTTTTTATTGCTTCATCACTCTTGGGTTCATTAAATTATATTGTTACAGTTCTGAATTTAAGAACTAAAGGGATGACCTTTTTTAGATTACCTTTAACTATCTGGGCATTTTTTATAACTGCAATTATTGGAGTTATCTCATTTCCAGTTTTATTATCTGCTGCTTTACTGCTGATTATGGATAGAAGTTTTGGAACTTCTTTTTTCTTATCTGATATTTTTGTTCAAGGCGAGGTTCTACATTATCAAGGTGGTTCCCCGGTTTTATTTGAACACTTATTTTGGTTTCTTGGTCACCCAGAGGTATATATAGTATTGTTACCAGCATTAGGTATTACATCTGAAATTATAGCAACTCATTCTAGAAAGCCAATTTTTGGATATAGAGCAATGGTTGCCTCAATTCTTGCAATTGCATTTTTATCAACAATTGTGTGGGGTCACCATATGTTCATCACAGGAATGAATCCATTTTTGGGTTCAGTTTTTACATTTACAACATTACTTATTGCAATTCCATCTGCCGTAAAAGCCTTTAACTATATAGCTACACTTTGGAAGGGTAATCTTCAACTTAACCCTGCCATGTTATTTTCTATTGGATTGGTATCAACATTCATAACTGGAGGTCTAACTGGTATTATTTTAGGAGACAGTGCTCTTGATATCAATGTTCATGATACTTATTTTGTTGTAGCTCACTTTCATTTAGTAATGGGTATTTCTGCATTGTATGGACTGTTTGCTGGAGTGTATCATTGGTTTCCTAGATTATATGGCAGAATGATGAATAAATCACTTGGATATATTCACTTTTGGATTACTGCTATTGGAGCATATGGTATATTTTTCCCAATGCACTTTGTTGGTATGGCAGGCCTTCCAAGAAGATATTATACTAATACTGCTTTTCCTTATTTTGATGATTTGGCAGATATTAATGTATTAATAACTGTATTTGCTTTAATTGCTGGTTTAGCTCAATTGGTATTTTTGTTCAATTTCTTCTATAGTATGTATTATGGAAAAAAAGCTGAACAAAATCCTTGGAAATCTAATACATTAGAATGGACAGCACCTGTTGAACATATGCATGGTAACTGGCCAGGAAAAATACCACAAGTTTTTAGATGGGCATATGATTATAGTAAACCAGGAAAAGAGGAAGATTTTGTTCCTCAATCTGTACCAATTGCCAAAGGGGAGAAGATTACAGAACATTAATTCTAACTGATTTCTAAGATCAATCAGTTAAACTTTGTTTTAACTATATTTGATTATGAATGAAAATCTTGATCCATCTAAAGATAACTTCAACAATGATGAATTAGAAATAGATAAGGCATTAAGACCCCTTTCCTTTTCAGATTTTAATGGTCAAGCTCAGGTTATTGAAAACCTTAAGATTTTCGTTCAAGCAGCCAATGAAAGATCAGAGGCCCTTGATCATACGCTTTTACATGGCCCCCCAGGTTTAGGAAAAACTACACTAGCTCATATTCTTGCTGAGGAGCTGGGAGTATCATTAAAAGTTTCATCAGGTCCAGTTATTGATAAGCCTGGTGATTTAGCGGGATTATTAACAAGTTTGGAAAGTAGAGATGTTTTATTCATTGATGAAATTCATAGGTTATCACCTGTTGTTGAAGAGTACTTGTATTCAGCAATGGAGGACTATAAAATTGATATAATGATTGAGTCTGGTCCCAATGCAAGATCTGTCCAAATTAATTTGAATGACTTTACGCTTATTGGAGCCACAACAAGATCTGGATTATTGACTGCTCCAATGAGAGCTAGATTTGGTATAAATAATAGATTGGAATACTATGATGTCAACGTGTTATCATCAATTATTGATAGAAGTGCTGATATTTTAAATATTAAAATCGATTCTGATGCATCTAGTGAAATAGCTGGAAGAAGCAGAGGAACCCCTAGAATTTGTAATTCTTTGCTAAGAAGAGTAAGAGATTTTGCTCAAATTAAAGGAGATGGAAATATTGATCTAGAAATTACAAAGTATGCTCTAAAATCTTTAAATGTTGACAAATTTGGTTTAGATGAGATGGATAATAAAATTTTGACTACACTAATAAAAAAGTTCAATGGACAACCAGTAGGCATAAATACCTTATCAACTGCTGTATCTGAAACTGCAGAAACAATTGAGGAAGTTTATGAGCCTTTTCTTATACAAGAAGGATTTCTGACAAGAACTCCAAGGGGAAGGCAAGTAACTAAAAAAGCATATCAGCATTTAGATGTTAACCCATTAAATAATCAAAAAGATTTATTTGATTAATTTAATAATGAAGCTCAAATCCTACTATACTGATTATATAAAAACTAAAGCAATTGATTTAGGATTTATTTCTTGTGGTATTTCAAAATCTGGGTTTCTTAATGATGAAGTTGAAAGATTTGAAAAATGGCTTAAAAATAATTATCATGGAAAAATGTCATATATGGAAAGGAATTTTGACAAAAGAATGGATACTACCAAATTAGTAGAAGGATCTAAAAGTGTCATATCTCTGCTTTATAATTATTATCCTACTGAACGAATCGGTAACAATAAAAATTTTAAAATATCAAAATATGCATATGGTCGAGATTATCACTTTATAATTAAGGATAAACTTAAAACACTAATTGATGAAATAAGAAATGAAGTTGGACATATAAATGGTAGAGTTTTTGTTGATTCTGCACCAATTTTAGAAAAGGCTTGGGCAAAAAAAAGTGGACTTGGCTGGATAGGGAAAAATACAAACTTAATTAGTAAAAAATCAGGATCTTTTTTTTTTATTGCTGAAATTATAGTTGATTTAGAATTAAACTATGATAAACAAATTAAAGATTACTGCGGATCATGTACAGCATGTATTGATGCATGTCCAACGAATGCTTTGTATGAACCATATAAAATAGATGCATCTAAATGCATTTCATATTTTACAATTGAGTTAAAGGAAAGCTTTCCTGAGGAACTAGATGAAGATTTTAAAAACTGGATTTTTGGATGTGATATTTGCCAGGATGTTTGTCCATGGAATAAATTTTCTAAGCCTAATGATGAACAACTTTTAAAAGTAAAAGATGAGATAAAGAATTTTAGTAAAAAAGATTGGATTGAACTAACTAATGAGGTATTTGATTTTGCTTTTAAGGATAGTCCAATAAATAGAACTAAGTACAAAGGATTAAAAAGAAATATTAAATATGCAAGCAAACAGGTTTAAAGAACTTCCAAAGATTGAGCTTCATTTACATTTGGATTGCAGTTTAAGTTTTGATGTTGTAAAGCAGATTGATTCTAATATTTCTTTAAAAGATTATAAAAAATTATTTCAGGCTAGTCCAAATTGTACATCATTAAAAGATTATATAAGTTGTGCTGATAGAGCTATAGAACTTATGCAGACGAAAGAAAACCTTGAAATAATTGTTGAAGATTTATTTAAACAACTGAAAAATGATAATGTTATTTACGCTGAAATAAGGTTTGCACCTCTTTTACATTGTGATAAGAATCTTACAGAATCTGAGGTTGTAAAAATAGTTTCTGATTCTTCATTACTATGTTCCAAGAAATATGAAATTGATTATGGATTAATTTTATGTACCCTAAGACATTATACAAAGGATCAAAGCATTAGAACAGCTAAATTAGTAAATGATTTTTCTGAAAATGGTATTGTAGGTTTTGATATTGCAGCTGATGAGGCTGGATATCCCATTGATAATCACATAGATGCATTTGATTATGTTAATCAAAATAAATTAAATATAACAGCTCATGCAGGAGAAGCCAAAGGGCCTGAGAGTATTTGGGAAACAATTCAGAAACTTCATGCAACTAGAATAGGTCATGGAGTTAGGTGCACTGAGGATAATGTTCTAGTAGATTTTTTAGCTGAGAATAATTATCACTTAGAAATTTGTTTGACAAGTAATTTAAAAACCAAGACCTTCAATTCTTACTCGGAACACACTTTAAATAAAATTTATGATTCATCAATTTCTTTAAGCTTGAATACTGATGGAAGAACAATATCAAATACTACACTTTCTAAAGAGTATTTAATAGCTTACAAAGAATTTAATTGGGATCTTAAAAAATTAAAGAAAACCAATTTAGAAGCAATTAAGTTTTCTTTTTCATCAGAGGAAATTAAAGATAAACTTATCAAGATTATCAATAGTTCATATTAGCTTAGCCCCATAGTTCAACGGATAGAACAAAAGTTTCCTAAACTTTAGATCTAGGTTCGATTCCTAGTGGGGCTACAATTAATCCATAAATGCTTTTCTATTTGGATTGGTATGTCTGTCAAGAACTCTTTTTGACTCTTTTTTTACATCTTCATCTTTTCTCAAGGCCCATAATAATTTAGATGCATTTGAATATGTTTTACTTATATCTACTACTCTTTCAGGGTAGTTGATGCCAATTTGAAAATTATACTCCTCTTTTTCAAATAAATTGATTTCCCATGGCATGTGAACAAGTCTTTCAGGAAGATTTTTTAGTTCTGGTACCCATTTTTTTATGAATTCACCTTTTTTATCATGCTCTATTGAATTTTTAACAGGATTATATATTCTTATCATATTTATTCCAGTTTCGCCAGATTGCATTTGGAATTGAGGATAATGAATTCCTGGTTCAAAATCCAAGAATAGACTTGCTAAGTATTCAACCCCTTCTTGCCATGGTTGCCAAAGATGGTGAGTTAAAAATGATACCAAAAGAGCTCTCATTCTGAAATTAATATAGCCGGTAGATATTAAACATCGCATGCTTGCATCAACTAAAGGATAACCTGTTTTTCCCAATTTCCATGCTGAAATTAACTTATTATTTATTTTTTTATTGAGTTTGCTATATCCTTTATTCATGCTCCTAAATTCAATTTCTGATTCCATTTCAAATTTTTGAATAAAGTGAGCTTGCCATCTTAGTCGAGAAGTAAATGAATTAAGATGAAATCTAGATTTACCCCTTGAAACTTCATTTTTGGCTAATTGCCATACATATCTTGTGGAAAGGTTTCCCCAAGCGAAATAGGGTGATAAGCGAGAACAACTTGTTCGAGATTTCATTGGCTTACTAATATCATTTTGATAATTCTTAAATCTATCATTCAAGAAAGATTTAAGATATTTTAAACCTTCTGTTGTGCCACCTTTTTGAACAACTTTATTATCATTATTTAGTTTAATTTCTATTGTTTTAATAAGCTTATCATTTATGTTGCAAAAATCATTTTTATCGCAATCCAAATCAATTATATTTTGTTGCATATAATTTTTCCAATCGTTAATCCAATTATTTCTATTTGACCTTCCTCTAAATACACCATTTCTTATTTCTTCATGCCACTTTATTTTATTTTTTTTACAAAAATGAGATACCTCTAAATCTCTTTTATAAGTAATTCCAATACCAGTCTCTGTATGAGAGAAAATCTTATTGATTGTAAAATATTTGGAAACTCTTTTTAAAAAGCTTATGACGTCAAGTTCATAACAATGGACTTTAGTTTTATATTTATCTAAACTTTTATTGACATCAATAATAGACTCTTTTACAAAATTCCAATGCCTTTTAGAATAGTGTGAATCATTGACCAGTAAAGGTTCAAAAAGATAAAATAATAGAGTTGGACCTTCCTCATCACAAGACATTTGAAGAGGAACATTATCAATAATTCTTAAATCCCTTTTGAACCAATAAAGATTAATTATTGGTTTTGACATTTTATATTTTAAGTTATGACTTAGTAACTTTTAAACTTGAGCCAGATAAAACAGTTGAATAACATTTTAATACTCCTCCAACTCCTGCACTTGAACAATCTGTTTTATAACTATTCCCATGTTGTCCACATACAAACTCACCTGATGAACCGTTGTAAGACCACGCAGTATGGGTTCCTTGATGAGGGCATGAACCTGTGAATGCACGATAGGATGAGGAACTAACTTTTAGTAGCAAAATTTTTTCTTGAAATAAGTTAAACCACCCATTACTATGTAAACCACTAAAGCTTGAGTGGTTAAGATTGATGGTCACATCATTTCCATTTTTGGTATAACCAAGATCATTACCTCCGTTATTATTACCTCCTCCTCCATTGTTACTACCTCCCCCAATATCGCTATCATCACCTCCAGAGGAGCATGCTTCAAGTAATGTTACACCCATAAAAGCAAGTGCAACTGTAGGACAAACATTGTTTAAAAATTCTCTTCTTTTATTTTGGTTTTTTCTATTCATTCCACGAGATTTACTGTTATAAAACAATTGTCATGCCAAATATATTATGAACATTTCTAACACTGATATTATAGTTTTTTCTGGATACTGTCTTTTGATACTGTTCATAGGCTTATATGTTTCAAGAGAAAAAAAAGGGAAAGTAAAAAGTGCTGAAGATTATTTTCTTGCTGGGAAATCTTTGCCGTGGTGGGCTATTGGTGCGTCGTTAATTGCTGCTAATATTTCTGCTGAACAGTTTATTGGAATGTCAGGTTCTGGTTTTGCTTTAGGCTTAGCAATTGCATCTTATGAGTGGATGGCAGCAATTACATTGTTAATTGTTGGGAAATATTTTTTACCAATTTTCATTGAAAAAGGTTTATATACTATTCCAGAATTTATTGAAAAAAGATTTAGTACTGAACTTAAAACAATTCTTGCTATTTTTTGGATTGCGCTTTTTGTTTTTGTTAATCTAACAACAGTTTTATATTTAGGAGGTCTTGCTTTGGATACAGTTATGGGCACTGGAGATGGATCTATTTTAATTAATTCAATTATCGGCTTAGCATTATTTGCTGCAGCATATTCATTGTGGGGTGGTCTTGCAGCCGTTGCTTGGACTGATGTTGTTCAAGTTATAGTTTTAATATTTGGTGGTTTGATGATGACATATTTTGCCTTAGTTAATCTTGCTGATGGAGGATCGGCAATTGATGGTTTAAAATATGTTTATGAAACAGTACCTGAAAGATTCTCTATGATTTTATCAAAAGGAGAGATAATAACCCCTAATGGCAACGATGCTTGGTTTGATTTACCTGGACTTGCAGTATTAATTGGAGGAATGTGGGTTGCAAATCTATATTATTGGGGTTTTAATCAATATATAATTCAAAGGACATTAGCAGCTAAAAGTTTAGAGGAAGGCCAAAAGGGAATTGCTTTTGCTGCATTCTTAAAACTTCTAATCCCAATTTTTGTTGTTTTACCTGGAATTATTGTTTATGTTATGAATTTAGATGCTTCAGGTTCTTTAGCTGTAGAATCTTTAGATCAAGGATTTATTGGTGCTAATGGATCAATTGTAAACGATAACGCTGCACCTTGGCTAATAAAGGAAGTTATTCCTGTGGGATTAAAAGGATTGATTTTAGCTGCACTTGCTGCAGCAATTGTTTCTTCACTTGCATCAATGGTAAATTCAACTTCTACAATTTTTACTATGGATATATATAAATCTATAATTAATAAAAAGGCTGATGACAAATCTTTAGTTACAGTAGGTAGAGTTGCAGGTCTTGTCGCATTAATTATTGCTATTTTGATTGCTCCTCAACTAAAAAGTTTAGGTCAAGTTTTTCAATATATACAAGAATATACTGGTGTTGTGAGTCCAGGTATTTTAGCAGTTTTTCTTATGGGACTTTTCTACAAAAAAGCTAGTAATAACGGTGCTATTTGGGGTGTTATATCATCAATTCCAATTGCCATGTATTTTAAAGTTGGTCCAAACGGTTGGTCAGATTTATCTGTATTTACTCACGATATTCCTTTTATGAATCAAATGTTGATTACCTGTTTAGCAACTATGTTTATAATTTTTATAGTTAGTAAAATCGAGGGTAGTGTTGATGATCCAAAGGGAATTAATATAACTAAAAAACTTTTTAGCACTAGCCCAACCTTTAATATTTCAGCTTTTGCAATTTGTATCATTACAGCCTTTTTATATGCATTTTTCTGGTAGATTAAACAAAATATACATTTCCATAATTTAGTTTTATTTCATGATATCTTAGTTTTAACATCTTGTTTTATTATTATCAAAAAATATCATTTATTAATTTAAAATTTCATCAAAAATTTTAAATATGAAGCTTTTTTTAGAGGTTCATTTTTTTTAAGAAAAAATCTAAAAAATTTATTATTCAGGCATAATATTTTTTATATATTTACACATCAAAATTACTATGCATGCATAGTAATTTGTGCGAACTAATCAATTAAATAAAATATATGAAACGTCAATTTTTTAATTTCCTATTGTTATTAGGATTTTATACTATGACAGCTCAAACAGGTTCAATTACAGGTTCTGTTACTGATTCTAATAGTAATGAACCCCTTCCTGGAGTTAATGTTATAGTTCAAAATACTACCAATGGTACTAATACTGACTTTAATGGTAATTTTTCTTTAGATAATGTAAATAGTGGTGATGTTCTAGTGTTTTCTTATTTAGGTTTTAAAACATTAGAATATACTGTTTCCGATTCATTCAATTTATCTATTTCCTTAGAAGAAGATGTTGAAGCATTAGAGCAAGTCGTTGTACTTGGTTATGTAAGTCAAAAAGCGTCAAATATTTCTGGTGCAGTTTCTACTGTTGGATCGGATGATGTTGAGAAACTTAAACCCGTTAGAATGGAAGATGCATTACAGGGTTTACCTGGAGTTAATATGTTTTCCAATGGAGCACCTGGTTCTAAACCTACGGTGATTATTAGAGGAGTTACATCATATACTGGAAATGATCCATTAGTTATAGTTGATGGTATAAATCAAAGTCTTGATGATATGAATTCATTGGAACCATCTGATATTGAAAGTATTTCAGTTTTGAAGGATGCATCAACAACAGCACTTTATGGTGTAAAAGGTGGTAATGGAGTAATTGTAATCACCACAAAAAGTGGTTCAAGAAATCAAGAGGCTAAGTTTACTTTTAATACTTCTTACGGCCAACAATCACCAGAAAAAACAATTGGGGTTTTAAATGCCTCTGAATATGCTGCTATTCTAAATGAGATGAGTGTTTCATCTGGTGGCGGATTAGTCTTTTCTGATATTTCGAATCTTGGTAAAGGAACAGACTGGCAAAAAGAAATTTTTAGAATTGATGCACCTATAATTACAAATAATATTTCAGTTTCTGGCGGAACTAATAATTCATCATATTTCCTATCTGCCGGGTTCACTGGTCAAGAAGGAATATTATATGGAGGTGATAAGAATTTCTTTGATAGATCAACATTTAGGGGAAATTTTGATATTGATATTTCAAGCAAGCTAAACATGAAGATTAGCAATAGATATACAAATATTAAGGATAGTGGACTTGGTGATATTATCTTTAATGCTTTAAATATGTCTCCTACTACTCCAGTATTTGCAGATGACGGGTCTTACGCAATTAGTAATACAATCACACAAGAAATTAAAAACCCAATGGCTCAAATATCCAACTCTTATGGTGAGGGTAACACAAATACAATCGCTGGAAAATTTGAGTTGCAATATGATCTGCTTGAAGATTTAAAAATTACCTCCAGATTGGGTTACACTTACGTTAATATAGCATCCAAAGGATTTAATCCTTATCAGTTTTATGGTGTAGGTCATAATGCAACAAATGCAAATGCAGATTTAAGTCCTATAACCTCAACTGATGCTGATGGTAATGTTACTCAGACATGGAATAGTGTAAACGAAAATAAAACTTCATATTTTAATTATAGTTATGACATAAATGCTAGTTATAATTTTTCTATGGATGATCATAATCTAAGTGTTTTTGCCGGTTTTCAAATCGCTAACAATTCTGGAAGTAGCGTTTATGGTTCAAAAGTTGGTGTGCCATTTAACTCATGGACTTTTGCTGACTTGAGTTCAGCAACTGGACCGCAAGATGAAGAAACTACAGGATCATGGCAGTACATAAACAGAAGTGTCTCTATGATAGCAAGGGCAGAGTATGATTATAATGAGAAGTATTTAGCTTCAGTCACAGTTCGAAGAGATGGATCTACTAGCTTTGGTGAAAATAATAAATTTGGAATTTTCCCATCGGCATCACTTGGATGGGTAGCCTCTAATGAAGATTTTTTCAATTCAAATGCCATAAACTTTTTGAAGTTAAGAGCAAGTTATGGAAGTGTTGGAAATGATAATGCAAGTTCTCAGTTTGGAACTATAACAACCTTTCCAAAGTATACTTTTGGTGGAAACATCATAACTGGTTCTGCACTTGATGGAATTCCAAACAGAGATGTTTCTTGGGAAAATCAAGTTCAAATAAATGTTGGTTTTGATTTAAGGATGTTTGATTCTAAAGTCTCACTTACAGTTGATTACTTTAAGAAAACTGTTGATGACTTATTATTTAACCCCACTCTTTCATTGTATTTAGGAACACCAAACTATCCTTCAGCTAACATTGGAAAAACTGAAACATCAGGTATTGATGTAAATTTTGGATATCAAACTGATCAAGCTAAAGACGTTTCTTTCGCTACCAATATTAGCTTTACGACTACTGATAATTTAGTTAAAGAAATCGCCAATGGTGACAAATATATTTGGGGAGCTGGATATGGTATACCCTACAACAATTTGGTAAGATTCCAAGAAGGCGAATCTCCAGGGATTTTTTGGGGATACATAGCTGATGGAATTTTCCAGAATCAGTCTGATGTTGACAGCCATGCGACTCAACCAAATGCCCAACCTGGTGATATAAGATTTGTTGATGTTAATGGTGATGGAGTTGTTAATGCTGATGATAGAACAAAAATTGGAGATCCTTTTGCTGATTTCAGAATCGGTTGGGATTTCAACTTAAGTGTTTATAATTTTGATTTAAGTGTAAGAACTTACGGAACTTTTGGAAATGATATTTTCAGAGGTTATGAAAGAAATTTAAACTATACCAACAAACCTGTTAGCGTATTAGCAAGATGGACAGGGGAAGGTACAAGTAATTTTGAGCCAAGAGCTACTTTTATTGATTCAAACAATAATGTAAGACCTTCAACTAGATATGTTGAGGATGGTTCTTATTTCAAAATAAAGAATGTCCAACTAGGGTATAACTTTAATGTATCAAACTCAAAAAGTTTAGATGCTGTAAGGCTCTATTTACAAGGCAATAACTTGATGACATTTACAGACTACACAGGTTATGATCCTGAAATGTCGTACGGTGTTTTAGATACTGGTATTGACAGAGGAAATTATCCTAGTGCAAGAACTGTTTCAGTTGGATTAAACGTTAAATTTTAATAATAATAAAAATGAAAAAATTAATTAATAAATTTTTAATATCAATATCAATATTATTCTTTGTACAAAGTTGCGATGAATATGTAGATTATGAAGCATCAGAAAATTATCAAATTATTGCAGACGATTATTTTAAATCAGCTAATGATTATGAAGCTGCACTAGTTGGTGTATATGATGTTTTACAGTGGACATTATATAATTTCATGATTGGTGAAATTGCATCTGATAATTCTTTATGTGGCGGTGAAAGCGCAAGTGATGTTATCGGTTTACAAAAAATTGATGATATGATTCATGATCCTGTTAATGATCAACTTAAAAGAATTTGGCAATATATGTATGAGGGTGTAAATAGAGCTAATTATCTAGTTGAGAATAAAGATAAAATTGATTTTCCTGGTTTTGAGAGGAGAAAAAATGAACTATATGGTGAAGTACACTTTTTAAGAGCTTTTTTCTATTTTGAATTAGTTAAAATTTTCGGTGATGTACCGCTATTTACTAACGGTAGATTAACAGCTGGAGATTCCGGAACACTTCAAAGAGTGCCAAAGGCTGAAGTTTATTCAGTTATTGAATCAGATTTACAAACAGCAATAGGTGCACTTCCTGCAAAAAAGAGTCTTGATGGAAGAGCAACTTCTTTTACAGCTCATGCTCTATTAGGCAAAGTTTATCTTTATCAAGATAAGTTTGCTGAAGCAGCTAATATACTTGAACCTTTGGTAGGTCTTTACACTCTGCCTTCAGATCCAGGAAGTGTATTCTTAGTAGAGGGTGAAAATGGGCCAGAATCTGTATTTGAAATTCAACATTCTAAAGAATCCAATGGATGGAATTGGGGTTGGATGCCACAAAGTACAGAGGGAAATTTCTCAGTTATTCATCATGGAATTAGAGGATACAGTGGACCTGTATATTCATCTGGATGGAGTTTTAATGTTCCTACACAAGATCTAGTTGACGCTTTTGATGCTGGAGATAAAAGAAAAAATGCATCTGTTCTTGATATTGTAGCATGGGCTGATGCAAATGGTGCTCAGTATGCTGAGGGATATGAGCACACAGGGTACTTTAACAACAAGTACATTCCGAGAGCCGGTTACTCAAAAAATACTTTAGAGCTCAATTACGAAAATAATTTCAGATATATTAGATATGCTGATGTATTACTTATGGCTGCTGAGGCAAATAACAGAGGAGGAATAAGTGACTCTAAAGCTCTAAATTATCTTAATCAAGTTAGAACCAGAGCTGGTCTCGACTCAAAAAATGAGACTGGAACCGCTCTAACCCAAGCTATTTGGGATGAAAGAAGATTGGAGTTTGCAGGTGAGGGTCATAGATTTTTTGATCTAGTTAGAACTGGTCAAGCTGGTGATAAAATTTCAGGATTTGTTGTAGGAAAACATGAAGTATTTCCTATTCCTCAAACTGAAGTTGATATTTCAGGTTTAACTCAAAACGCAGGTTATTAATAAAATTATGAATATGAAAAATATATATAAAATTTTTGGTTCAATGTTCTTTATATTCCTTTTAGTAGGATGTGACGAGGACTTTAGTGATAATAATGAGTTTGCTAAAAATATTGCACCACCAAGTAATGTATCTGCATCTTTTGATATTACGCAGGATAACACGGGTGATGTAACAATAACACCTACAGGTGAAGGAGCAATAAGCTTTGTTATTGATTATGGTGACGGATCACCTGTTTCCTCTTCAATAAAGTCTGGTGGTAGTGTTAAGCATACATTCAAAGAGGGCAATCATACAATTAAAGTGACTGCAACGGGTTTAAATAACCTCACAACAACGGCAGATGTTTCATTAACTGTGTCTTTTAATGCACCAGAAAATCTTCAGGTAACAATTGAAAACGATACTGCTGCTTCTAAGAAAGTTAATGTAACTGCTACAGCTGATTGGGCTACAGTTTTTGATTTTATCCCTGGTGAAGCAGGTGCTGATCCGGTTACAGCAAATATTGGTGAAACAGCATCTTTTACATATAAAGAAGCTGGTACTTACACAGTGAAAGTAGTTGCAAGAGGTGCCGCAATCGCTACAACTGAATATTCACAAGAATTTGAGGTTACTGCAATTTTAGCACCAACTGTATCTGCTCCAACACCACCTGCTAGACCATCTTCAACAGTTGTATCTATTTTTAGTGATGCATATACAGCTGTAGGAAATGTCAATATGAATCCTGATTGGGGTCAAATGTGGCAAGGAAGTGGGTATGCTGAATTAGATCTTAATGGTGATAAAATAACTCACTATTCAAAAATTAGTTATCAGGGGGTTCAATATGATAAGACTGATATTTCTGGTATGGAGTTTTTACATATAGATGCTTGGACAGCTGACTTAAACCAGTTGAAAACTTTCCTAATTAGAGAGCCTGGAAATGCTAATCCAAGAGAAGTTGCTGTTATTAAAGATTTAAAAAAGGATGAGTGGACCAGTTTAGATATTCCACTTACAGAATGGACAAGTCAAGGAATAACACTAGGAGATTTATTTCAATTTAAATTCGAGGGTGTTGACCAGTGGGCTCAAGCTGATGTGTTTTTAGATAATATTTATTTCTGGAAAGAAAATTCTGTTGGGCTTCCAATTCATTTTGATAATGAAGAGCCTTTTAAAGGAGTTGGTGGTGCATCATTTGAGTTATCTACAGATCCAGATGATTCATCTAATAAAACTGGTAAAGTTACTAACGGTGGAAATGATTGGGAGACAGCTGAATTAATTTTAGATGAACCTATAAAAGTCGTTTCAGGTGCTGATAACAAGTATTCTTTGAGAATTTATAATCCAACTGCTGATACTCATGAGTTAATGATGAAACTGGAACAAAGTGGTGATAATGAGTATATTGAGTTAAAACAAAATTTCTCTGCTCAAGGTTGGAATAACATAACTTTTGATTTTTCAACGGTAACAGCTCAAGCATGGCCAAATCCTGGTGGAGCTTGGGATGGTACGGCTGATTTTAAAAAATTGGTTTTCTTTATTGATGGTGGAAAACAGGATACTGGAACATACCATATTGATGATATAATTAAAGGAGAACCAGTAGTTACCAATCAAGCAGTTTTTGATGACTTTGAAGGTAATGGAACTATTACTTGGGTAGAAGATGCTGCAGGTAAATCAGTGGTAGATAACCCAAACGGTTCAGGTAAAGTTTTAAAATATGAAGATACTGGAGGACAGTACGCTAATATAAGATTTGATTTAGCTGCTGATCATTCTAAAAAGTTTGATTTAACTACAAACAATATTTTCACTTTTAAAATTTATATTCCATCTAGTGGAGTAACTGGTTCATCGCCGAACCAGGTTGAGGTTAAGTTACAAGATGGTTCTAAAGACAGGCCATGGGAAGGACAGCATGGCGTTATTGCTCCTTTAGAACTTGATAAATGGCAAAGTGTTTTAATTGACTTTTCTGAGAAAGCATCGTCAACTGAGTTTAGTCGTATTGTTTTTCAAGTAAACGGAGAAAATAATAATGATAATGTTACTGCTTACATTGATGATTTCTATTATGAAGTTCCTCAAGCTCATGATGATTTTGAAGGTAATGGAAATATTCCTGCTTGGGCAGAGGATGCTGCGGGAATGTCAATAGTTGATAATCCATATAAGGAATCATTTAATAAGTCAAATAAAGTGATGAAATATGAAGATACAGGAGGTCAATATGCGAATGTTAGATTTGATTTAGATGCCGCAAAAACTGTAAAATTTGATTTATCAAATGCCAACAAAGTTTCAGTTGATATCTATGTTCCTTCAAGTTCAATAACTGGAAGTCAAGACAATAAACTTTGGATAAAGTTACAAGATGGATCCAAAGATAGACCATGGGAAGGTCAGGTTACTAAAGAAAAAGCGATTGAGTTAGACAAATGGCAATATCTAGAGTTTGACTTCTCTGATCAAAAAGATCAAACCGCTTTTAGTAGGTTATTATTACAGTTTAATGGAGAAAATAATAACGATCAAGTAACAGCTTATATTGATAATTTATTTATTCACAGATAAAATTTTAAATTAATAATTATGAAAAAATTTAATACACTATTAAAAATCTTATTCGTTTCATTAACATTTGTTTTTGTAAGTTGTGAAATAGATAGTTTCGCTGAAGAAGACCAGTTTTCATTTGGCGATATCACAGCACCAACTAATGTTCAGA
>Ga0208878_1000340_pt1 | contig 16107 bp, 18 predicted proteins | sample Knorr_S15_td_Sur_FD_185600 | JGI IMG/M metagenome (GOLD analysis project Ga0208878, IMG submission 185600) | Marine microbial communities from Southern Atlantic Ocean transect - Knorr_S15_td_SurfaceA_ad_5m_LV_A (SPAdes) (version 2) | ecosystem: Environmental > Aquatic > Marine > Oceanic | place...
TATTATCTAAATTGTTTAAGTTTTTCTATAGCTCTTTATCGTATATAAAATTGACAAGTTTGTGATGATTTAGTAAACATTAATCGCGCTGATTTAACCGTATTGCAAGCGCGTGATAAATGTAGCTAAAAAGGGGATGCCCAGTTTAGCTGGGCTTTTTTTTTGGATGAATATAAAACTTGAGAATATAAAGAAACTAGATGTTAAAAAACCACTCAAATTGGATTGTGGAAAAACTATTAGTAATTTTCCTTTAGCTTATGAAACTTATGGGAAATTAAACAAGAATAAAGATAATGCCATTCTTGTTTTTCATGCTTTAACCGGTGATCAGTATGTCACTGGAACCAATCCAATAACTAACAAAGAAGGTTGGTGGATCACTGCAGTGGGTCCAGGTAAAGCTATAGACACTAACAAATATTTTATTATTTGCGCTAATGTCATTGGAGGATGTATGGGTTCTTTAGGTCCACGAAATATTAATCCTAAAAAAAATCAACCATATGGACTAGATTTTCCGGTTATTACAATTAAAGATATGGTTAGAGCTCAAGAGTCTTTACTTGATCATCTTGGAATTAAAAAGCTTTTATGTGCAACTGGTGGATCTATGGGCGGAATGCAATTATTGCAGTTTTGTGCAACTTTTCCAGATAAAACTTTTTCTGCTATTCCAATAGCCTGCAGCTCAAGTCATAGCGCACAGAATATTGCTTTAAATGAGTTAGCACGCCAAGCAATAATGGCTGATCCAGTGTGGGAGAATGGAAAATATGTTTTAAAAAATGTTCAGCCAAAAAATGGTTTGGCTGTTGCAAGAATGGTTGGACATATAAGTTATCTATCTGAAAAGGGTATGCAGGAAAAATTTGGAAGAAAATTGCAAGAGAAAGCTGACTATGAATTTAGTTTTAATGCTGATTTTCAAGTAGAAAGTTACTTAAGACACCAAGGTTATGCATTTGTTGAAAGATTTGATGCAAATTCTGTTCTTTATATAACAAGAGCAATGGATTATTTTGATCTTTCAAAACAGTTTAAAGGCGGTCTGATAGAAGCATTTAAAAATCAAGAAACAAAGTTTTTGGTAATATCTTTTTCTTCTGATTGGCTATACACAACAAAAGATAATAAAGATATAGTAATAGCATTAAACGCATCTGGGGCTGATGTTTCATATTCTGAAATTGCTACAGACAAAGGGCATGACTCGTTTTTACTGGATGAACCCGAATTTCTAAAAACTTTGAAAGGTTTTATAGACTCAATGTACGAAAAATTTAAAAATGAAAAAAGAATTTAAAGTAATTGCAGATTTATTACCAAGCAACACACGTGTCTTAGATGTAGGGTGTGGTGATGGATCTTTGATGAGTCTACTTAGGAAAGAAAAAAATATAAATGTAAGAGGATTAGAATTAAATCAAAGTAATGTGCAACAATGTATTCACAAAGGATTACCTGTAATACAAGGTAATGCTGAAACTGAGCTCCATCAATTTCCAGATCAATCTTTTGATTACGTCATTTTAAGTCAGACACTTCAAGCTTTTTATGAACCTGAGAAAGTCTTAAGAGATCTTTTAAGAATTGGTAAATCTGTAATTGTTTCTATTCCAAATTTTGGGTATTGGAAGGTAAGAACAAAACTTTTATTTTTTGGCAAGATGCCAGTCACAAAGACTTTACCAAACACTTGGTACAATACACCAAATTTACATATGTGTACTATTAAAGATTTATTTAATTTTTGTGATGAAAAAAAAATAAATATTAAGAAAGTTGTTGGAGTTAATGAGGATAAAATTTCTTCTATTAAAAAGGGAAATTTAGAAATCAAAAATCTTTTTTCAAAACTAGGTATTTTTTTAATTGGATAAAATGAAAATAGAGATAATTCCTTGTTTGAGCGATAATTACAGTTATTTAATTCATGATGAAGAGTCAAATACTGTCGCAATTATAGATCCATCGGAATTCAAAACATGTGATAAAATTATTAAAAAATATAATAAATTGGATTTTATTTTAAATACACACCATCACACTGATCATGTTAATGGAAATCTGGAGCTTAAAAAAAAATATAATTCAAAAATTTTAGGTTTTAGTCAGGATAAAAAGCGAATACCTGGTATAGATATCTTGTTAGAAGAAAATCAAAAACAAAAGATTGGAAATTTGGAATTTGAGGTGATTTTTATTCCAGGTCATACAAAAGGTCATATTGCTTTTTTCTTTAGTAAAGAAAAAATTGCTTTTACCGGGGATACATTATTTTCATTAGGTTGTGGCAGAGTTTTTGAAGGAACCCATGAAGAAATGTTTTACTCTTTAAATAAAATTAAAAATCTTCCACCTGATACAAAAATCTATTGTGGACACGAATATACAAAATCAAATTTAGATTTCTGTTTAGCTTACGATACTCAAAATACCTTTTTAAAAGAGAAAGAAATCGATGTTAAAAAAAAATTAAATTCAAATCTACCAACTATACCTACACTTTTAGGTCAAGAAATTAAAACAAATATTTTTTTGAGGTGTAATGATCCTGAAATTAAGCTAGCTTTAGACCTTAAAGATTCTTCTGAAGTTGAAGTTTTTTCTAAATTACGAGATTTAAAGGACTCTTTTTAACTTCAATAATCTTGACTTGCTAGCACTGAAGGCTATATTGCGTGAAAATTAAAAAAAAGAAATTTTATGTCATTTGCTATAATTGAAACAGGTGGAAAACAATACAAGGTATCTGCTAGTAAAATATTAGAAATTGAAAAACTTAATGTTAAAGTTGGTGAAACTATTAAATTTGATAATGTTTTACTTTTAAACGATGACAAAAGTACAGAAGTTGGTAGTCCTAAAGTTGAAGGTGCTATGGTAGAAGCTAAACTTTTAGACACTGTTAAAGATCGAACTGTATTAGTATTTCACAAAAGAAGAAGAAAACATTCAAGAAAAAAAAATGGTCATAGACAACGTCATTCAAAGATACAAATTACAAAAATTGTAGCAAAAGGTGGAAAAGTTATAGGTGAAGCAAAAATAGTAGAAAAAAAGAAATCTGTAAAAGAGGAAAAAAAAGTTTTAAAAAAAGAAACAAAAAAATAGGAAAATAAATGGCAACAAAAAAAGCAGGTGGATCATCGAAAAACGGTCGAGATAGTAAAGGCAGACGCCTTGGTATAAAAAAATACGGTGATCAAATTGTAATACCTGGAAATATCATAGTTAGACAAAGAGGAACTAAAATCCATCCTGGTGAAAATGTTGGTATGGGTAAAGACCATTCAATTTTTTCTTTAGTCAAAGGAAAAGTAAAATTCAAAAAATCTAAATTAAACAGAACTTTTGTTTCTGTAATCCCCAATTAAATCTATATAAATAACTTAAGTTATTTGTATTATATTAAGTATGAAATTTTTAGATCAAGCAAAGATTTATATTAAAGCTGGTAATGGCGGGTCAGGTTCTGCAAGCTTTAGAAGAGAAAAGTTTGTAGAGTATGGTGGACCAGATGGTGGTGATGGTGGAGATGGTGGATCTATTATTGTTCAATCTGATAGAAATCTTAATACATTAATTGACTTCAGATATGCACAACATTTTAAAGCTCAACATGGAAAACCTGGAAGCAAAAGAAATAAAACTGGAGCGAATGGAGAGGATTTGATTTTAAAAGTTCCATTGGGCACACAAATATATGAAGAAGATAACAATACTTTAATTTATGATTTTACCAAAAATAAGGAAAAATATCTTGTGGCTTCTGGGGGGAAAGGTGGTCTTGGAAATGTAAGATTTAAAAGCTCAACAAATAGAGCACCAAGAAAAAAAACTAATGGAAAACTTGGAGAAGAATTTTGGATTTGGCTTCAATTAAAAGTAATCGCCGATATTGGAATCATAGGTAAACCAAATGCTGGAAAATCTAGTTTGCTCGCAGCGTTAACAAGAGCTAAGCCGAAAATAGCGAATTATCCTTTTACAACAATTAATCCGAACTTAGGTGTATCTTACTATGCGGGTAAAGAGATTACTTTAGCTGATATTCCTGGTTTAGTGGAAGGCGCACATAAAGGTGTTGGCCTTGGGGATAAATTCTTAAGACACATAGAAAGATGTAAAATTTTACTGCACTTGATAGACCTATCAGAAGAAGATTTATTTAATTCTTATAAAAAAATAAAAGTAGAACTATCTAATTATGATAACAATTTAATAAAAAAAAGAGAGATTATTTTTTTTAATAAGTCAGATTTGTTAGATGATAGTGAGATAAAAGAAAAATTAAAGGAGTTTAAAAAACAAGTTAAAACTAATTATGAAATAGTTTCTGTTTATTCTAATAAAGACATTCAAAAAATAAAAAAATTATTGGTCAAATATGTTAATTAAAAATGTAAATAAGATAGTTTTAAAACTCGGATCTTCCACTGTTGTCAACAGTAAAGGTGTTTTTAAAAAAAAGTGGGTAACATCTCTTATTAAAGATATAAAAAAATACGGAAAAGGAAAACATTTTGTTATTGTTTCTTCAGGAGCAATTGCTCTTGGTCAAAAATATCTTAAAATTAGAAAAGGGAAAATTAAACTGGAAATGAGCCAAGCTATTGCAGCTGTTGGGCAAATTCATTTAGCAGGAGAATTTCAGAAACTATTTGATAAATATAAGATTAAAACTGGCCAAATCTTAATTAGTCCAGATGATACAGAGCAAAGAAGGAGAGCTATAAATGTTAGAAGAACTTTTGATAATTTATTTAAAATTAAAGCTATACCTATAGTAAATGAAAATGACTCAACAGCCACAAGTGAAATAAAATATGGAGACAATGACAGATTAGCAGCAAGAGTGGCTCAAATTATTGGAGCTGATATGCTGATATTATTTTCTGACGTTGATGGACTCTATGATAAATCAAAAGGTAAAAAAATTATAAGAGAGGTCAATTCAATTAATGAGAAAATCACATCACTTATAGATAATAGAAAAAATAAATTTGGCTCAGGGGGGATTGCTACTAAGTTAGATGCAGCTAAAATCTGTATGAATTCAGGTAGTCATATGTTTATTGCAAATGGTAAAGTAAATAATCCGATTTTGAATATGATCAAGAATAAAAAATATACTCATTTCTTACCAAAAATTTCTACTTTAGATGCCAGAAAAAAATGGATCATTGGCTCTCTAAATTATAATGGAACTATATATATTGATAGCGGAGCAGCTAAAGCTTTATCAAATGGTAAAAGTTTACTCGCTGCCGGCATAACTAAGATTAATGGAAATTTTAAAAAGGGAGAAAATGTAATAATTTTAGATCAAAATAATGTTCAGCTAGCTCGAGGATTGTCCTCTTTCAGTTCTACTGAAATAGATAAAATTAAAGGTAAGCAAAGTAAAGAAATCGAGACAATTCTTGGTTATCTAAGTAAAACTGAGGTAATTCACAAAGATGATATGGTACTGTTATAAATGGATTATTTAAAAAAAATAGGAATAAATGCAAAAAAAGCCTTTGAAGATTTAAGAGGTGTGAAACATAAAAAAATAAAAAAAGTTTTAGAGAATTACAATCAATCTCTTTTGAAAAATACTAATAAAATAATTAGAGAAAATTTAAAAGATGTTAAAAATGTTAAAAGAAAGCATTTAGTTGACAGACTTATTTTAAATAAAAAAAGAATAGAGGGTATAAGACATTCAATAAATGAGATAGCAAAGTTTCAAAATCCAGTTGGAAGAATTTTAGAAACATGGCGAAGACCTAATAATTTGACAATTAAAAAGGTAACAATTCCGATCGGCGTTATCGGTGTAATATATGAAAGCAGACCTAATGTAACTGCTGATGTTGCAGCATTATGTTTAAAATCAGGTAATTGTTCTATTTTAAGAGGTGGGTCAGAAGCTTTTAATTCAAACAGATTATTAGCTAATTTATTCAGAGACAATTTAAGAAAAAACAATATCAATCAAAATTGTGTTCAGTTTATAGAAAATAAAAATAGAAGAATAGTTAATCAGCTATTATCTAAAATGAGTGCATATATTGATGTAATTGTTCCAAGAGGGGGGAAAGGACTTGTGGCGAAAGTTCAAAAATTTTCTAATGTGCATGTAATTGGCCATCTCGAAGGATTGTGCCACATTTATGTTGATAAAAGTGCAAATATAAAAATGGCGAAAAATTTGATTGTTAATGCAAAAATGAGAAGAACAAGTATTTGTGGAGCAGTTGAAACTCTTCTAATCGAAGAAAAAGCTTTAAGCTCACATGGTAAAGAAATAATTAATGCTCTTTTGAATTCAGGCTGCGAAGTTAGAGCTGATAGAAAAGTAAATAAACTTTTTAGAGGAAAATTAAAAAAAACTGTAGAAAAAGATTGGAAAACAGAATATCTGGATGCAATTATTTCAATCAAGTCAGTTAAAAATGTAAATGACGCTATCGAACATATTTTAAAGTATGGTACAATGCATACAGATAGCATAATTACTAGCAACAAAAAAAGTGCTGAGATTTTTTTAAATGGGGTTAACAGCTCAATAGCAATGCATAATGTTTCAACTCAGTTTGCCGATGGTGGAGAATTTGGTTTTGGAGGTGAAATTGGTATTTCTACAAATAAACTTCCGCCAAGGGGGCCTGTTGGAATAAATCAATTAACATCATACAAATATCTTGTTTCTGGAAAAGGAATTGTTAGACCATAATAAATGGCAAGTACCCAAAAAAAATACATTGGTTTATTAGGTGGAAGTTTTGATCCTGCACACAAAGGACATTTGAGTATATCAAATATTGCTATTAAAAGTTTAAAATTAAAAAAAATTTACTGGGTTATTACAAAAAAAAATCCCTTCAAAAATAAAACTTTTTATTCTCTAGATGCAAGGATTAAATATGCAAAAAAAATTTCTAAACCTCAAAAAAAAATTAAAGTAATTTATTTAGATAACATAATTAAATCTTCTAGAATTATTTATGTAATTAATTACTTTATTAAAAAAAAGAAAATTAGAAATATTTACTTTATAATTGGTTCTGATAATTTAATAAGATTTCACAACTGGAAAAGCTGGAAAAAAATAGTAAAATTGGTAAAATTAATTGTTTTTTCTAGAAAAGGATATGATAGAAAGGGTATAAAATCAATTGTGGCTAAAAAATTTAAAAATAGAATAATTTTTATAAAGAATAAGCCAATATCTATATCATCAACTCAATTAAGAAAGCAGAGAAAATCCAATATTTAATGGGAATCACTGATATAAAAAATAATATTGAAAAAATATTAGATGATAATAAAGCTCAAAATATAACATGCATTAACTTAAAAAATAAATCATACATAGCTGATTATATGGTTATAGCTTCTGGGACATCTTCAAGACATTTGCAGGCATTATCAGAAATTCTTGTAACTCAATTAAAAAAATTAGGAATAGACAATTGTCGTATTGAGGGAAAAGATAGTACCGACTGGAAATTAGTTGATGCACATGATGTAATTGTGCATATTTTTCATCCAGAAAAAAGAGAATTTTATGATCTTGAAAAAATGTGGTCAGAGGAAATTCCAAAAGAAAAGGCCATGATATGAAAAAATTTTTCATTTTATTAATATGTTTTCTCAGTTTGTCTTCTACTTTAGCCAATTCAAAAAATGATCTTTATGAAAAAATTGATCTTTTTGGTGAAGTATTAGAAAATATCAAAGATGAATATGTTGATGATGTAAATCAAGCTGAAATGATGGACTCAGCTATTAATGGAGTCCTGCAATCTTTAGATCCTTACTCGGCTTATATGAGCCCAGAACTTTTTAAAGAAATGCAAACTGACACGAAAGGTGAGTTTGGCGGATTAGGAATAGAAATTGGTATGGAGGCTGGAGTAGTGAAAGTAATCTCTCCTATAGATGATACTCCTGCTGCAAAAGCTGGTATTAAAGCAGGGGATTACATTGTAAAAATTGGAAAAGAACAAGTACAAGGTAAATCTCTGTTGGAAGCTGTAAAATTAATGAGAGGTCCAGTAGGGACTTCAATTGAACTTACAGTAAGACGTAAAAATGTAAAAAAACCTTTAGAATTTAAAATTGTAAGAAAAATTATCGAGGTTCAATCAGTAAGCGCTAAGTTATTAGGCGAGGATAAGAATTTAGGCTACATAAGATTAAAATCGTTTAACGAAAATAGTGATAAACAAGTTCTTAAATCTGTAAAAGATTTTGAAAAAAAAAATAAGGTTAAAGGCTACGTTTTTGATTTAAGGAATAATCCAGGTGGATTGTTAACTCAAGCAATAAATATAACTGATTTTTTTCTAGAGGATGGAGAAATAGTTTCTACCAAAGGAAGAAAAATTTCAGAAACTAGAAAATTTTTTGCAAGAAAAGGAGACGAAATTAAAGGGAAACCAATTGTCGTTATGATCAACAATGGATCGGCCTCTGCCTCTGAAATATTTGCTGGAGCTTTAAAAGATCATAAAAGAGCAATAATACTTGGTGAAAATTCTTACGGTAAAGGGTCAGTTCAATCTATAATACCTTTACAAAATGGAGGAGGAATGAGACTTACTATCTCAAAATATTACTTACCATCTGGTAAATCTATATCAGAGGTTGGCGTAACCCCTGATATATTTGTGGAAGAAGAAGGTGAAAATTTTCTTATTAATTCTGATAGAGACAACCAGCTAAATTACGCTATAAAACTTTTTAATTCTTAACTTTCATGAATAAATTAAAGCTTCCTATGCGCGATGGTGTTGGTGTAATTATATTAAACAAAAAAAACGAAGTTTTTGTTGGAAAAAGAAAAGATAATCCAATAGACAAATGGCAAATGCCACAGGGTGGGATTGATGATGGTGAAGATTATGTTTCAGCCATGAAGAGAGAGCTTTTAGAGGAAACAAGTATTAAAAGTATTGAAATTTTAAAAGAAATTGATGGATTTTTTGAATATCAACTTCCTAATAATTTAGTTGGTATTATTTGGAAAGGAAAATTTAGAGGACAAAAGCAGAAGTGGTTTATTACAAGATTTATTGGAGATGAAAAAGAAATAAATTTAAAGACTCAACATCCAGAATTTATTGAATGGAAATGGATATTGCCTGACAAACTACCCGAAGTAATTGTTAATTTTAAAAAAGAAATGTATATTAAACTATTAAAGAATATTAAAGAATTTATAGGTTAAGATTTTTCAATGTATTAATTTTATAGGATAACAAATATTTTTCTTTATCTGTAACTTTACTTTCTTCCATTCTCTTTTGGGCATCTGTAATATGAGCTTCTATGGATCCTTTATCTATTTCAGAAATATTTTTTGCAGTTGATGATAAAATTAAAAGATTATTATTGGCAAATTCTACTATTCCTTCCTCAACAAAAAATTCTTCGTTTATATCTTTAATTTTAATTTTACCTGGTCTTAAAAAAGTTATCAGGGGAATATGGTCTTTTAAAATACCCATTTCACCCTCATACGCAGGAATTATTACCTCAGTAGTATCTTCTTTTATTATTGATCTATCAGGAGAAATTATTTCGACTGTAAATTTATCTGACATTATTTGTTGTCTTTAGCCAATTTCTCTGCTTTTTCAATTACTTCCTCTATTCCACCTACCATGTAAAAAGCTGCTTCGGGAAGATGATCGTACTCTCCTTTACAGATTGCATCAAATCCTTTTATTGTGGACTCAAGGTCGACTAGTTTTCCTGGAGAACCAGTAAACACTTCTGCTACGAAAAAAGGTTGAGATAAAAATCTTTGTATCTTTCTTGCTCTGGCGACTGTTAATTTATCCTCTTCAGAAAGCTCATCCATTCCAAGAATAGCAATTATATCTTGGAGTGATTTGTATGCTTGTAAAATTCTTTGGACATCTCTCGCAACTCTATAATGTTCATCCCCGACTACTCTTGGATCTAATATCCTGGAGGTAGAGTCTAAAGGATCTACTGCTGGATAAATACCAATTTCTGCAATTTGTCTTGATAATACTGTGGTAGCATCTAAGTGTGAAAAAGAAGTTGCTGGCGCGGGATCGGTCAAATCATCTGCAGGAACATATATTGCTTGAACCGATGTTATAGACCCTTTATCAGTTGATGTAATTCTTTCTTGTAAATTTCCCATATCTGTAGCTAATGTTGGTTGATAACCTACAGCTGATGGTATTCTACCTAATAAAGCTGAAACTTCTGATCCCGCTTGAGTAAACCTAAAAATATTATCAACGAAAAAAAGAACGTCTTGCCCCTCTTTATCTCTAAAATATTCTGCAACTGTAAGTCCAGTCAAAGCTACACGAGCTCTAGCTCCAGGAGGCTCATTCATTTGGCCATATACTAATGCTGCTTTTGAACCTTTACCATCTGTTTTAATTACTCCAGACTCAATCATTTCATGATAAAGATCATTTCCTTCTCTGGTTCTTTCTCCAACACCTGCAAAAACTGAAAAACCACCATGAGCCTTAGCAATATTGTTGATTAATTCCATAATTGTCACTGTTTTACCAACTCCGGCTCCACCAAATAATCCAATTTTTCCACCCTTCGCATATGGAGCTAATAGATCAATTACTTTTATACCTGTAACTAACTGTTCTGTTTCTGTTGCTTGGTCTGTAAACTTAGGAGCAGCTCTATGTATTGGCCATCTTTCTTTTGTTTTAACATCTCCTTTTTCATCAATAGACTCTCCTACAACATTTATAATCCTTCCCAAAGTTTCCGGTCCGACCGGAACACTAATAGGAGATCCAGTATTTAATACGACATCACCCCTTTTGAGTCCTTCAGTAGCATCCATTGCAATTGTTCTTACATCGTTTTCTCCAAGATGCTGAGCGACTTCAAGCACAAGCTTATTTCCTGCATTCTTTGCTTCTAAAGCTGTATAAATTTCTGGAAGATCACCTTCAAAATTTACATCTACTACTGCGCCAATAATTTGTGTTATTTTTCCGTTTTGACTCATAATTATAAGCTTTCTGCCCCTGAAATAATTTCTATCAATTCTTTTGTAATTGAAGCTTGTCTGCTTCGATTGTAATTTATAGTTAGCTTGTCCACTAAATCTCCTGCGTTTCTTGTCGCATTATCCATAGCAGTCATTCTAGAACCCTGCTCACTTGCTGCGTTTTCAAGAAAAGCTTTGAAAACTTGAGTAGAGATGTTTTTAGGCAGCAAATCTTCGAGTATTTCATCTTCATCGGGTTCAAATTCATAAGGTAAGAAATTTTCTTCTTGTGACTTAGTAGATTTGTTATCTACGGGTATAATTTGTTGAGCTTGCGGAATTTGAGTAATAACATTTTTAAAGTTATTAAAAAACAAAATACATTTATCAAATTCATTTTGATTAAATAATCTTATAATTTCATTGCCTACTGTATCAGCTTCCTTGAAGGTAATTTGTTTTTTTTCTTTAAAACTATATTTTTTAATTACATATTTACCATACTCTCTTTTAATCTGGTCGAAACCTTTAGAACCAACAGTTATTATTTTTAAATTTTTTTTCTCGTTAAGAATTTTCTTAAAGCTTGTTTTTGCAAGTTTACAAATATTTGTATTAAAACCGCCACATAATCCTCTGTCAGCAGTTAGGACAACGCAAAGGTAGGTTTTATCATTTCCTGTACCAGAAAGTAGTTTTGGAGCATTTTTTGGGTCACTAATGGATCTTGTTAAGTTAAGAATTATATTCTGCATTTTTTTGCTGTATGGTCGTCCTTTTTCAGCATTTTCTTGAGCCTTTCTCAGTTTAGCCGCGGCTACCATCTTCATCGCTTTTGTAATTTTTTGTGTAGATTTCACACTTTTTATTCTCTTTTTAAGATCGTCTAAACTTGGCATCAGTTATTACCTTTTTTATGTTCTAATATAACTTGAGAAAGAATTTTTTCATTGTCTTCATCAAGTTTTCCAGATGATTGAATTGCATCAATTATTTCAGGTTTACTGGATTTTATTTTTTCAATAATATCTTTTTCAAAATCTTTGATTTTGCTCAAGTCAACGTCATCTAAATAACCCTTCACTCCAGTGAATACTGATATGACTTGCTCTGCTACTGTCATGGGTGAATATTGATCTTGCTTTAAAAGCTCGGTCAATTTTGCACCTCTGTTGAGTAATTGTTGCGTTGAAGCATCCAAGTCTGAACCAAACTGAGCAAAAGCAGCCATTTCTCTATATTGTGCTAATTCAAGTTTTATCGAACCTGCTACTTTTTTCATCGCCTTTGTTTGAGCTGCAGACCCCACCCTAGATACAGATAAACCTACGTTAACAGCTGGTCGTATACCTTGATTGAATAGTTCTGTTTCTAAAAAGATCTGCCCATCGGTAATGGATATCACATTAGTAGGAATATATGCTGACACATCTCCAGCTTGAGTTTCAATAATAGGTAAAGCTGTTAAAGATCCTCCGCCACTCTTTTCGTTTAACTTAGCAGCACGTTCTAATAGTCTACTGTGTAGATAAAATACGTCACCTGGATACGCTTCTCTACCTGGAGGTCTTCTCAGCAATAAAGACATCTGTCTGTACGCAACGGCTTGTTTTGATAAATCATCGTAAACAATTAAAGCATGCATACCATTGTCTCTAAAAAATTCCCCTATAGTACAACCTGTATAAGGAGCCAAAAATTGTAGTGGTGCAGAGTCTGATGCTGTAGCTGCAACTATTGTTGTATATTTCAATGCACCAGCTTCTTCTAGTGTTTTGGTAATTTGAGCGACTGTAGAACGTTTTTGACCTATTGCAACGTAAACACAATATAATTTTTTCTTTTCATCTGAAGACTCGTTAATTTTTTTTTGATTAATAATTGCATCAATAGCTACGGCTGTTTTACCAGTTTGTCTATCACCGATTATTAACTCTCTTTGACCCCTACCAATAGGAATTAACGAGTCTATTGATTTTAATCCTGTCTGCATTGGTTCATTTACAGATTGTCGAGGAATGATGCCTGGAGCTTTAACTTCAACTCGTTTTCTAGTTTTCGCTGAGAGCGGACCTTTACCATCTATTGGAACACCTAGACCATCCACAACTCTCCCAAGAAGCTCTTTGCCAACTGGAACATCTACAATCGCGTTAGTACGTTTAATAGTATCACCCTCTTTTATATTTCTATCATCACCAAAAATTACAACACCAACGTTGTCATTTTCTAAATTCAATGCCATTCCTTTTGATCCGTCTTCAAACTCTACCATCTCACCAGCTTGCACATTATCTAAACCATAAACACGTGCAATCCCGTCTCCAACTGATAAAACTTTTCCTATCTCTGATACTTCTGCTTTCTCACCAAAATTTTTTATTTGATCTTTTAATAGTTTTGTAACTTCTGAAGGATTAATAGTCATATTAATTTTCTAACATTGCTTGTTCGTATTTTTTGAGCTTATTTTTAATTGATGTGTCAATCATAAAGCTTCCCAATTGAAGCTTTAAACCTCCAATTAAATTTTTGTCTACTACATAATCAAACTTTAATGTTGCTCCCATTGATTGGGATAATTCTTTATTGATTTTGTCAAGATCAGATTGGGATAGTTCTTTTGATGAAATTAATGAAGCTTTAATTTCACCTCTCTTTTTTAAGCATAGTTTTAAAAAGCTTTCAAAAATTTTTTCTACAAAAAAAATTCTTCTTTTTTCTATAAGTAATAAAAAGAAGTTCTTTAAATTTTTTGAAAAATTAAATTTTTCAGCTAATAAATTTATAGCTTTATTTTGCTGATCAATACTTTGAGTTGGGTCTTTGAGAAAGTTTTTAACTTCTGGACTTATTTTAATAAGTGATTGGAAATTTTTTATATCACTCTCTGTTTTATCTAATTCATTGAACTCTTTTGTAACTTCAAATAAAGCGCGAGAATATCTTTCTGAAGTTTCAGTTGAGAAAGATTTATTTGAGCTCATTTTTTAATAGTCAGATTTTATTGTGAAATTATGCAGAGGTCGTACCATAAGAGTATAACTTGATCAAGTTACCAATTTTGAAATTAAGTAAAGTTGATAGGATCAACATCAACCGTAAGTTTTATTTTTGATGAGATTTTAAGCCCATTTAGTACATTCGTGATTTTTTTTTGCAACATAGACTGATTATTGAACCTAATTAATAATCTTGATCTAAAATTTTTTTTAATCTTTAACAAAGGTGAGTCTACAGGTCCTAAAACTTCAAGGTTATTTATTTGATTTAATTTTAGTTTAATCTCTCTAGCACCTTGCAAGCTTAGACTTCTATCTTTAGATGATATAATTATTGCAATAAGTCTGATAAATGGGGGTAGATTATTTTTTTCTCTAAGTATTAGCTCATTTTTCAAAAGATCTTCAGATTTATTTTTAATTAGTTCATTAAGTGTGAAATCTTGTGGAGTGAGTGTTTGATATATTATAAGAGACTTCGAACTAAATCTTCCAGCTCTTCCACTTAGCTGATGGTATAACTGAATATTTTTTTCTGTTGACCTTAAATCGTAACCTCTGCCTGAAAAGTCAGCATCTATTACTACGATGCAATTTAATTTTGGGAAATTGAAACCCTTTGAAATCATTTGAGTCCCTACCAAAATATCTATTTTGTTCTCATTAATTGCTTTGAAAAGATTATTTGTTCTTTCTTTAGTTTTTAAATAATCACTTGAAAAAATACTTGCCTTGTAAAGAGGAAATATTTCTTTTACTTCATCAAATATTTTTTCTACACCTGGTCCATACATTACAAAATCACAATTATCTTTTTTTTTACATTTTGCTTCAATTTTTTTTTCAAAAGAACAATGATGGCATACAGCTCTATTTTTAAATTTATGAAATGTAAGATAAAGTGAACAGTTTGGACATGTATGCTTATAACCACATTTTTTACAAATTAAATATGGAGCAAATCCTCTTCTATTAATAAAAAATAAAACCTGCTCACCCTTTTCTAAAAATTTTTTTACAATTTCAATAGTTTCTTCCGCAATAAATTTATTTTTAATTTTATTCAAATTTAAGTTAATTATTTTAGTTTCAGGCAGAGGGTAATCATTAAATCTTTTTAAAATCTTTATATGTCTATATTTTTTATTCTTAATATTATTATATGTTTCTATTGAGGGAACAGATGAGACTAGATGCACAGGTATATTTTCAAAGTAAGCTCTCGATATCGCCATGTCTCTAGCATTATAGATAACGCCTTCATCTTGTTTGTAAGATGCATCGTGCTCTTCATCTACGATTATAATTCCAAGTTTTTTGAATGGCAAAAGTAAAGCTGACCTCGCTCCAACTAAAATTTTTATTTTGTCACTTATTAAGCCCTTCCAAATAATCCTTTTTTGTTTTGGTGTTATCTTAGAATGCCAGATAGCAGGTTGAAAACCAAAAAAATCCTCAAATCTCGTTTTAAAATCATTTGTTAAAAATATTTCAGGTAAAAGCACTAATGCTTGATTTTTATTTTCTATAATTTTTTTTATACGCTCAAAGTAAACTAAAGTTTTTCCTGAACCAGTTGTACCTTGTAAAACTGATACGTCAAATTTATTATCAATTTTTTCAAGAAACTTAAGCGCATCAGTTTGCTCAGGGTTTAGTTTAAAAAATTTTTTTTTTGTTTTTTTAGCAACTGCCAATTTATCATTTTTTTTAATAAATTTTTCTGAATTTCCAATAACCATTTTTAAAACAAGTCCAATGGGAACCATATTATATGATGCGAACCATTCGATAAAATCAACCAACTTTCTATTAATTGAGTAGTTTGTTTTATTTGCAATATCTTTAATTTTAATATTCTTTGGTTCTGAATAATTATTTTTCCAAATTACACCTATTTCCTTTTTTGAACCGAATGGTACTTCCACTAGACTTCCAATTTTAGTTTCAGTTTTTGAATTGTAAGTAAATGGAAAATTAAAAACCTTAGGTAACAATACTTGTGTTTTCATGCGTTAATAGTATTAGAATTTTTTTTTTTTAAAAATGAATTGGTCTTTTATCAACAGCTAAAGCTGCTTCTTTTATTGCTTCTGTATGTGT
>Ga0208878_1000356_pt1 | contig 15765 bp, 13 predicted proteins | sample Knorr_S15_td_Sur_FD_185600 | JGI IMG/M metagenome (GOLD analysis project Ga0208878, IMG submission 185600) | Marine microbial communities from Southern Atlantic Ocean transect - Knorr_S15_td_SurfaceA_ad_5m_LV_A (SPAdes) (version 2) | ecosystem: Environmental > Aquatic > Marine > Oceanic | place...
TACTTGAATGTTTGGGGCTATAGCTCAGCTGGGAGAGCGCTTGCATGGCATGCAAGAGGTCGGCGGTTCGATCCCGCCTAGCTCCACCAAATTATTATAGTTTATGATTATGAAAAAAATTGTATTAGCCTTACTTTGCTTTACTGCACCAATCTTTGCAGATTTAGATCCATCTGTTAAAAGCCCTAGATCAGAAAATATTGAATCAGTAATGCTCGTTGGAAATAGTTTCTTTTACTATAACAATAGCATGCATCATTATCTTGGTGCGTTAGTGAAGCATGATCCAGACATTCAATCTCTAAAAAGAAGATCAATTACGATAAATGGCTCCTCTTTAAGCTGGCATGATATGGACTCATACATCAACAATAAGCAACTTGGGAGTTTTTCCATCGATACCAATAATGATAACAAATATGTAAAAAACCCATTTCAAAAAGTAGATGCAGTCATAATGATGGATTGTAGTCTTTGTCCAGTTCACAAAGATACTAAAAATGATTTTCATAAATATGTAAAACAACACTCAGACACAATTAGAGAAAATGAAATTGAACCTATGTTAATAATGACATGGCCTTACAAAAATAGACCAGAGATGATTCATGCGCTTAGAAAAGAATTTCTTCAAGCGACCAATGAAAATAATATTCTTCTTATACCAGTTGGAGAAGCCTTTTACTTAACCAATAATACATATCCAGAGATCAATCTATATCAAGCTGATAATAGGCATCCATCAGTTGCTGGAACATACCTTGCTGCAGCAGTAATTTTTGGATCATTGTTTCAAAGAAAAACCGAGGGAAATAGTGCGCTTATGGGTCTTTCCAAAGAAGAAACATTAAAACTTCAAAAGATTGCAGATCAAACTGTTAGAGATTTTTTTCAAAGAAATTAGCTGCATCCTTAGTAGCCTGTGGGATATAAGATAACCCTCTATCAGAATCTCCAATTTTGTAATTAGCGTTAGAATTTTTAGATTTAAATTCTGCTGTAAGGTTTAGATCAAAGTTATTTTTTGAGTAATCAGCCAATTCAATGATTGAGATTTTGTCTTTGATATCATCAATAATCTTCCAACGCAAAACCACTGGCATCGATTTACCAATTTCCTCTTTGCTATTAGATTGAAGCAACGTGACGTTCATACCTAGTTGATCGAGGTATTTTGCTGCGTGCAATTGTATAGTGTCAGTACCATGGATACATACATTTAAAATTTCTTCACTACTAATCGCATTATCAATTTTATCTATTTCTCCATTTGCATCTCTAATAAACGGATACAACCAATCTTGTATATTTTTTAAAGTCTCATCTTTATTTTGAGGAACGCTTCCACTTGCATCAATGAAGCCCTCATTATCAGAGGTAAAACTTTTAATTTCATGATTAAGATTTATTTCTATCAACTTATGATCCATTTTTGCTCGGTAATATTCTAATAATGGCCGGTAAGGTTTATAAATTAATGCTGAACTTATTAATTTGCCACCAACAAAATTTTCTTTTTCATATATTCGCGATCGTATGCCTCTTTCAGCAGATTGAATTGCCAGTTCCATACCTGCAGGACCAGCACCAATAATATCAATTTCTTGAAGTTTACTATTTGAGATGCTTTTTCCAAGATTGAGATCTGATGCACAGACCATCTCACCATTCAGAAAAATTCTACTTACACACTCATATGAATACTGACAAGGTTTTATTTCAGTTTCTTTTTTTAGCAATAATTTATTGGGTAATTCAGGATCAGCTAATAATTTTCGACCCATTGCAATAAAATCAAACTTGTTATCTTCAATGTAATTTTCTGCATCTTTTGTCTCAATTCTCCCAACACCAATAATTGGAATATCTACAGCTTGTTTGATTTGTTTTGTTACAGAGATAAAACCATCTCTTTGATGAACTAAAGGCGCTTTTGTAAAGTCAGGTCCTGATGCAGCATTAGCATAACTGCTTACATGTATTGCATCAATGAATGGCTCAATTGTTTTCGCAAAAAAAATGCTTTCTTCTATATCAATGCCATTTGGAATATTTATCTCTTCGCCATCTAACCTTACAATAATAGGAAATGTTTTTGGAACTACTGATCTAACTGCTTGAAGTATTTCAACCAGAAATTTAATTCTATTTTCTTTTGAACCTCCATATTCGTCATCTCTCTTATTGGTTGCTGAGGATAAAAATGCAGAAATTATATAACCATGACCCGCATGAATTTCCACTCCGTCTAGGCCTGCTTTGTAAGCTCTCTTTGCTGCCTCTTGAAATTGATCAATTACCTCATCAATATCCTCTTTTGTCATTTCTTTGAAGTTGCCTGCACCTTTCAGATTTGAAACAAATTCAGCAAGCTCATTTTGTGTTAATTTGCTTACCATTTCTTTGCCATCATCCATTTCTTGTTCAGACATTTCTTTTAGTGATGGCACCAGAAATGGTACACCTATAGATGCTGCATATGCTGCCTTAGAGCCACCATGTTTTATTTGAGCAATAACTTTGCAATCATACGTATGCATTTTTTGAACAAACAATTTGTAGCTTTCAATTAAGTCATCATTTGCTAGCGATAGCTCAAGAGGGGTTGCTTGACCACATGGTCGTGATACACCCACTGAACCAAGTATGATGCCAGCGCAACCGCCTTTGGCTCTAGCCTCAAAATATCTTTCCTGTCTTTCTGAAATAGATCCATCTTCATTACATAAATTATCTCCCATGGGAGCCATAAGAATTCTATTTTTTAAAACAAGTTCATTTATTGAATATGGTGACAATAATGTTTTATATTGAGTAGTATTTTCCATCAGAGAGGAAATTATGAATGATAAAGATAATAAAATTCAAGAACTGATTGATAAAGAATCAATACGTGAATTAGTAAACCTTTATTGCAGAGCAGCAGACAGGCATGATCATATATTAATGAGATCTTTGTATCACGAGGATGCAACAGATGATCACGGCAGTTTTTTTAAAGGTAAAGCAATGGACTTTATTGACATGTTGCCAGATATTCAAAAAAATATGGGGATACTTCATCACAATGTAACAACACATAATATAAAAATGATTGATGAAAATAATGCTGATGGTGAGACATACATCATTGCATTTCATCAAGTGCTTTCTGAGCCAGAAAATTTTGATGTGTTGATTGGCGGAAGATATTTTGATCAATATCAAAAAAGGGATGGCATCTGGAAATTTTTAAGCAGAGCAGTTGACGCCGACTGGGTTTATGTAAGCGATCCTAGCAAAGTAAATTTGGATCATCCAATGATAAAAGGAGCACACATTGGAGTACCTGGCAATAAAGATCCTTTGTTTAAAATCTTAAAATCTGCGGTTTGGGGTAAGGACTAAATAAGTTTTGTAAGTTTTCTAAAAAGTGATCTACTTACAGCTTTATATGTATCATTGCCACCGATTTTAATTTGATCACCCTCAGTAATAACATTCCCTTCTTCATCTAATCGAACCACCATGGTCGCCTTTTTTCCTGTATCACAAACAGTTTTTAGTTCATTTAATGTGTCTGCCATTGCCAACAATTCAGAACTACCTTCAAATAATTCTCCACGAAAATCAGTTCTTATTCCATAACACATTACAGGGATATTGTGACAATCAGCAATGTAACAGAGCTCTCTGACTTGCAATTTTGTTAAGAATTGAGCTTCATCTACAAATATACAGCTGGTTTTTTTTGCTAGTGCTTCGTCTAGGTAATCTTTGAAATTAAATGTCTGATCAAATGAAAAGGCATGCGCATCCAAACCAATTCTAGATTTAATTTTACTACTGTTAGCATCTGCATAAACTTTTGGAACAAATAGTAAGGTTTCCATGCCTCTCTCATTGTAGTTGTAATTTGATTGAAGTAATGCGGTAGATTTACCAGCATTCATTGAGGAGTAAAAAAAATGTATTTTGGCCAATTTAGGCGGGCAGCTCAGAGTAAAATTGTCTCACCCATTTTCTGAACTTATTAATTGGGCCATCACCATCGCACAAGACTGGTTGATCAACATAACTTTTGTTATCCCATATAGGCATATCATCAAGCACACCATTAGCGATTCCGTCTATGATAGCCATACCAATCTCATCTTCAATATCTTTTGAAACTCGCATGGTCCATCTTAAAATGGAATGCTTATTATCAACTGGGCATGAGGCATTAACCATTATAAATTCCCCACCAGCTGGCGGAAGATTAATCATCTTCAGAGCAACACAACCTAACCCCCATGATTCTCTTGTGAAAGTAGTTGTAAACATTTCATTGGCCTCATTTTTATATTCCTCTGAGACACTATCATTATTTGGATCCATTAATGTTTCAGCGATAGTTTTTTTATAGACCCCATCAACAATTGCATCAGTTTCAGGCAAGCTTGGTGAACCATGCACTTTAGGGAAATGTGCTGCATCAACATCATTCTCTGCGATTTCTTGTAAAACCGTGTTGATATTGTATTCATAATGAAATTCTTTGCCCCATTTATCATCATCACCGTTAAAACCTTCTAATGTTGGAATATCAAAATATGGATCTTCTTTTAGAAGGTGATGCCATGACCAAATAAAACCGTTGAGTTCTTGTGTTGGATAACAAAATATTTTTAACTTTTTTACTTCATCATTATTAATGTCTTTGTTTTCGCATGAGGCAAATGTTCCATCTATATTCCACGCAATACCACTTTTAGGACATTTAAGAGTTTCTCCCTCTACAGAGCCATTCTTAGATAAATCTATTCCATTGAATGCACAATAAGCATCCAAAACAGATATTTTGCCAGATTCGGTCCTAAAGACTGCTACTTGTTTCTCACAAAACTTAATTCCTTTGACTTCACCCTTTTTTATTTCTCCACAACGAGTGATACAAAACCATCCGTTTGGCATTGGAAATGGAAATTCTTGCTTTGGCATATTTAAAATTCCTTATTTTTTGATATATGATAACAGCATATACACATAGGAGAAAAGATGTCCAAGCTAAGATATTTAAAAAGTCCGGAAGAGTTACAAGCAGCAGCAGAAAACAATCTCGAGTTTTTTGATGCAAAAATGCAAGCAGTAAAAGTTTTCTATAAAACAACACCAGGATTGGTTGAGCAACTAATACCAAGTCCGCTTCAGCCAGCAGATGATCCAATCGTGAGAGTTGTAATGTCACGAGTTTTTGTTGATCTGCATGATGGTCTTGAATTTGGCGCAGCAACTTTTGGTGTGAACTGTAAGTACAAAGACATCGATGGTATTTATGAAATAACTATGCCGATGGAAGGAGAAGGAGTTGTTGTCGGTGGACGCGAAACCTATGGCGAACCTAAGAAAATAGCTAATGTGCTTGCATCTAAGGATGGAGATGCATGCTCAGCTAGTGTTGAGAGACACGGAATAAAATATATTGAATTTAATGGGAATGTAACCGAATCAATCGATACACAATCGTTTACTGATCATGTTTTTTGTTTCAAAGTCTTTCCTTCTTGTGAACAGAATAAGGTTTGTGATCAAAATCCACTTCTTGTAAAAATCGATATGCACAGAACTCAAACTGTTAATCAAAAACTTGATGGTGAACTCATTCTTCGTGAATCACCAGTTGATCCAGTTGTTGATTTACCAGTAGAGGAGGTTGTTTCAATGACCTGGGAAGAAGGTGGTTCATCAAGCAATGCATCGGTGATGGAAGAAATTGATCCAATGGGTTATGTTCCATTTATGCATTCAAGATATGACGGCTGATGGAAGATTTTAAAGATAAGGTTGCGGTCGTAACTGGCGGAGCTTCAGGTGTAGGTTATGCAATTGGCGAGGCACTTGCAAAAGAAGGCGCTAAGGTTGTTTTAACAGACATTGAAGAGTCAAAATTAAAAGCAGCTAAAGAGGAATTATCTTCATATGGCGATTTAATTAGTGTTAAACAAGCTGATGTTTCAAACCCAAAGAGCATGGATAATTTGAATTCTTTTGTTACAAGCGAAATAGGGGATGTTCAACTGCTATTTAATAATGCTGGGGTGGCGCCAGCAGAATTACAATCAATTTGGGATACAAAGCCAAATGATTGGAATTGGGCATATGGAGTTAATGTGATGGGCGTGGTTCATGGTATCCAAGCTTTTGTCCCTTCAATGTTAGCCCATGATAAGGATGCTAGAGTTATTAACACATGTTCGGGAAATGGCGCATTTATTAATTTGCCATCCACTCCAATTTATACCTCATCCAAAGCAGCTGTCTCTAGCATTACTGAAGTTTTAAAATTACAACTTGAGCAAATGCAAAGCAAAATAAAAGTATCAATTTTATTTCCTGGACCTCACACAGTAAGAACAAATTTATTTTCTGCGGAAAGAAATCGTCCAGAGGAACTAGCCAGAGATCCAGATGCTCCTGAACATCCAATTTCTTCTGTGGAAGATATGGTTGAGATGATGAAGACTATGGGAGTTGATATGGAAACAACAACCCCAGAAGAGGTTGCAAACTTCTGTTTAAAAGAAATCAAACAGGAAAAATATTGGATCAATCCAGCGAACGAAAAATCAGAACAGGCTTTTAAAGACAGAGTGGAATCAATCTTACAACGCGCCGATCTTCCAAATCCAAATATTTTTTAGATATTTGTTTTAACAGTAAGCTCAGTCATTCTGCGCGCATTGTGATGATCATAATCATACTGTACATCACCTGTAAGGCTTAGATTTGGGAAACGATTGAACAACTCTCTGAGCATGACTTCAGTCTGTGATCTAACCAATGTAACCCCAATACAATAATGAGGTCCTTGACCGAAAGAAATACTTTTATCATGATTCCTATGTATGTCAAAGGTATCAGGATCATCATAAGTATTTGGATCAAGCCCTGCAGTGCTTGTTATAAGCTGGATCATTTGACCTTTTTTAACTTCAACTCCAAGAAGTTCCATATCTTCAGATACATATCTTGCAAGCCCAGTTTTACCTGAAGATTCATATCTTAAAGTTTCAGATATTGCATTCTGTATTAATTCTTCATCTTGTTTTAATTCTTCAAGCTGCTCAGGATGAGAAAGCAAAGCCTTGATTAGATAGCTATGAAGATCAACTGCAGTGTCTGATCCAGCTGCCAATACAGCACCAGTGAGAGCACACATCTCCCAATTTGATAGTTTTTCTCCTTCCTCTTCAGCAAGTATTAAGGTCGATAGAAAGTCATCAGTTGGATTTGAGCGCTTTTCCTCAATTAATTCATTTAAAAGATCTAATCCTGCTTTCACTCCTTTAGTAGCTTCCTTTCTTTCATCTTCCGATAGCATTGGGTTTATACCTCTAACGACTCCATAGGCTAACGAGTCGAAGATGGGAAATTTATCTCTAGGTATTCCTACCAAGCTTGCTATAGCTTGGGTTGGAATAATTTCGGCTACTTCAGTTGCAAAATTAAATTCCTCAGGCTCACCAATTTCATCAAACCTTTCCTTCACTAACTTAGCAAATCTTACTTTCATCTGATCCATGATCCTTGGCGAAAAAGCTGGCAGTGCTAATTTTCTCAATCTTAAGTGATCAGTTCTATTTAAAAAAAATAAATTATTGTTCATTAATGTCTCAAATGAATCCATTTCGGATAGTTCTTTTTTTGGAGGTGCGTATTCCCAAAGATTAAAATCAGTAGATAGTCTTCTATCAAGCAAGCAATCGGCGATATTTCTATTGCCTGTAACTAACCAAGCACCCCATGCATCAAATCTACCAATTGGATACTCCTTGAGCAATTTCCTCAAAGATGGTTTTGGATCATGAATGAAATCTTTTGAGGATGGATCAAAAAAATCATCAACTTTTAACTGTTCGCCATTTAACATAAACATATAATAAGTTATGAAAAGGTTTCAGGAAAGGGGTATTGAGTGTCTTGATTTGCATGGTGTAAGACATCATGAAGTTGAGGAAGTTGTACTAGATTTTTGTTTGTCCCAACAAAATTTCATTCCACTAAAGATAATTTGTGGTAACAGTAAGAAAATGATCGATTTATGCGAAAAATCATTAAATAATTCAGAGATAACCTATCAAATGCAAAGATATGGCATAATATTGATTACAAAGATATAATTTTTATACCAAATAGGGGAAAAGAGTATGAACATATCAAGATATTTTTTAATGGTATCAATACTTTGTATTGGCACTTTAAATGCACAGACTTCAGATGAAGGCACATCTGCTGGAATTGAAGAGGTTGTTGTTACTGCACAAAAGCGTGAAGGAACACTTCAAGAAACACCAATCGCAATTACTGCAGTTACTTCAGATGAAATTAACTATAAAAATGTTAATACCATCATGGATATCGGCAATATAGCTCCAAATGCTGTATTTGTTAGAACTCCATCCAACAATACTGCTGCAACAATCGCAATTCGAGGTGGAGTACAAACCAACCCAGCGATTACTTGGGAGCCAGCTGTTGGAGTTTATCTTGACGGTGTTTACATGGGTAAAACTCAAGGTGCAATTTTTGATGCTATTGATTTAGAGCGTGTAGAAGTGTTGCGTGGTCCTCAGGGGACTTTGTATGGAAGAAACACACTTGCTGGAGCAATTAATATGATTTCAGCTAAGCCAACAGAAACTAGTACAAAAGCTAAATTATCTATGGGTAATTATGGTTTAACTCAGCTTCAATTTGTTTCAAATATAGTTCTAGATGACAATTGGTCATTCAAAATAGTAGCATCCGACAAAAACAGAGATGGTTATGTAAACGTTTCAGCATCACCATTTACCCCTGCTGGTGGAGTTGTTGGATCTCAACCCAATCAAGTTACTGAACTCGATACGCTTGACTCGCAAGCAACAAGATTTAGTGTTATCTACGATGCAGAAGCATTTTCTGTAAATGTAACCGCAGATAAAAATGAACAAAATAATACTCCGCAAATGGCTCAACTTGGATATGTGATCCCTGGTTGGAGTGATGTTTTTCAAGTTGGAAACATTGGCAATGGCTTATATCTATGGCCATTGGAAAGAATTGCTACTAGAGATGGAAAGAAAACTGATATCTCAATAGATGCACCTGTGCATGAAAGATCTACGATTGAGGGGCTTTCGGTTACAGTTGATATTCCAACAAGGCTTGGTAATTTAAAAATTATTCAGGCCTCTAGAGAAATGGTTTGGGCAGACAGACTTGATCTGGATGGCTCACCTTTCCCTGTTGCTGAAACTGCTAGGGATACAGATTACGACTCAGATACAATTGAGTTGCAATTGACAGGCACTACAGACGGTGGAGTAAATTATGTACTGGGTTACTACAAGATTGATGAATATGCCTTTACAGATAATCCACAAAGTTATTTTGGTGGCGGTAGTTTATATGGTCTAAATGACTATGTTGGATACACAGATGCAACAGCAATTTTTGGTCAATTAGATTTCCCTCTAACTGAAAAATTAACATTTACGTTAGGTGGAAGAAAGACTCAAGAAGATAAATCTGGAGTTAGAAGGACTCAACTTACTCAAACAGGAGTACCTTTTCCATTAATAGCTGCAACTGGCTCAGACAGCTTTGATGATTTTAGCCAAACTGTAATTCTTGATTATGAAGTAAACGATTCAACCAATGTATACCTAAAAGTTGCAGATGGCTTTAAAGCTGGCGGCTTTAATTCAGAATTTAATGTTTACTCACAAGGAACCGATTGGTCTCCTTATTCACCTGAGAAAATTGAATCTGTTGAATTAGGTATGAAGGGTTTATTTGCTGATAATCGTCTTTTATTAAATCTAGCATATTTTGATAACGAACATAAAGACATGCAAACTCCATACTTTACTGCTGATGGAGCAGCTGCTTCATTGGTTGTTAATACTCAAGCTGAAATGAGTGGTCTTGATGTGGAAATGAAAGCATTAATTACAGACAATACTTCATTGACTGTAAATTATGGTTACCTTGATGGTGAAATGGAGCCTACACCAACATCAGATGGTGGAATTGCTTCTAATTTAATGTATGCGCCTGATGATACTCTTTATGTATCTCTTGAACATGATTTTGGTAATTATAGATTGATCTTAGATCATCACAGGATCGGAGCTCATCATATTTTTCCTTACCAATCTGTTGACTTAAGAAGTCGATTAACTGATGTTGATGAGAGAAGCACAACAGATATGAGACTGGTCTTTGATAATGATGAAAAATTCAATGTTGTATTTTGGATTAAAAACATGAATGACAAAGAGTACATTGTTAATAATATTAACTTTGGTGCTGCTTTTGGTCATTTAACTGTGGATTACTTTAACCCACCAAGAACAGTTGGTTTTGATCTAACATACAATTTCTAATATGCGCTAGTGAAAGAACTTAAGAATATCTTCCTCTTTGATGAACTTCTTAAAGAGGAAGAAATTCTTATTAAAAACACTGCGAGAGACTACTGCCAAAATAACTTATTTCCAAAAATACTAGAGGCTAATCGCAAGGAACATTTCCATAGAGAAATCTATAACGAATTGGGTGAACTTGGTTTACTTGGCGCATCGATTAAAGGTTATGGATGTGCAGGGGTCAACTACGTAAGCTACGGATTGATAACACGTGAAATAGAAAGAGTAGATTCAAGTTATCGATCTGCTTTTAGTGTGCAATCATCTTTATCAATGTATGCGATCTATAAATTTGGCTCAGCAGAACAAAAAGATAAGTTTCTTCCAAAAATGGCGAAAGGTGATTGGATTGGATGTTTTGGATTAACAGAACCAGATGCAGGCTCTGACCCAGCATCAATGAAGTCAAATGCTAAAAAAACTGTTGATGGTTATATTCTAAATGGTTCAAAAACATGGATTACCAACTCTCCAATTGCTGACGTCTTGGTGATATGGGCAAAAGATGAGGAAGGGATATTAAGAGGTTTCATTGCAGAAAAGGGCATGAAAGGCCTCTCAACACCTCCGCTTAATGGTAAATTTGCACTGAGGGCATCAGAAACGGGTCAAATATTTATGGACGATGTCCTGATTCCAGAAGAAAACGTATTGCCGGATGTGCAAAGCTTTAGGGGACCTTTTAGTTGTCTTAATATTGCGAGATACGGAATTGCATGGGGAGTGCTTGGTGCAGCAGAGTTTTGCTGGGAGACCACAAGAAATTATTGCATGGATCGCACTCAGTTTAATTCACCGCTTGCAAGCAAACAGTTGGTTCAAAAAAAACTAGCTGATATGGAGACTGAGATAAATTTAGGTTTACTTGCTGCGCTAAGAGTTGGTAGACTCATTGATGAGGATAAAGTAGAGCCTGAAATGATATCGATGATAAAAAGAAATAATGCTGGCAAATCACTTGAAATTGCAAGAATGGCAAGAGATATGCACGGCGGCAATGGTGTTATTGATGAGTATCATGTAATCAGACACTTAATGAATCTTGAAGCTGTCAATACATACGAGGGAACCCATGACATTCATTCTTTGATTCTAGGTAGTCGACAAACAGGTATTCAGGCTTTTTAAGATGGCAGAAAAATATACACCAGAACAAGCAAAGTTTGCTAAAAGCCTTATCAAATATTTTTCACGATTACAGGCAAGGATTTTTATTCTAACTAAAGGAAAGTTTTTTAACACTTGGCCAGGTGGATACCCAGTGATGATAGTCGAAACCAGGGGTGCTAAATCAAATAAAAAAAGACTTATACCCCTTATTTATGTTTATAAAAATGAAAATCCTATTTTGGTAGCATCTTTGGGAGGAATGCCAAAAAATCCATCATGGTTTTACAATGTAAAAGCCAATCCAAAGGTTAAAATTTATAGCCCCAAACACAATGGGGATTATGAAGCAGTATTACTTTCCAACGAAGAAAGGGATTCACTATGGGATACGATTTGTTCTTTTTATCCTAGTTACCAAGAATATAAAGAAAACACGGATAGAGAGATACCCGTGTTTAAATGTGTTCCTTCGTAAATACTACAAATAAGTTTTAAAGAACTTATCAAGCTCCTTATAAAGCTCTACTCTGTTTGCTTCTCCAACAAAGCCATGACCTTCATCAGCCTTTACCATCCAGTAGTAATCCTCACCTTCTTTTTTACCGACTTTTTCTAGTTCTCTGCGAAGTTTTCGGGCATGTTCGATGTCAACTCTCCAATCTCGAACACCATGGACGATATATAAAGGTGTTTTAATTCTGTCCACAAAATTAAGTGGAGATCTCGCCTTTAATAGCTCTTTATCTTTTTCAGGATCACCGATATCAACTTTTTGTTGCTCCTCAAATATTTCCCACTGAGGAGGCATTGTCTCCCATAGCAGTTCAAGATCGGTTACTCCAACGTAGTTTACGGCACATTTATACATATCAGGTGTAAAGGTTATTCCAGCCATTACTGCGTATCCACCATAACTTGCTCCATAAATACAGACTCTATCTTTATCAGCAATACCTTGATCGATTGCCCAATTTACTGCATCTGTAACGTCATTCTGCATGTTTCTACCCCATTCTTTATTTCCAGCTTTGAAGTGTTTTCTTCCATAACCAGTAGAGCCTCTGAAGTTAACTTGCATCACTGCATATCCTCTGTTGGCAAAGAACTGATGTTCTGTGTTAAAACCCCAACCATCTCTAGCTGCTGGCCCACCATGAGGATTTATAATTAAGGGGAGATTTTTGCCACTAGAGTTTTTAGGGATTGTAATATACCCACTCATCTTGAACCCATCTCTAGAAACAAACTCAATAGGTCTCATCTCAGACATTTTATTTTTATCCATCCAAGGTCTAGTCTTTCCAAGCGGAGCTAAAGTACCTGCAGATCGATCATAAAGAAAATACTCACCTGGATTTGTATCGCTATAAACGCTTACAACAGCCATTGTTTCTTCACGATCCATACTTATACCAACCTCATCATTTGGGAAAGTCATTTCCATTGACTTATGAAGGTTTTCCATATCCTTATCAAGCCATACTCTTTCGTATTTTTCTCCCTGATAACCTATAACTACCGGTTTTTTTGATTTATCAGAAATACCAATTCCGCCCACGTCATATTTTGGATGCGAATAAATTTTCTCTACAAATTCATCTTCATAGGCATCATATTTCCATAATGCATCAGTATCTGAATTATCTAGAATAGTCCCGTCCTTGGCGACTGGCTGTCCAACTACATAAACATATCTTGGATCATAGTCATAAGTTTGAGGCATGAACATTGCTTCTTGGTAAGTAAATTCTCTTAAGAGCGCGAAATCTTCATCAACATTATTTCTATGATAGAGCTTATATTTAAGACCATCCATTGCCATGTAACCTCTAACATTTCCTTGCTGATCAATTGCCCAACCCATTAGAGTGTTGTTTCCTAACACAGGATCAATAGCAAGTGTGGTAAGCCTACCACTGTAGATATTGAGCTTATAAATATCAGTATATTTTGGTCTTCTTTTATTGTACTCAACTAAAACATGATCAGGATCATCATCCATCAAAAAACTTACTCTTGCACCGGTTGCATATCCATCTTCCCATTTTCCTGGAACAAGCTTCTTAAGGTTTTTACCATCAATATCTATTGCCCAAAGATCATATGCATCTAAACCACGAGTTGGTTGCTTGTAAAAACCAATTCGATCATCATTCAACCAAAAAAATTGAACAATTCTGGCATAGTCCGCTGTGCCACTTAAAATAATTGGCTTTTTGGTTTCAAGGTCCATAACCAATAACACTCTTGCAGATTGAGGATCATCATCTTCTTCAACAGCGCAGGCAGGCCCGTTAATAGGCACTAACGCTGCATATTTTTTTCCATCAGGTGATAAAGTTACTCCCGAAAGTGCAGAATCACAGAAAAATTCTTCAACAGGGATCTCTTCCGCAATTAGCATAGTAGTAGAGGAAAATAATAAAAATAAAGAAAAAAGTCTTTTGAAAGCAAAATTTAACATTTATAACTCCTAATTTTAATTTGGATAGATGCCTATTTTAGTGCGATTCCATGCACTTTTTCAATACAATCAAACAATTTTTACCCCTACTTTAGTTGATAAATAGGGGGTTTTGCATATAATTTACACATATCTGTCACACTGTGAGGGGAAAATTATGACGTTAAAAAATACACAATTTAAAAACTTAGATATTTTCAGTGCTTTTTTATTGATGATTCTAAGTGCATGCCTTATAACTTCACCATCTTTATTTGCTCAAGATGCAGATGAGAGTGCTGAAAGTACTGAGGAACAACAAACCGAAGCTTCTGATGATGAGGTTGAGCTAACGAAAATAAGCGTTACGGGCTCCCGAATTAAAAGATCTGAAATAGAAGGGCCTCAGCCGTTAGTAGTGCTAACTAGAGAAAACATTGAGCAAGGTGGATTTATATCAGTTTATGAAGCTGTAGCGTCAGTTTCACAGAATACTGGTGATTTCCAAGGCGCCATTGCATCAGGAGGATTTACTCCGGGTGCTGAAACTATTAACCTCAGGGACTTTGGTCCAGGTAATTTACTTGTTCTAGTTAATGGAAAAAGAAGAGCTGATTATCCATTCCCTTACAGCGGTAATGACTCAATCTTTAACTGGAACGCAATCCCTTTATCACTTGTTGAAAGAATTGAAATTTTGACAACTGGTGCATCTGCTATTTATGGATCTGATGCAGTTGCCGGTGTTATTAACGTAATTCTTATTGATGGTCTTGAAGAAGTTAGTGTTCGAGCCAGAGCAGGTACTCATATCCCAGGTCACGGCGATTCTGTGAACTTTGAAATCACAGGTGGTGGTTATGGTGATAAATTCAGCTATGCATGGGGCTTAGAATTTTCTGAACAAGATCCTATCCAAGGTATGGATAGAGATGAATTTGACAGCAATCTCGATGATAAGGCTGCTAGATACAGAGATCCAGATTGGGCATTGATCTTCATAGACTTTTTTGGACCTAATAAACTTCCTACATATTGGGGTGAAGGCACTTGTGAAGAAGTTGGTGGTTACATAACTGTTGATGAAAATACAGCTCAAAGCACATTAAACAGTGGTATTCCATTTTGTGGATATGATGCCGCTAAGAGGAAATCTGTTCGTAACCAAAGAGAAAGTGAATCAGCATACATTACAGGTACTTACCAGCTTACTGATAATGTAGAAATGTTCGCTGACTATTTCTACTGGAAACAAGAATCAGAAGGTGTTTATTTCCCAAGATTTTATTTTGATTATTACTATGGTTATGCAATTAATGACGCTGGTGAAAACTTAGGATTTGTTGGCGGTGTAACACAAAGAATTTGGAACAACTACGATTGGAATAGATCATGGAATGATGAAACTAATTCATTCACAGTTGGAGCAAGAGGAAACTTTGATGTTGGTAATAATATTTGGGACTGGGAACTAATATATACAGATGATGATTATGACCTTGAAGAATCATCCGATTTTGTTAGTGTTGCAGGAATTCAAACATGGATGTGTGGCACGCAAGTAGACAGCCCTTTTTGTGCACCTGATTATTTCTTAGGTGGCTATCAAGGTCTTTATAATCCAAGTGTTTGGAATAGAGAATCAAATCAAAGTGCAAAAGAGATTCTAGAAATTGCTGGTATTGATGCTGCAACTTTTGGAACATCTGGTTCTACTTCATATCAACTTTCTTTAACAGGTGAAATTTTAACTTTACCTGCAGGACCTTTAGCTTTTGC
>Ga0208878_1000377_pt1 | contig 15338 bp, 15 predicted proteins | sample Knorr_S15_td_Sur_FD_185600 | JGI IMG/M metagenome (GOLD analysis project Ga0208878, IMG submission 185600) | Marine microbial communities from Southern Atlantic Ocean transect - Knorr_S15_td_SurfaceA_ad_5m_LV_A (SPAdes) (version 2) | ecosystem: Environmental > Aquatic > Marine > Oceanic | place...
GCTCGATCATCTCCTAAGGTCTGAAGGATGAATAGTTCTTCTCCAATCGTTTTACATTTTTCCATTCTATGTCTCATTAAAGGAGTACTTTTACTATTTAAAACTATCAAGTCAGCATAGTTTCCGGTCTTGATTGTTCCGATTTGATCCTGAAGTCCTAGACACTCTGCATTACCCATAGTTGACCAAAAGTATGAAGCTAGGGGATTAAGGCTATAGTTTCCTAATTGCTGAATTTTGTACGCTTCGTCCAGCGTTCTTAACATTGAGAAGGATGTACCGCCTCCTACATCTGTTGCTATTGCGGTTCTTACTCCTTTCTCTTCTAACTCTTTAAATTTAAATAGCCCACTTCCAAGAAATAGGTTTGATGTTGGGCAATGGACAGCAATAGACTTTGTTTCTTTCATTCTCTCAATCTCGTTCATTTCCAAGTGTATAGAATGAGCTAATAATGTTTTGTTCGAGAGCAACTTATATTTGTCATAGATAGATAAGTAATCTTTTTGATCTGGAAATAGTTCCAGTGTTGTTTTAATTTCGTCTATATTTTCAGATAAATGCGTTTGCACATAACATGATTGATTTTCAGCACATAAGGTTTGAGAAACTTCCATCAACTCAGGAGTGGAGGTTATTGCAAATCTAGGTGTTATTGCATATTTGCAACGGCTGACATTATGCCACTTACTAATTATCTCTTTGCTACTTAAATAGCTTTTATCGGCTTTCTCTAGAACTGTATCTGGCGCATTTCTATCCATCAACACGTTACCAGCAATAACACACATGTTTCTTCTATGCGCTTCCTGAAATAGATATTCTACTGAATTAGGGTGCACTGATCCAAATGAAACAGAAGTTGTAATACCATTATGATTTAATAAATCTAAAAATATTTTTGACTCTCTTTCACAATGCTTATCATCAACAAATAAGCTTTCGTTTGGGAAAGTATATTTATTCAGCCATTCAAGTAATTTTGTTCCATATGAAGCGATTACCTGTGTTTGGGGGAAATGATTGTGTAGATCTATGAACCCAGGAAAGATTATTTTAGATCCAAAATCTATTGTTTCAGTATTCTCGTATTTCTTACTAAGTTTGGAATAATCGTCAACTTCAATGATAATTCCCTTATCATCAAATGTTACTCCTCCTTTTTCTAGATAGATGTAGCTACCAGTATCATTAATATCTTCTGGTTTCCTTAAAAACGAAAAAATTCTTCCTTTAAATATTTTCATTTTTTACCAAATCTCCAAAAAAAAGGCCCTTGGTAGGGCCTTTTTCCACTATCAAATTTACCTTATTGCGGGATATCACCCTCAATACCTTCAACATAGAAGTTCATGCCTAGTAAAGTACCCATGTCAGCTGTTTCGCCAGCTTTTAGCCATGGCGAACCATCTTGCTTATTGATTGGACCTGTAAAGGAATGAAGTGTTCCCGAAGCAATACCATCTCTGATTTCCATTGCCTCTTTCTTTACACTGTCTGGAATCTTATCGGAAAGAGGTCCAATAATGACCATGCCCGCTCCAATTCCATCGAAAGTTTGCTCAGCACCCTTCCAAGTTCCGTCCATACCCTGTTTAACCTTTTTTACATAATATGGAGCCCATCCATTGATAATAGCCGTCAGATGAGCATTAGGGCCAAAGGCACTCATATCGGATGCCTGACCAAAGGCATACACACCCGCTTCTTCAGCGACGGTCATTATAGCAGAACTATCAACGTGCTGTAATATGACGTCTGCACCCTGGGAAATTAAGGTTTTTGCGGCATCAGCCTCTTTAGCAGGGTCATACCATGTGAAAATCCAGATAACTTTGAATTCCACATTTGGATTAGCTTTCTTTGCGGCAAGATAAGCAGAATTTATTCCTCTAACAACCTCAGGAATGGGATATGATGCGACATATCCAATTGTATTGGATTTGGTCATCTTTCCTGCAATATGGCCTGCCACTGTTCTGCCTTCATAGAACCTCGCACTATAAGTTGAGACATTATCGGCAGTCATATATCCAGTGGCATGTTCAAATTTTACTTTCGGGAACTTCTTTGCAACATTTAGCACGGGTTCCATGTAACCAAAAGACGTAGCAAAAATCATATCTGCCCCAGAGAGAGCCATTTGGGTCATTACGCGTTCAGCGTCAGCACTTTCTGGAACATTTTCTTGGAAGACTGTTTCTACTTTATCTCCGAAAGCCTCATCCACAGCTTTTCTCCCGACGTCATGTTGATAATTCCAACCGTGGTCCCCTGGAGGACCAATATATATAAAGCCTACTTTATAATCCGCCGCAATAGCGATACTTGAAGTAATCACCATTGATATGAATAAAAAAGAAGCTGAAAAATATTTCATAAATTGTCTCATATTCTCTCCATTTTTAAATAAGTGTTATGTTATCTTCACAAACGATCTACCTAAACATCCCGGAGCTCCCCTATTCCCGCGGAATCGACTCATTGATATTACCACTAAAGCTAATATCGTTGCAAGATATGGAGCCATAGATAATAACGCAATGTTTATATTTACCCCAATTGCTTGCAAGTTTAGCTGAAGAATTGTTATACCGCCGAAAATATAGGCTCCTATAAGTAACCGAAAGGGTCTCCATCCCGAAAATACAACGAGAGCAAGGGCAATCCAGCCTGCCCCGGCCGTCATTCCCTCTGTCCATTGTGGAACTCTCACGAGTGATAGATATCCTCCTCCAACTCCGGCCATCGCTCCACCAAAAGTAATAGCCAAAAACCGGATAGTTACTACTCTGTAACCTAATGAATGTGCTACATCATGATCTTCCCCTACTGATCTGAGGATGAGTCCTGCTCTCATACGATTAAGAAAGTACCAAATGACTAGCACAGATATTAGCGATAGATAAACTATCAAATCATGTTGGAAAAACATTGTTCCGAGTATTGGGATTTCACTTATAAAAGGAATTGAAATGGTTGAAATTTGTGGTGATTTTATACCAGTGTAAGGGTGACCCATTAGAGCTGCTATTCCCAGCCCAAAAATAGTTAAGGCTAGGCCCGACGCCACCTGATTAGCCTGCATTATCAAAATAATAAATGCGAATAGTAGAGAAAGAAGTGCTCCCGCCATTGCAGCCGCCATCATCCCAATATAGGCAGACCCAGTTTCTACTCCAACTATAAAACCGGTTACCGCACCTATTATCATCATTCCTTCGACACCAAGGTTCAAGACACCTGATTTTTCAACAATCAACTCCCCAAGAGCCGCTAGAACAAGCGGTGTTGAGGCCACGATTAGGCTAGCAACCAAGACAGCGAAATTAATTTCCGAAAGATCCATTTACTTATTTCCTTTGAGTTTTATTTTGTAATGAACAAAGAGATCAAATGAGAGCAAGAAAAATAAAAGCATTCCCTGGAAAACCTGGATTGCGGCAGCTGGTAAATTAAGCATGAATTGCGTAAGCTCTCCCCCAACATAAGTTAGTGCCATGACTATACCAGCGAAAAAAATGCCAATAGGGTTTAGCCTGCCAAGAAATGCTACTATTATAGCCGTAAATCCGTAGCCGACATTAAAGTCAATGTTGATCTGTCCCGCAGGTCCAGCTACTTCCATTATTCCAGCCAAACCAGCTAAACTTCCAGACAAAGTTAAACAAAGAAAGATGAGCTTGTTAGGGTTATCGCCAGAAAAACCTGACGCTTTTGGGGAATTTCCAAGTAGCTTTATTTTGAACCCCAGGCTGTGCCGAAATAATAGCACGTAGAAAAAAATGACCATCAATAAAGAAAGTAGCACTCCCAGATGTATTCCAGTTCCCGCAATAATCTCAGCGTTTGAGGCTGATGTGTATTGGTTCAAATTACGAGAACCAGGAAAACCAGCACCATCCGGATTTCTTAAAAATCCCAATGATGCAAGAGCTAGAATTTGCTCCGCTACATATACTAGCATTAGAGAAACTAGTATCTCGTTGACTTGAAACTTGACTTTCAAAAAAGCTGGAATCATTGACCATAAACATCCTCCTATGACACCGATTAGTATCATTGCAGGAAAAATAACAATACTTTCCAACGGATAAAGAGAAAGTGCAAATGATGCACCAAATATGGCTCCCATAATGTACTGACCCTCTGCTCCTATATTCCAGACATTTGCTTTGAAGCCAACAGAGAGGCCGAGCGCGATCAAAATCAAAGGAGCCCCTTTTATAAAAATTTGTGGAATAGAGTATGTTGAAAATGTTTCGCTCATTAAAGGATCCCAAAATATCATTTTTATAGCGGCAAAGGGATCTACTCCTAGAAAATAAAATAGTATTCCTCCAACTATCATCGTGAGCCCAACGGAAAATAATGGGCCCAGCAAAGAAAGAACCGGAGAAACATTTTCTCTCGGAATTAGCTTAAACATAAAGCATACCTCTAATCACTTATACCACCCATTATTGCACCGATTTCGTCTGTTTTTATATCCATAGTGTTAGTCGGTATTGAAAGATTCCCATTTGTCAAAAAAGCAACCTTATTTGATATTTCAAGGATCTCATCCAAGTCTTGGCTTATTAAAATAATAGCAGCACCTGTATTTGCTATATCAACAATTGCCTGTCTTATATTTGCCGCTGAGAGAGCATCTACACCCCATGTAGGTTGGTTTACTATGAATAAGGAAGGTTTTTGCCCAATCTCTCTTCCAACAACAAACTTCTGGAGATTACCACCAGACAGTGATGAAGCAAGTGCACTTACACCAGTGGTCTTTACGTTAAATTTCTCAATTATTTCATTCGTATATTCATTTAATTCACTAAAATCGATAAAACCCATTTTCATTTGAAAGCGTTTTTTAGGGTCTGTTATAAGGCTATTCTCCAATAAATTAAGATTTCCAACGGCTGCATGTCCAAGTCTTTCTTCAGGAGCAAAAGCCAACCCAATTTCTCGCCTTTCTCGAGGATTGAGCATTTCAATATCATTATCCATATATTTGATAGAAACATTCCGATCTTTTTTCTCTCCCGTGAGAACTTGCATTAGCTCTTCTTGTCCATTACCCGCAACTCCCCCAATGCCTAGAATTTCGGACTGATAAACCGCAAGATCAATATTTTTTAATGTCACTCCAAACTGTGTATCAGGTTTAACTTCGTTTATTTTTACAGAAAGAACTTTGTTACTTTTATTTGCTGCCACTGGTCGTTTAGGTTCGAATAATGATTGGCCAACCATTATCTCTCCGAGCTCTCTTGGTGTCATTTTTTTTGGATCATACTCGCCAACTATTGCGCCTTTTCTAAGAACAGATGCCGTGTCACATAAATCGGCAATTTCCTTTAACTTGTGTGATATGTAAAGAATAGAAGTTCCTTCGCTAGCCAATTTTTTCAAAGTCTTAAATAAGCTCTCACATTCAAATGGTGTGAGAACCGATGTTGGTTCATCCATAATCAAAAGCTTGGGCTTTTGTATCAAGGCACGGATAATTTCAACTCTTTGCCGTTCTCCAGCTGATAAATCTCCTATAAAAGAGGATAAATTTACTTCTAAGCCATAACTTTCAGATAACATTATTACACTCGCATGGAGTTCCTTTTCACCAAGCTCCTTATCTAATCCCACTAAGATATTTTCAAATGCCGTCAGGGGTTCAAATAAAGAAAAGTGTTGGAATACCATACCGACGCCTAAGGCTCTTGCATCCTTGGGACTCTTTGGGGAATATTCCTCATTTAAAAATGTCATACTACCGCTGTCTGGCTGGAGCAACCCATAGATGATTTTTACAAGCGTAGATTTTCCAGCTCCGTTTTCGCCTAATAATGCATGGATTTGGGAAGATCTTACATTTATAGAAATGTCGTTATTTGCCCTAACGTTTCCAAATTCCTTATTTATTGCTCTGCACTGGAATAAAGTATTTTCAATTTTATTATTCAACTTGCGTGTCTTTTAATTAGTTGGATTTAAGTAGTGTAGGAACTTTGTCACAGTTTAACCACTGAAAAACTACCGAAGCGTTAATATATTGCCATGGATACTTAATTAGCATATCTTGTGTCTAGTACTCTATCAACAACAATATAAGGAGAAATTGATGAGTAATTCAAATATAAATAGTCAATACGCAGATCCAAACATGACACCACCATTAGGAGAAGCTAGCGCCCTGGGACTTCAACATGTCCTTGCTATGTTTGCTTCTAATGTTACTCCATCGGTAATAGTGGCTGGTGCTGCAGGATTGGCATTTGGAGGAGCAGAGCAGATCTATTTAATTCAAATGGCTATGCTTTTTGCCGGTATAGCAACACTATTTCAAACAGTCGGTTTTGGACCAGTGGGTGCAAGGCTACCTATCATGCAAGGAACTAGTTTTGCTTTTGTGGGCGTATTAGCAGGTATTGCCGCAACCCAAGGTCTATCCGTTGCATTAACATCCTGTATAATAGGAGGTGTAATTCACTTTCTACTTGGTGCTGTAATTAAAGACATCAGGTGGCTATTTCCACCACTAGTTACGGGGCTAGTTATCCTAGCAATTGGCCTTTATTTAATTCCAGTTGCAATCAAGTATGCCGCTGGAGGCGCTGCAAAATTCCAAATGGAAGCGGAAAGCTTTGGCTCTCTAATGCATTGGAGTGTTGCAGGTGCTGTTGTAATTGTTGCTTTGATATGTAAGTTTTTTGGGAAAGGCTTAATATCGAATGCGGCTGTATTAATTGGTATAATAGCTGGTTACATCCTTGCGTTTGCGCAAGGAATGGTCAACTTTGCACCCGTAGCTAAAGCGAGTTGGTTTTCCGGCCTCACACCATTACCTTATGGCTTTGAATTCAGTCTCGGTGCTGTAATCGCAGTTACATTGGTTTGTATCGTTTCTGCGATAGAGACAGTCGGAGACACATCAGCAACTACAAAGGCTGGGGCAGGTAGAGAAGCAACCGATGAAGAAATTTCAGGTGCAACATATGCCGATGGACTGGGTAGCGCTGTAGCAGGAGTTTTTGGAGGGTTACCAAATACCTCATTTAGCCAAAACGTCGGTATAGTAGGTATGACAGGGGTTATGTCTCGTCATGTAGTGACAATTGGAGCAATAGTGTTGGTTGTCTGTGGCCTGATTCCAAAAATAGGTGCAATTATAGCCTCTATGCCACTTCCAGTATTAGGCGGCGGTGTTATAGTTATGTTCGGAATGGTGGCAGCAGCCGGCCTAAATGTATTAAGTGAAGTTAAACTTAATAGAAGAAATATGGTTATAATCGCCGTTTCATTAGCTGTAGGGTTAGGCTTGAATTTAGTACCTTCCGCAGTTCAATATCTTCCAGGTGTAGTAAAAGTGTTAGCTACTTCAGCTGTCGCACCAACAGCTATAGTCGCAGTCATACTTAATTTAGTTTTACCAGAGGAAGACTAAAATCGAAAAATAAGGGCAGTAGTAAATACTGCCCTTATTACTTAAAAAAATGCGTTAGATACTAGCTGATCATTGCTTCCATCGAGCACTTTCATATCCTTTACCACTGTCAGCTATAATAGAATTTTCATGGGCCTCCAGTAAAAAATCTAAGTTTAAATCGCAGTTTTTGTAGCCTTCGCTAATCACATTGAAATACTTTCTAGATGGTGGAGCAATGCCATATTTTTCAACCATAATATAGGTCATTGCTGTCACCTGAGTGCCATCTAATATGACATCTAATTCCTTCTTATCGTATAACTGTGGGTAGTCTTCATAAATATCCAGAGCTTTTTCACACTCATCAGTGATTTGAAAAACTCCTACAGGTACATGTTTACCTAAATCTTTTTCAATAGTAGCGACCGACTTAAATATTAGTCTCCAGTCTTTCAGCATTGTATTTCCCAGATATCTCGCATCGGGGCACCTGTCCGCCATTTGTCGATGGTTTAAATTCGATCCATATGCCAAATATATTTTTGTCAACTATTTCTCCTAATGAAGACATTTATTGGTCTATCATGAATAGGAAATTACGAGTAGTATTATTACTAACCAATAGTATTTATTGTTATAAAGGGAGTTCTCTCATGGTTGACCAGATGTGGGGTTTATTCCTATATTCTGTAGTAAGCGGCATTGGGTTCGATGTATCGCATTCTATTAGTGATCTGAATCGATCCTATCTAACAAAAAATGCATGTGTTGAAGCTGCAAAATCACTGAATAAAAAACCGAATCGTGATAAACAAATTGGGCTTGATAACGGTGTTAGCCTCCGTTACGTCTGTCTACTAAAGCCTAGCAATGATCCTACTACTTAGAAAATTTACTGTAAGAAAAAAAGCAATTTTTCAGATTTTTCAATAAGATAGTGCCTGTGGATAAAATTGTTGATAAAAAAGCTATTGACTTGACCAGTTAAATTAAAGCCTTTTTTTGAATTTGACTGAGAATCAGTAACAAATTTCTAAGTTATTGATTTAAAGCACTTTTTTTATCTTTTATGTCTTTTTGTGAGGATTATTTTTTAAAAATATCTTTTTGAGCATGATTCTAAACCGTCGTGGACAAAACGAATCAAACATAAAAGTTTTCTTTTATTATTATAGTTGATAATTCGGTGTTGACAGTGATATTTTTTTCTCGTCATCAGTCATTTCTTCAGGAATTTCTTCAAAAAGGGGTGAAGACAGATACCTTTCTCCAGTATCAGGCAACATACACAAAATATTTGAGTCAGGTGGGGCATCTTTTGCAACTTCCATAGCAATTGCAAATGTTGAACCTCCCGATATTCCTGTAATAATTCCTTCCGCTCGCGCTAATCTTTTTGCCCATGTAATTCCTTGCTCACCGGAAACGGGAAGCAACTTGTCAAAATAGTTATTATCTATGGCCTCCTGCAGAACAAATGGTATAAAATCTGGTGTCCACCCCTGGATCAAATGGGGATTCCAAGAAGAGTGACTTGTAGCTGGTGTATTGTCGGAATGTCTATCTTGCTTCAATTCACTCCCAATCAAAGCTGCATTTTCCGGCTCGGTTAAAATTATTTTGGTTCCAGGACTTTTTTCTCTTAATACCCGTCCAACTCCAGAAACAGTTCCTCCAGTACCATACCCACTAACCCAATAATCCAATCCAACATCCGAGAAGTCACTCAAAATCTCTTGTGCTGTGGTATTTTGATGTATTTCTGCATTTGCTTCTGTTTCAAATTGTTGTGCAAAAAACCATCCATTTTTTTCGGCCAGCTCTTTTGCCTTATTATACATTCCAAAACCCTTTTCGGCTCTGGGCGTCAAAACAACTTTGGCACCCAAATATCTCATAATTTTCCTTCGCTCTATCGAAAAACTGTCTGCCATAGTCACGACAAGCGGATAGCCCCTAGCCGCACACACCATTGCCAATCCGATACCCGTGTTGCCACTTGTTGCTTCGACTACTGTTTGGCCTGGCTTGAGCAAGCCTTTTTGCTCAGCATTTTCTATAATACTTATTGCTAGACGGTCCTTGACTGAACTGGCGGGATTAAAAAACTCAGCTTTGACATACATATTTACATGCTTGGGTGCTAGAGTATTTATTCTTATGCAAGGCGTATCCCCTATAGTTTCTGTTACGCTCTCATAAAGCTTGCTTTTTCCTTTAGTTGTTCGCTTTTCCAATTTTTCCTCCGTTTGATATTATCTTTCGTCAATTACTCTTACAGCCTTTCCTTCCGACCTTGGCACCGAGCCTTTTTTTCCAACATTTACCTCAATGCTTAACCCCATGATGTCCTTTACACGTTTTTTCAGGTTAGCAGACAAATTTTCCACATAGGATTGTTCCACATCTTCTGACTTGTAGTGCTCAGTATACACTATCATCTTGTCCATCCTTCCATCCTTAATCAGTTTAATTTGAAAATGAGGGGATAAACTATCTATTTTTAATAATTGTTCCTCAATTTGCGTGGGAAAGATATTTACCCCTCTAATTATCATCATATCATCGCTGCGGCCGGTTATTTTTTCCATCCTGCGCATAGAGCGCGCAGTACCCTTCATCAACTTTGTTAAATCCTTGGTCCTATATCTAATTATAGGAAAGGCCTCTTTGCATAAAGATGAAAAAACCAACTCACCTTTCTCCCCATCCTCTAAAACATTTCCAGTTTCCACATTGATTATCTCTGGATAAAAATAATCTTCCCAAACGTGTAAACCGTCTTTTGACTCAACACACTCATTAGCCACTCCCGGTCCGAGTACCTCTGATAGTCCATAAATATCAACTGCATGCATATCAAATTGCGACTCAATCTCGCTACGCATAGAGTTTGTCCAAGGCTCAGCTCCGAAAATACCAACTTCCAATGAAGATTTCTTAGGGTCTAAACCCTGTGCTTTGAATTCATCTAAAATAGATAGAATGTAAGAGGGTGTAACGGTTATACCTTTAGGCATAAAATCGTTGATCAGCTGTACTTGTCTTGCTGTCATACCACCAGAAACTGGGATAACCGTTAATCCCATTTTTTCAGCCCCTCCATGCAAGCCCAGGCCACCAGTAAACAGCCCATAACCATATGCATTATGAAGCATATCTCCCTTTTTCATGCCCGAGGCACGTAGACATCGCTCAATTAAGTGCTCCCACATTTCCAAATCATTTTTCGTGTAAGCAACAACTGTCGGTTTTCCTGTGGTGCCGGATGAAGCATGTATTCTAGCAATATCCTTTAATTTGTGTGCAAACATATTAAATGGATAGTTCTTTCTAAGATCTTCTTTTGTTGTAAATGGGAATAGCTTTATATCCTCCAAATATTTCAAATCACTAGGATGAATTCCGATTTCATCGTATTTTTTTTTGTAAAATGCAACGTTCTTATAGGCGTGATCGACAGACCACTTTAATCTAACAAGTTGTAGGGCTTTTATTTCGTCAATAGATGCAATCTCGATTGGTTCCAATTCGTGTTTTTTTGGAGTTAAATCCCTCATTCATTTATTCCTTAAAGTTTTGCCCACCGATCGTTCTTGAAAGTCCTCTGAACTCGGCTATTTTCTGTTTCTTGTTATTAAAAACGGAAACATCATAAATCCCTGATCGGCCAGTTCGACTAACCTCTCTAGCCTTTGCTATCAGCTTTTCACCTTTTTGCGCGGGCGCTATAAAAGTAATCATATTATTTTGGGCAACTGCCGCTTGATTATAGCTGTTACAGGCAAACGCAAAAGCACTGTCTGCAAGGGTAAAAATAAATCCTCCGTGGCAAATGTCGTGCCCATTGAGGTGTTTCTGCTTTACTATTAAACTTAAATCAGCTTTTCCAGGGGCTATGCTTTCTATTTTTATTCCAATTCCCTTAGAAGCTTTATCTTTCTTCCACATTGTCTCTGCAGATTTTTTTGCTCGTTCTAAAGGCGTCATACCACAATTCCATTAAATCAAAAATTGGATTTCCGTTAGATTAACATTAGATAAAATCTTATCGCAATTTTTTTTGGTATATTTTTTGGTAGATATTGAAGAGCAACCTTTTTTAACATATAAGATATTTATAAAGGATTACACGTAAATGATAGGCAAGTACAATGGCTAGAAAACAAAACGAAAAAATAGTATCTTTGGAAGAATTTCAGGAAAAAATCGATCGAGATGAAAAAATAGAGCCAAAAGACTCTATGCCTGAAGCCTACAGAAAAACATTGATCAGACAAATAGGGCAACACGCGCATTCAGAGGTTGTGGGTATGCTCCCAGAGGGAAACTGGATCACTCGAGCTCCTACACTTAGAAGAAAGTTATCTCTTTTAGCAAAGGTGCAAGACGAAGCAGGTCATGGACTATACCTTTATTGCGCAGCCGAGACCCTCGGAAAATCAAGAATGGAAATGAACCAAGAACTCTTGTCCGGTAAAGCAAAATACTCATCAATCTTTAATTACCCTACTCCTACATGGGCAGACATTGGTGCCATTGGGTGGCTTGTCGACGGTGCAGCAATAATGAACCAAATTCCCCTTTGCCGATGTTCATATGGTCCGTACGCGCGAGCAATGATAAGGATATGCAAGGAAGAAAGTTTCCACCAGCGGCAAGGATATGAAATAATGCTTACCCTAGCTAAAGGAACGAAAGCACAGAAAGAAATGGCACAGAGAGCCTTGAACAGATGGTGGTGGCCAAGTGTTATGATGTTTGGGCCCAGTGATGCTGATAGTCCTAACACTGAAAATTCTGTAAAATGGAAAATAAAAAGATACACAAACGATGAGCTACGGCAGAAATTCGTGGATGCTATCGTTCCTCAGGCCGAAAAAATCGGCCTTACCGTTCCCGATAAAGATTTGAAGTGGGATAAAAAAAGAAATAATGGCCAAGGTGGATATGCGTATGGAGAAATAAACTGGGACGAGTTTTGGAGAGTAGTAAGAGGGGATGGTCCGATGAACAATGAAAGGATATCTGCCAAACAAAAAGCTTGGAACGAAGGTAGCTGGGTAAGAGCTGCAGCACATGCACATGCTTTAAAGAAACAAACTGCCTTACAGGCTGCTGAATAAATTGGTTAGTGAGGAAAAAGAAACTATCCTCTGGGAGGTATTTATCCAGCCAAAAAATGGCCTGTCACATCGTCACTGTGGATCAATTCATGCTCCAGACCGCGAAATGGCAATATTATCTGCGAGGAACGTATACAGTCGTAGGGGAGAGGGACAGTCAATTTGGGTAGTAAGATCTATCGACATAGTATCTTCTGATCCTGATGAGAAAGAGGAAACTTTTAGTTCTGACGATAAAATTTATCGCCATCCCACTTTTTATGATGTTCCAGATGATGTAGGTCACATGTAATGAAAAGTAATATGGCCGATATGGTTTTTGAAGGTCTACTGAGAATAGCTGATGACAATCTAATATTAGGCCATAGAACATCAGAATGGTGTGGACATGCCCCCACGCTCGAAGAAGATCTTGCACTTCCAAATATCGCTCTGGACTTAATAGGACACGCGCAAACATTGTACTGCTTGGCGTGTGAAATAAATTCAAGATATAAAAATGAGGATCAATTAGCGTTCCTGCGACTCGAGCATGAATATAAAAATTTATTGCTTGTTGAGCAGGAAAACGGCGATTTTGGAAATACTGTCTTACGCCTTTTCTATTTTTCTACCTTTATGAAATATTTTTGGGAGAGAGTGAAAATTGAATGTTGCTTTACAAAGCTTAAGGAATTCTCGGAGAAGGCATTTTTGGAAACTTCATATCATTCGAGATATGCGTCTCAATGGGTTGTCACGCTAGGCGATGGCACAGATGAAAGCAATTTAAAAATGTCTAACGCTATTGCAAACTTAGAACCTTTCTTGGGAGAACTTTTTAATAATGACGATTTTACTGAAATGTGCTCGCAAAATGATTTCCTTCCCGAACCAACATCGATATTTGACAGTTGGAAAAACGAAGTTAAGGCTATTCTACAAAAAGGGAATTTAGATTTTCCAGACATTATTTTAAAAAAGAGAGGTGGACGGAAAGGTGAACACAGTGAGGCATTTGGCTATTTACTTTCAGACCTACAATATATGCAAAGAGCGTATCCAAACTCAAGTTGGTGAATATGGAAAAAGGCACTGAAAAAGCATGGGATGTCTTAAAAGACTTGACCGATCCTGAATTACCCTTCCTAACATTAGACGATTTGGGAGTAATCAGAGAAATTAAGCGCAACGATAAAAACCATGTGGTTACTATTGCTCCAACCTATATTGGATGCCCAGCTATTTCAGTCATTGAGGAAAAAATTGCGAGTGAATTAAAAAAGATAGGTATATCGCCCATAATTGAAAAGTCATTTTCGCCACCATGGAGCTCAGATTGGATTTCTGAAAATGGGAGGAAAAAAATGGAGGAGTTTGGAATCTCACCCCCACATCCCAGGAAGGCAGATACTATTGGTGAACCCTTATTAAAAGATGTCAAGTGTCCACAATGTACATCTTATAGAACCGAAAAGGTATCTGAATTTGGCTCAACAGCATGCAAGTCACTATATAGATGTTTGGATTGCAAAGAACCCTTTGATCATTTTAAGTGTGTTTAAATGGTCAAACAAACATTTTACGATCTTAAAATAAACTCAATCAAGAGAGAGACAGCGGGCAGCAGTAGAATAAAATTTAGTCTACCCAACTCTCTGCATGAGAAATTTAATCATAAACCTGGCCAATATATCAGTGTCAGATTCAATATGAAAAAAGACGACCACACTAGAACCTATTCCATCAGTTCTGAACCCAATAAAAACTTTATTGAGATAGGCGTCAAACATATAAAAAATGGTATGTTTTCAGAATTTCTTAAAACAAAAAAAATAGAGGATGTAGTCCAAATATCTAACCCAGATGGTAGTTTTGTTGTTAATAGCGAAAACGCAAATCATCTCCTACTTATAGCGGCTGGGTCAGGGATTACTCCAATAATGTCTATTTTAAAGTCTACACTAAGAAGAAATAACAAATCGAGAATAACACTTTTATACTCAAATAAAACGTACGCCGATATGATGTACAAAACAGAAATACAGGATTTAAAAGATAAGTATTTGGATAGGTTATTAGTTTTTAACTTTTTTTCAAGAGAGATCCAGAGCACAGAATTTCTGAATGGACGAATAACGCAAGATAAAATAGCGTATTTAAGCGACGTAAATCTTATTGATCTGGAAGATTTAGACCAATGTTTTATTTGTGGACCATTAGATATGACTAAATCCTTGCAATCATATTTAAAAGACAAGGGAGTGGCAGAAAAAAAAATTACGACTGAATTATTTTTTGTGGCTACGGATAAAAATATAGAAGATATTTCCCAAAATTTAGATACTGGGGAGAGTAAAATAGAGCTCCTAATAGACGGAAGTAAAAAATCTTTTCTTATGAGCAAGAATGACGATTTTATAGATAAAGCTAACCAAAATGGAATTAATGTGCCTTATTCTTGTAAAAACGGCATGTGCGCAACTTGTAGATGCAAAGTGAGTTCTGGTGAAGCAAGAATGAAAAAGAACTACTCTTTGGAAGAATGGGAAATAAAAAAAGGATTTGTGTTGTCGTGCCAATTAGAACCAATAGACAAAGAAATATCTCTTGATTTTGACATCATATAAATGACAAATTAATTCCCTAATCATTACTTAAATTTATTTGCTCAATCACTTGCTTTTTATAAGATATCCTTGTTAATATTTTATTTACTAGGGGGATATAATGAGCGAATTACCTTCACAAGCAAGAGTGGTTATAATAGGTGGTGGCGTTGTAGGGGTATCTTGTGCCTATCATTTAGCAAAAGC
>Ga0208878_1000389_pt1 | contig 15167 bp, 14 predicted proteins | sample Knorr_S15_td_Sur_FD_185600 | JGI IMG/M metagenome (GOLD analysis project Ga0208878, IMG submission 185600) | Marine microbial communities from Southern Atlantic Ocean transect - Knorr_S15_td_SurfaceA_ad_5m_LV_A (SPAdes) (version 2) | ecosystem: Environmental > Aquatic > Marine > Oceanic | place...
AAAGTGGAACCATTGGCTGAAGATTTGTTAATTTTTTTTCATGTAACAGAATTAAAGGATTTTCTAACTCTGTTGTCATCTTATCACCATTAGTAATGAAATAAGGAGATAGATATCCTCTGTCAAATTGCATTCCTTCTACAACATCAAGCTCCGTTTCTATTCCTTTAGCTTCCTCGACAGTGATTACACCTTCATTACCAACTTTTTGCATTGCTTTAGCAATCATATTTCCAATTTCTTTATCACCATTTGCGGAAATTGTACCTACTTGAGCTATCTCATCACTATCTTTTACTTTTTTTGCTGAGGAAATAAGTTTCTCTTTAACTTGTTCTACAGCTGCATCGATACCTCTTTTTACATCCATAGGGTTCATTCCAGCTGTAACATATTTACAACCTTCTTTAACGATCGCTTGTGCTAATATCGTTGCTGTGGTAGTTCCATCACCAGCCTCGTCATTTGTTTTACTAGCAACTTCTTTTACCATTTGAGCACCCATATTCTCAAACTTGTCGTCTAAATCAATTTCTTTTGCAACAGTCACACCATCTTTAGTAGTTCGAGGTGCACCATAGGACTTATCAATTACTACATTTCTTCCTTTTGGTCCTAAAGTTGTTTTTACTGTATTAGCAAGTATATCAACACCCTTTAACATTGCTGACCTTGCTTCTGAATCGAATTTAACTATTTTTGCCATTTAATTTTCTCCTTACATTAAATTATTTACCTGATGAAATACCCATAATGTCTGACTCTTTCATTATGTTGTATTCTTTGCCATCAATTTTAACTTCTGTTCCAGACCATTTACCGAACAAAACCTTATCACCTACTTTGACATCCATAGGAATGATTTTTCCATCTTCTGTTTTTGCTCCGCCACCAACAGCAACAACTTTACCTTCTTGCGGTTTTTCTTGAGCCGTGTCTGGTATGATAATTCCACCAGCAGTTTTTTCACTGCTGTCTAATACTTCAATAAGCACTCTATCGTGCAAAGGTTTAAACTTCATAAAAACTCCTTTAAATATTGAATTCATATAGATACAGAAAGCTATTATTTCAAGATATCTCTAAAAATATAAAAGCCTTAAAAAACCAAGAAAAATTGGTTTTTTTGAGTTATATCATAATAATGACTGTAAATTTAGAGGAAATAGGTCTTAGTTCGATTGTAGACCAGTTTGATCTTTTCTTTATCGATATATGGGGAGTAGTACATAATGGTATTAAGCTTTATCCAGATGCAGTTAATGTTTTAGAGAGGTTAAATGATAAAAATAAAGATTATGTACTTTTAACTAACGCGCCTAGACCAAATTCAACTGTTATTAATTTTTTAAAAAAAATGGGATTAGCAAAATTACATTGTGAAAAAGTTTATACCTCTGGAGAAGCTGCATTGAGGTTTTTAAATGAAAAGAGCAAACAATCGAAATTTTTTCATATTGGCCCGCCAAGAGATTTTGATTTATTTTTTTCTTTTAAAGAAAATAAGGTAAAAAATATTAACGATAGCGAATTTTTACTTTGTACTGGTTTATTTGATGAATATATCGAAGATCTAAATTATTATAAGAATTTATTAAAAAATAAAAAAGAACTGGAAATGATATGTACTAATCCTGACCTGATAGTTGATAGAGGTAATAAGCGTGAATATTGTGCAGGAACTATTGCGAAAATATTTGAGGAAGAAGGAGGAAAAGTAGAATATTTTGGTAAGCCTTATCCACTTGTATATAAGTTATCCGCTAAAATTAAAAATAAAAAAATTTTATGTATTGGAGATAATCTTAATACAGATATTAAAGGGGCAAATTTACAAAATTTTAGTTCACTTTTTATTTCAAGTGGAATTCATAAAAACGAAACAAATTTAAGTTTAACATTTAAAAATCATAACGTGAGGGTTGACTATTTACAGTCTTATTTGAAATGGTAAAAAACTTAAAAATATATAAAGATTTTAATATTTCTAGGAAATTTAATAATTCAATAATTTTAATTGGTAATTTTGATGGATTACATATTGGACATCAAAAATTATTCAAAATAGCACGAAAATATAAGTTAAGAAAAAAACTAAAATTAGGAGTGATTACTTTTGATCCTATACCAAAAATGTTTTTTAATCCAAAATTTAAGAATTATAGAATCTCAAATTTCAATCAAAAAATAGAAATTTTAAAATCATATAATATTGATTTTATTATTAACAAAAAATTCGATAAAAAATTTTCAAAAACCAAATATACAAATTTTATAAAAAATGTTTTGTATAAAAAAATTAAACCAAGATATATTTTTGTTAGTGACAATTTTAGATTTGGTAATAAAAGAGAGGGTGATGTAAGCTCTTTAAAACAGTTTGAAAAAGTATATGGATATAAAATAATTAATCCTTCCCCGTTAAAAAAAAATCTCAAAATTGTATCTTCCACTTTAATTAGAAAATATCTGTCTGAAGGAAAAATAAAGGTTGCGAATAAATATTTAGATAGGAATTGGTCTATCGAGGGTTTAGTTAAAATAGGTAGAAGAATGGGAAGACAAATTGGCTTTCCTACATGCAACATAGATATAGGTGATTATATAATCTCAAAGCCCGGCGTATACTCTGTGAAAGTCAAAATAGGAAAAAATAATAAAAAATACAACGGCATTGCTAATATAGGATATAGACCAACTTTTAATCAAAAAAAACTTTTGTTAGAAGTAAATATATTTAATTTTTCAAAGAACATTTATAATAAAAAATTGAAAGTAGAGTTTATTAGCTTTATTAGAGGTGAAAAAAAATTTAAAAACATTGATCAGCTTAAAAAACAAATCGACAAAGATATTTTAGTAAGTAAAAAAGAGTTAAATAAAAAATTATGAGTAAAGAACATATAAATTTACCAAAAACAGTTTTCTCTATGAAGGCTAATTTGCCAAATAAAGAGCCAAATTTAATTAAGTATTGGGACCAGATAAAATTGTATGAAAGTTTACGCGAAAGTACAAAAGGAAAAGAGAAATTCATACTTCATGATGGACCCCCATATGCCAATGGTAATATTCACATGGGAACAGCTTTAAATAAAATTTTAAAAGACATTATAACTAAATTTCATCAAATGAATGGAAAGGATTCAGTTTATGTTCCAGGATGGGATTGTCATGGACTTCCTATAGAATGGAAAATTGAAGAGCAATATAAAAAAAATAAAAAAAATAAAAACGATATTCCTATTGTTGAATTTAGAAAAGAGTGCAGAGATTTTGCAAATAAATGGATAAAAACCCACAAAGATCAATTTAAAAGATTAGGAGTAGTAGGAGATTGGGAAAATTATTATTCAACAATGAGCTTCGATGCAGAAGCTCAAATAGTAAGAGAGCTAGGTAAGTTTTTGAAAGAAGGAAGTCTGTATAAGGGCTATAAACCAGTGCTTTGGTCTACAGTAGAAAAAACCGCTTTATCAGATGCCGAGGTAGAGTACATGGATCATACCTCTGATACGATTTATGTTTCATTTAAAATAAAAAAAACAAATCTAAAGGATTTAGAAAATTCTGAAATTATAATATGGACAACTACTCCATGGACAATTCCAGCAAATAAAGCTTTGGCATATAATGAAAATTTAACTTACCAAATTATTGAATTAAATGATGAGAACGATTTTAAGAATAGAAAAATTGTTGTAGCTAAAGAACTCTTAGAAAATGTAATAAAAGAGTGTGATATTAAAAATTATAAAATTATTAAAGAGATAAAAGGTGAGAATTTTGAAGGTACTATCTGTTCGCATCCATTTATAAGTGATGGATTTGACTATGATGTACCTATGCTGGAAGCACGTTTTGTTACAATTGAACAAGGGACAGGTATTGTGCATTGCGCACCAAGTCATGGCCCTGATGATTTTAATCTTTGTCTCAAACATGATATCAAAGCATTAGAAACTGTTGATGATGATGGTAAATATACAAAACATATTCCATTATTTGAGGGACAGCATATTTTTAAAATTAATCCAATAGTTATAGAAAAACTCAAAAGTGCGAAGAAACTTCTTGCTAATGGCAAACTTAATCATTCTTATCCTCATTCTTGGCGATCTAAAGCTCCGTTAGTGCATAGAGCAACACAACAATGGTTTATTTCAATGGAAAGTCATGGTTTGAGAAAAAAAGCTTTAAAAGCTTTAGACGAAACAATATTTTATCCGAGTAAAGGCAAGGAGAGAATAAAGTCAATGATAGAAACAAGACCAGACTGGTGTGTATCTAGACAGAGAGTGTGGGGTGTGCCTTTGCCAATATTTATTTCAAAAAAAACTAATAATGTACTTATTGATGATGATGTCTTTGAAAATATCGCAAATATTTATGAAAAAGAAGGCTCTGATTGTTGGTTTTCAGACGACCCACAAAAATTTTTAGGAGATAAATATAAAGCGGAAGATTTTGAAAAATTAAATGATATCGTTGAAGTATGGTTTGATAGTGGCTCAACACATTCCTTTGTATTGGAAAAAAGAGAGGATCTAAAATGGCCTGCATCAATGTACCTAGAGGGATCAGATCAACATAGAGGCTGGTTTCATTCGTCTTTACTTCAATCTTGTGGAACGAGAGGTAAAGCACCATTTGAAAGCATTTTATCACACGGGTTTGTTGTAGATGGCAAAGGTCACAAAATGTCAAAATCTGCTGGGAATACAATATCACCTGAGGAAATATTAAAAAAATATGGTGCCGATATTTTAAGAATTTGGGTTGCAGCTTCAAACTATGCTGAAGATCTTAGAATAGATTATTCTATATTGGAACAACATGCGGAAGCATATAGAAAAATAAGGAATACCTTCAGATATCTTCTTGGAAATTTAAAGGATGAGGTAATAGATTTAGACTTTAACAAAATTAAAGTTAATGAGCTTCCAGAGCTTGAACAAATTATGCTTAATAAAATTCAAGTTTTAAATACTAAATTCCATAATAATTTTAATATTTATAATTTTCACAATCTTTACAAAGAATTATTAAATTTCTGTACTGTAGATTTATCATCTTTTTATTTCGATATAAGAAAAGATACACTTTATTGTGATAAAAAAACTTCAAAAAAAAGAGAAAGTTGTATCGAAGTACTTAATGTAATTATAAATTGCTTATTAAAATGGTTTGCACCTATACTTACTTTTACCACAGAAGAAATTTATAAAATAGTAAACAAAGACGGAAAAAGTATTCATCTTGAAAATTTCCCAAAAGTTCCTGCAGAATGGAAAAACAAGTCATTAGAGGAAAAATGGTTAGAGCTTATTAAGATTAGGGACCATTGCAATATAAGCATAGAAAACAAAAGAGCTGAAAAAATCATTGGTTCAAGTTTAGAGGCAAAAGTAGATATTAAATTAGACAATAAACTTTATAAAAAATTTAGTAATTTTGATTTTGAAGAGCTGCTGATTACGTCAAAAGTCGATGTCTCTGAGGATGATACAATTAAAAATGCTTTTGAGGCCTCAACCACTAAGGCAAATGGAAAAAAATGTCCTGTATGTTGGAAAATAAGAGAGGACAAATGTGAGCGGCATGGTGAGATAACTTGATATGAACAAATCAATTTATAGCAAATACGTTTTTTACTTTTTTCTTTTTTTTTCAATTTTTACATTAGATCGAATATCAAAAATTTATATACTAAATATCGCTAATAACGAGGAGCTGAATATTTATATAAACGAATTTTTAAATATAATTTTGATATGGAATACTGGTATCGGTTTTGGTCTTTTATCTTTCAGTGATAATTTTTTATATAACGCTATTACATTTATAATATTATTAATAAATTTTATATTAATCTACTTAGCAGTAGCATCTAATAGTATTAAAAGGATATTATATATAGTCATATTAGGTGGCTCGTTTGGGAATCTTTTCGACAGATTTTACTACTCTGCAGTCCCAGATTTTATAGATATTAATTTTAATGGTTATCATTGGTTTGTATTTAACGTTGCTGATATTTTTATTTCTATAGGAATTACTTGCCTTATTTTTATGGAAATATTAGATTATAAAAAACTTAGTAAATGAAAAATATTATAAATTTATTTTTAATTATTGTTTGTTTCTTTGCCACATCATGTCAAGGGACCAAAGATGCGTTACAAGGAAAAAGTAGGGGAGAAAGAAGCGACGAATTTCTTGTTCAAAAAAAAAATCCTTTATCTATGCCGCCAGATTTTAATGAATTACCAGTTCCATTAGATGAAAATATAATTGAAACAAAGGAGTCTGAAAGTGGCTTAAAAGATAAATTAAAAGTTTCTACAAAAGTAAAGAAATCAAAAAATAACAAATCTAAAAGTTTAGAACAAACAATAATAGAAAAAATTAATTAGTAATGTTCTCAAAAAACATAACTTTTATTAATTTTAAAAATAAAAAAATTAAAAATATCAAAGCAAAAACAAATAATCTAAAAAAATATGAGTGGTTGAAAAATTATCCTTTATTGAAAAGTTTTACTAAAAGTTTCAAGTACAGCTATTCAAAAAAAGACATTAATAAATATAAATTTTATAAAGACTTTCGATTAATTGGTATGGGTGGATCTATTTTAGGAACAGAGGCTATATATCAATTTTTAAGACATAAAATTAAAAAAAACTTTTACTTTCACAATAATCTAATTCCACAAATTAAAAATTTAAAAAAAATGCCAAATATTGTTGTATCTAAATCTGGAGAAACTTTAGAAACAATTTCAAATTTTAATATAATTCTTAAAAATAAAAATAATAAAAATATTATTATAACAGAAAATACAAATAATTATCTTAGACGATTATCTAATAAAATAAAAAGCGATATATTTGAACATAAAAATTATATTGGGGGCAGATATTCTGTTTTGTCTGAAGTCGGAATGTTGCCTGCTGAACTTATGGGTTTAAACGAAAAAAATTTTAAAAAATTCAACTATTTAATAAAAAATAAAAGATTTTTAGAAAATTTAATAATCAATGTTGAAAATATAATTCACTATGTAAAAAAAAATAAAAAAAACTCTATTATTTTAAATTACGATGAAAGCTCTGAAAACTTTTTTAAATGGTATCAACAATTAACAGCTGAATCGTTAGGTAAAAAATCCAAAGGTATTACCCCTATAATTTCATCAATGCCTAAAGATAATCATAGCCTGTTACAACTATATTTAGATGGTCCAAAAAATTGCTTTTTTACGTTTTTTAACGTTACATCTAAAACTAGTAATAAACAGAGTAATAAATTTATTCTTGATGATAAAAAATATCTAAAAAATAAAAATTTGTCTGAAATTTTAGAAGCACAAGAAAAATCGACGCAAAACATTTTTAGAAAAAAAAATATACCTTTTCGTTCATTTAATATTAAAAAAAAAGATGAAAACACTCTCGGAGAACTATTTTGTTTTTGTGTGTTAGAAACTATTCTTTTAGGACATGCATTAAAGGTAAACCCTCTAGATCAACCATCTGTTGAATTAATTAAAACCGAAACAAAGAGATTGCTAAGCAAACTTTAGGAAGATTATTTTTGATAATCCATAATTTTTGGTTTTCACCATCTTTAGTTCGCTAGGTATTTTATCGTTAGAATTTTTATGTCTGTGAATTACTATTACCCCAATAATATCCAAAAGTTTGGAATGAATTATTTTATCTAAAATTAAATCTAGATTATTTATTTTAAAAGGTGGATCAATAAAGATTAAATTAAATTTTTTATTTTTAATTGTTTCTAAATTACTATCTATAAAATCTTTATTGACTATTTCACAATTATTGTTGAATTTTAACTTATTTATATTTTTTTTTAATATCTCAATTACAGGTAAATAGTTTTCTACAAAAAATACTTTACTAGCTCCTCTAGAAATACACTCAAGTCCAAAAGAGCCTGTTCCTGAAAAAATATCTAAAATACTTAAATTTTGAAAAGATATATTTAAATCATTATTATGGATTAATGTATTGAAGATAGATTCTTTTGTTAAATCTTTTAGAGGTCTTGTTTCCTTATCTTTTGGCTGAAATAACCTTACTCCTTTTGAAAGTCCTCCAATTATCCTCATTTATCAATTACTCTAAAACCAATATCTTTCCTATAATATTTGTTTTCCCATTTCACATTCTCTAAAATTTCATTTGCCTTTTTTCTTGCAACACTGAGCGATTTTGACAAAACTGTTGAATTTAAAACTCTTCCACCTGTAGCCAAAATCTTTCCATCTTTGTCTCTAGTAGTCCCAGCATGGAATATTTGCTGATTGTCATCAACTTTTATTGTATCTAAATTTTTAATAATACTATTTTTTTTATATTGCTCAGGATATCCCTTATTTGCTGCAACAACTGTTATTGAATCATTTTCACTCCATGTAATTTTTTGCTCAAGAATTTTATTTTCAAGTGTAGAAATTAAAATTTCGAGAAGATCACTATTGAGACGCATCATTAATACTTGGCACTCAGGGTCGCCAAACCTAATATTATACTCAATCAACTTTGGTTCACCATTATTTATCATCAAACCTGCATATAATATTCCTTTGTAAATTAGTCCTTCTTTTCTTAAACCATTTAATGTTGGCTCAATTATTTCTTCTTGGATTTTATTCTCTAGTTTATTATTAATAATTTTTGAAGGCGAATAAGCACCCATGCCACCAGTGTTTAAACCAACATCTCCCTCTCCAATTTTCTTGTGATCTTGTGCAGTTCCTAAACATTTATAATCATATCCGTCTGTAATAACAAAGTAGCTTAGTTCCTCACCCTCTAAAAACTCCTCAATAAACACTTTGTTTGAAGATTTAAACTTACCATCCAATATTTCTTGAACATCCTTTATTACTTCATCTAGATTATTGCATATCGTTACTCCTTTACCTGCAGCAAGTCCATCTGATTTTACGACTACTGGAAATGAAACACTACTTAAGAATTTTTCTATCTGATTGATATCTGATATTTCAAAATATTTAGCGCTAGGAATATTATATTTTTTACAGATGTTCTTCATAAAAAATTTTGATCCTTCTAACTGAGAACACTTTTTATTAGGGCCAAATATTTTTATATTTTTTTTCTCAAAGTAATCAACAATTCCATTAACCAAAGGTATCTCAGGACCAACTACTATAAGTTCTACATTTAATTTTAAAACAATTTTATATATTTCATCGAAATCATTTATATCTGCAAAAATATTTGTCGCAATTTCATCAGTACCAGCATTACCTGGTATACAATATATTTTATTAATCTTAGAAGATTTTAATAGCTTATAGCATAGTGCATGCTCTCTTCCTCCACTTCCAATTATTACAATATTCATGTATTAACTTATAAACTAAAAATGTTTAAAAAATTAGCAAAATTAAAATATTTGCCAAATAATTACGAAGTTATAGAACACGGAGATCATGTTGTTTGTGCAGTATCTGGAAAGGAAATTAGTTTAGAAAAACTTACATATTGGAATGTCGATAAACAGGAAGCCTATTTTTCTTATAAGGAAGCATCACAAAAATTTAAATAAACTCATACTATTTCCAACGATTATGTGTCCATATCCATTGACTGGGATTACTTAAAATTCTTTTTTCTATAATATTATTTAATCTATTGGTTATATCAATAATCTCAGATTTATTATTAAATTTAATTGGTTTATCTATACTCATATTAAAATATATTTTGTTCTTTCTCTCAATATAAACAGGGACAATCTCAAGCTCATATTTTTTAATAATTTGCGCTGGTATACTTGTTGTTAGTGCTAATCTGTTAAAAAAATTGCTTTTCACGCCCTCACTTACTCTTTGATCAATCATCAGTGCAATCGAAAAATTTTGTTTTATAAATTTTAATATTTCTCTACTTCCAGACTTACCTTTTTTTATCTGGTTTCTGCAGATATATTTTTTTCTTATATTTTCCATGGTATTATTTAAAAAAAAATTGTTTAAAGGTCTGTATATTGCAGCTAAATCTATTCCTGCTTTTTCAAGACACAATGCCATTAATTCGAAATTATTAAAATGTGCTGAAATAAAAACTACACTTTTCTTTTCTCTTATAATCTCATCTAAAATATCTTTTCCCTCTAATGTAATATATTTACTTAAATTTGAATTTCTGAAATGTTTTATAAAAGGATATTCAGCTAGTATTCTTCCATAGTTGCCCCACATCTCACTTACTATAACGGTTCTATCATGATCATTGTTGCCGATATTACACTCTTCTAAATTATGCAATATTTTCTTGTTATCCCTAATTAATGGTCCAAAAAGTTTTCCAATTTTCTCACCTATATTTGACGCTCTAGAATATCCAAGTAAACTAAAAATAAAAAATAAAAATTTGATAATAATATACTCGAAAAAATATCTTACTGATTTCATATTTTCTCTTTAATTAAATTTTTAAAAACATCAAATTTTTCAATTTTGACACTTAATTTTGTGAAATAAATTAATGATTTATATTTATGCTCAAGTCTTTCATAGTCTTTTTCTGTTGTTAATATTATTGCATTATTTTCGTTAGCAAAATTTATAATTTTATCTAAATCATTATTTGTAAATTTATGATGATCAGGAAAACTAATTTTTTTTATCACATTTAAATTTTTTCTTTTAAGCAATTCAAAAAAACTTTCTGGGTTACCAATTCCTGCAAAAGTTATAAATTTTTTTTCTCTAATTGAATTATCAATTTCAATATTATAATCAAAATAAAAAAACTGTAACTTTTTATTATAATTTAATAATTGTCTCTCTTTTTTTTGATCTTTTTTGCCTTTTATCATTATACAGTCTGCATATTTTAAAGCATCTAATGACTCTCTCAACGGGCCTGAGGGAATTATATTACCGTTTCCAATCCAATTAGTTTCATTAAAGCAAACAATGGATAAATCTTTTAAAAATTTTGTATCTTGAAACCCGTCATCTAATAAAGCAACTTCGTAATTTGAATTATCTAGACTTTTTAAAGATTTAATCCTACTTTTTTCAGAAATTACTGGACCAATTTTATTGAGAATATTTATTTCATCATGAATATATGGATAAAACTTTTTAATAAAAACGGGTTTTTTATTAATCGAGCTTAAAATTTTAAATATCTCTATTGAAATAGGAGTTTTTCCAGTACCACCCAAATAAACATTTCCTATGCATATAATTGGAAATTTAAACTTTTTTCCTTTTTTTAAACGTTTTAATTTTGCGACAAAATATACAATTATACTTAAAGGAAATAAAATTAGCGAAAATATTGTTTGCCTTTTTTTATCCCAAAATTTAGGTTTTTTAAATTGCATTAAATATATTTTAATACTTCATTATAATTGTCCTTAAGAATTTTTTTACCTAAAGAATTCAAATTGATAAAATTTTTATTTATTTTGTTTTTTTTGTTTTTTGTGAAATTTAGATGATTTATTACTTCATTTGGATGCCTAACTAAAAAACACAAATTAAGATTTCTCAACAAAGCATATACCTCACTAAAATTATAAGTATAAGGTCCATGTAAAACCTTACATTTTAACCTTACAGCCTCTAATGGATTTTGTCCTCCGCGCTTAATCACAGAACCACCTAAAAATACAATATTACATTGATTTATAAACGAATTTGTTTCACCAAAGCTATCTACAAGATAAATATCTGTTTTTTTATCTATGTTCGACTTGTCACTGTGAAGATGTACTTTTAATCCTAAATTCTGCAAACGCATAATTATATCTGCACATCTATCAATATGTCGTGGAATAATGACGGTTAAACTATTTTTAATTTTATACTTTATAAGTGTTTGTATTTTACCACAAAATTCTTCTTCTCCAGAATGTGTACTTATTCCTCCAAATACAAAATTTTTTGATTTAAAAAATTTTAATAATTTTTTAGATTTAATATTATTATTTTTAATTGATTTATTTTCTGAAAATTTTAAATTCCCAAAGTTTTTGATGTTTTTAGATCCTAGCTTTTTTAAAAAAAACATAGTCTCTTTATTTTGAGATAAGGTTAAATTAAATTTATTAAAAATTGATTTTGAAAAATTTTTCAAATTATTCCACTTTAAAAAAGTTTTTTTAGTCATTCTGGCATTAATTAATATTAATGGTATTTCTTTTCGGTTAATTTCATTTATAAAATTTGGCCAAATTTCTGATTCTATAAAAATTGCCACTGAAGGTTTCCAATTATATAAAAATTTTTTAACTAATATCCTAGAGTCTATTGGTAGGAATTGGTGAATAGTCTTTTTAAGTCTAAACTTTTTTAACACTTTTGATGAGCTAAAAGTATTAGATGTGATTAGAATATTTTTTATATTTTTATTTTTTTCAAATTTTTCAACTAAAGGAATTATGCTTAAAATTTCCCCTACACTCGAGCCATGAAACCAAATAAGTTTACCTTTAATACTTTTTTTTTCAAATATACCTAATTTTTCTTTAAATCTAATAGGATCCTCCTTATTTTTGAGAATTCTAAAGATGATTATAATTGGTGATAAAATTAAAATAGTATTTATTATTAATCTATACAAAAAAAACATTTAATCTTTTCTTAATTGTTTCTCATAGAAATTTTTATAAATTACAGAATTTTTAAGAAGATGTTCATGATTTCCGTCCGCAACAATCCTACCGTCATCTATAACATATATTTTTTTTGAATTTTTAATAGTTGATAATCGGTGAGCGATAACAAGTGTAGTTTTATTATTTGTTAAAAGTTTAATAGCTTCTTGAATTTTTGTTTCAGTATCTGCGTCGAGAGAAGAAGTTGCTTCATCCAAAAGAATAATTGAACTTTTCTTTAGCATCGCTCTAGCAATAGAAATTCTTTGTTTTTCACCACCCGATAGCCTTATCCCATTTTCACCAATTAAAGTTTCAAATTTGTTTGGTAATTTTTCAATAAATTCTTTTGAGTAAGAGAACTTTGCTGCCTCATTTAGTTCTTCATTTGAAGCATCTGGGTTGGCATATAATATATTGTTCCTAATTGTGTCATCAAAAAGAGTTATATCTTGTGCTACTAGAGAAATGTTTGATCTTAATGATTTTATTTTAGTTTTATAAATTGACTGATTATCTATTTTAATATCACCATCATCTCTGTCATAAAATCTTGGTATTAGATTCAATAATGATGATTTACCAGCGCCGCTGTGACCAACTAACGAAGTCATCTCACCTCCCTCTATAAAAATATCAATATCATTTAAAACTTCACCTTCGTCTTTATTATATTTAAATTTTACTTTCTCAAATTTAATTTCACCTTTGCTAATTTTTAATTCTTTAGCGTTTTCTAATTCTTTTATTTTATTTTCAATGTCGATTAATGGCAAAATTCTTCTTGCTGCAGCTAGCCCCTGATTTAAACTCATGTTCAAAGTTGCTAAAGATCTCACAGGTTGATAAGCAAGCATCATGGCAGCCAAAAAGGAAAAGAAATTATTTAAACCAAGCTCTCCACTCATTATAAGTTTTCCAGAGTAGAAAATTAAAAGTGCAATCATTAAACCAGTAAGTGTTTCCATAATTGGCGAAGCTCTTACTAAAACGGTTTCTATTTTTATTACTTTATCTTTTAGATTATTTATAAATCTTTCTGTTCTACCAAATTCATAATTCTCTTTTTGAAAAATTTTTATCATTTTATGATTTTTAAATATTTCTATTAAATAAGTACTAAGCTCCCCAGTTCTATCAGCTGCTTCCACCGTAACTTTACCTATCCTTTTACCAAGCGAACGCGCAGCAATTGTTGCTAAAGGGATCATAATAATTGCGAAAAAAGCAAGCTTCCAGTTTTGATAAAACATAACAATCAATAGTCCTATGAGAGTAAAACTGTCTTTGGTTAAATTCAAAATAACATTACTTACAAGTCTTGAAATTAAACTTACATCGAAAGTTAAATGAGATATGAACTTACCGGTATGCTTTTTGTCAATTACCTCGGTGTCCGCTGTTATGAGTGACCTCATAACTTGCATTTGTATGATTTTAGTAATTTCTTGAGCTGTTCTAATTAATATTGTTTTTGCAAAATATAATGAACCCCCTTTTAAAGAAAAGGCTAAAATTATTGCTACCGGTATAATTAAGATTAATTTTTCATCTTTATCGATAAATATTTTTTTGATTGCAGGATCTAGCAACCAGGCAATAGCAGCAGTACTACCCGCAACGATCAATGAGAAAAATACTGACAACAAAATTTTAGGTAAAAACTTTTTTGTATAATCATTATATAGTCTTTTTAAAATTATTTTATTTTCCATAAACTAAATAAGTTTTCCTATTAAAATATTTAAAAATATCAACATACCAAAAGAGTTATTAGATTTAAAAATTTTTAGGCATTGTAAATGATTATTTATATCCAGGTTTTTAATTTGGTAAATAAATAGGTGTAAGATCGGAAATAGTAAAAATAAATAAAATATCAAACTATATTTCATCAAGTAGCCAGTTAGAATTAAAGAAATAATAGAAATTAGATAACATATTATGAGAAAAATTTTTGGATTATCCTTAAATTTAATTGATGTAGATTTTACTCCTATAATTTCGTCATCTTTTATGTCCTGAAATCCGTAGATTGTGTCATATCCTAATGTCCAAAATATGGCTCCAAAATAAAAAACCAAGGGTATAATTGTTATATTATTTTGTATTGATGACCATCCTAGCAATAAACCATAATTAAAAGTAATACCTAAATATAGTTGAGGCCAGTAAGTAAATCTCTTCATATAAGGATAAGTAAACGCTAAAGGCATAGATGCTAATGCTAAAACTATTGTAAGTTTATTAAATTGTAGCAACACACCTAATGCAATCAAACATAAAAATAATGAAAGAAACAAACCCTCTTTAACAGAGATTTTACCCGAAGCTATTGGTCTACTTTTTGTTCTCTCTACTTTAGTATCAAATTTTCTGTCTACAATATCATTTATTATGCAGCCAGCTGAACGCATTAAAACTGAACCTAAAAAAAATAAAATTAAGTAAAAAGTGAAAAGCTTAACATCATTATTAAAATCGTAACCTATTGTTAA
>Ga0208878_1000396_pt1 | contig 15071 bp, 15 predicted proteins | sample Knorr_S15_td_Sur_FD_185600 | JGI IMG/M metagenome (GOLD analysis project Ga0208878, IMG submission 185600) | Marine microbial communities from Southern Atlantic Ocean transect - Knorr_S15_td_SurfaceA_ad_5m_LV_A (SPAdes) (version 2) | ecosystem: Environmental > Aquatic > Marine > Oceanic | place...
ACCAATTGATATGTTAGGTCATGTAACCTCTAGTTATTTTAGTCCAAATCTTAATAAATCTATTGCTCTAGCTGTAGTAAGGAGTGGAAAGAAACTAAAAGGTAAAAAATTAATAGTTCCTATGGAGAATAAAAATATCAATGTAACTATTACAGACACTGTTTTTTATGATAAGGAAAATAAAAGATTAAATGCTTAATTTTAATTCACCAATTAAAGAAGAAAAAAAATTCAATGATCTAAATATTATTGAAGTTGAACCTACAATTAAAATTAACCTTAGAAGTAACAAAAGAGAATTCTCTACAAAAATTGGAAAAATATTATCAATTTTACCACCAAATGAAGCAAATACTTCGTCTGGTAACGAAAAATTTAATTTATTATGGTTGAGTCCAGATGAATGGTTAATTTACTCTAATGATAAAAAAATGACTTTAGATGATCAAATAAATTTAGAAGATAAATTATTTAATGAAATTTCAAAATTAAATCAAGGAGCTGTAACAAATGTATCTGATCATTGGATAATGATTAACCTAAAAGGGAATAAAGTGTACGATTTACTGTCTAAAAGTTGCCCATATAATTTTAATGAATATAAAAAGAAAAAAGGATCTGTTGCTCAAACAATTGTTAATCACATAGATGTAATCCTTCACAATAAAGAAGATAACAACCTTAATCTATTTGTAAGAAGGTCTTTTTCAGAAGATATATGGCTATGGTTGAATGATAGCGCTAGATTCATCTGATTACTTAGTGCGTCAAGGTTAACCTGGAAATCTTCGCTTATATTAAGTACTAAATAAAATATGAAAAAAATTATAGTATTTTTATTTAGTTTATTCTTTGCATTACCCTCTTATTCATCAAGTCTTGATAAAATTTTGTCCTCTGGTGAGCTAAGAGTTGGGACAACTGGAGATTGGGATCCTATGACAATTAAAGATCCTGCAACTAATAAATACAGAGGTTTTGATATAGACGTCATGAACGAATTAGCAAAAGATATGGGTGTAACAATTAAATTTGTGCCTGCAGAGTGGAAAACTATAGTATCTGGAATTACTTCAGGAAGATATGATATCTCAACAAGTGTTACTAAAACACCTAAAAGAGCAGAGGTTGCAGGCTTTACTGACACTTACTATAAATATGGAACAGTGCCCCTTGTTCTTAAGAAAAATTTAAAAAAATTCCCAACTTGGGACTCTTTAAATGACAGTAAAGTAACGATTGCAACTACACTTGGAACTTCACAAGAAGAAAAAGCAAAAGAATTTTTTCCAAAATCAAAACTAAATTCCGTTGAAGCACCTGCAAGAGATTTTCAAGAAGTTTTAGCCGGTAGAGCAGATGGAAATATAACCAGCTCAACAGAGGCTAATAAATTAGTCATTAAATACCCTCAATTGGCAATTGTTCCAGATGGAGAAAAAAATCCTGCATTTTTAGCAATGATGGTTGGTAAAGGTGATGATAAATGGAAAAATTACGTTAATGAATGGATAAGTAATAAAAAATCATCTGGTTTTTTTACAGAACTTTTAGCAAAATATAATCTAAAGAGCTTATAATAAATTAGATATTAATATTTAATACTTTATAAATATATGTGTGAAAAATATTATTTTTCTAATATTTATATTATTATTTCTTAATTCTTGTTCAAAACAAGAGTTAGACTGGTTAATTTTATCTCCAAATAACGTGGATGGATTAACAAACCTTAAATTTCTCATAAGTGGATTTACAACAACAATATACATATCCCTAGTTTCAATATTTATCTCAATAATTCTAGGTCTAATAATTGCAATTCCATCATTAGCAAAAAATAAATTTCTTACTTATATAAATATAGGCTATGTAGAAATCGTTAGAGCGATACCATTATTAGTTTTAATCTTATGGATTTATTATGGTTTACCAATAATGACAGGCATAAGTTTTAGTCCATTTGTGTCTGGTATTATAGCTTTATCAATTAGTGAAAGTGCTTTTCAAGCTGAAATATTTAGAGCTGGAATAAATTCAATTAAAAAATCTCAATGGGAAGCTGGTAGCTCTCTTGGGTTCTCTTTTTTTAAAAAATTAAGACTCATAATATTACCACAAGCTATTAAAAATATACTTCCTGCTATTGGTAATCAATTTGTATATGTTTTAAAAATGTCTTCTCTTGTTTCAATTATAGGAATTGGTGATTTAACAAGAAAAGCAAATGAGCTTGTTGTTACAACCTATAGACCATTGGAAATTTATACTTTTTTAATATTTGAATATCTAATTTTAATTTTAGTAGTTTCTTATTTTGTAAGAAAATTTGAAAAAAAGTTAGCAAAGTCTAACTAGTTTTTTTTAAATACTGAATTAAAAAAAGATCCAATAAAGATTAATATGCAAAATCCCATAAACCAATTAGTGAATAATAAAGTATAGAAAATATCTTCATATGATCCATTTTTAATATTTATTACATACCATAAACATAAAAATGGTAGAGCTGTTAATCTTAAGATACCAAGGTATAAACTATATATTGGCCTTTTTACTGATTGAAATAAGGCTGTTGTTATAAAGAAAGTAGGATAAATCGGACCTATTAAAGCTGCAATTTTTAAATAAATTGTACCATAACTAATTGTATTCAAATCTTCTGTGAATAAACTTATGAGGAATGATGCATTAAAATAAATTATGATACCTGCTAATGTCATAAAAGAACAACCAAATTTGAGAGCTTTTAAATATAATTCTCTAATTCGCTCATAATTTTTAGCTCCAAAATTTTGACTTGAGATAGAAAGTACAGCTGTATTTAATCCAATAACTGGTAACAAAAAGACTTGTTCAATTCTTAAAGCAGTGCCATAACCAGCTGCAGCCAAATCACCAAATTTTCCTACAAAATATAAAACATTAAACAAACCAACACCAATTAAAAGCATACTAAACATAACTGGAACAGATTGAAATATTAGGTTTTTAAAGTAAAAAATTTTTGGTTTAAAGCATTCAAAAAATAGATACTTTTTTAATTTACAACAATAAACTTTGTAAATTAAATAAGTTGCACCTAAAAATTGACATATAACGGTTGCTATAGCAATTCCAGAAATACCTAAGGCAGGTATAAAACCATATCCAAATATAAATATAGGATTTAAGATTATGTTTAAAAAAAAGGTAAAAACTAAAACATTTCTGTAACTCTTTGTATCTCCTTGAGCATTTAGGGTGCCGTTTAAAGATGTTTGTATTAAAACTAAAACAGTGCAGTAAAATATTATATCAAGATACTCTCTTGTTAATAAAATATTTTCTAAACTAGATCCCATTAGTCCCAATAAAAAATCTGAAATATTTAAACCAACATAAGTAACTAAAAGAGAAACGAAAACAGCATATAGAAAAGATTGTCCAACAAAAATTGATGCTCTTTTTTCATTCTTTTCACCAATTGAATTTCCAATTAAGGTATTTGTAGCAGCACCTACTCCAACACCAATTGCAATTATTATAAAATATATTGGAAAAGATTTAGCCAAAGCACTAAGAGCTTCAGGTGATATTTTACCAGCGAAATAAGTATCAACTAAATTATAAAAAGTTTGAAATAATGATCCAATACTAGCAGGAATTGTTACTTTTCTTAATAATGGCCAAATGGGATCTCTTAATAAATTAATTTTTTTGTACATATTATTTTATTTTTCAATTTGATAAAAATATTTTTGACCTTTCTTTTTAGATAGGTTGATTTGTTTTTGTCTCATACGAAATCTTTGTTTTTGTTTATCAGTTAATTTATGAAAACAATTAGAACAGCTAACTCCTTCCTCATATTGCTTGTTTTTTTTTTCTAATTTCGTAATAGGTTCTCTACAACCAGCGCAAATTTTTAAATTGCCTGGTTTTAGGCCATGTTTTACCGATACTCTATTGTCAAAGACAAAACAATCACCTTTCCATAAACTTTTTTTTTTATCAATTTTATTTAAATAATTAATGATACCTCCATTTAATTGATAAACATTTTTAAAACCTTTATTTCTCAAATAAAAACTTGCCTTTTCACATCTAATACCACCGGTACAAAACATACCTATGTTATTATTTTTTTTTAATGATTTAAAATATTTTGGAAAGTCTCTAAAATTATTCAGTTTTGGATTTATTGATCCTTTAAAAGTACCAACTCTAAATTCAAAACTTTTTCTTGTATCAATAATGACAGTGTTTTTTTTTTTAATAAAATTATTCCAATTTTCAGGATCAATTTGATTATTAATAATTCTTTTTTTTAATTTAATACCAATAGGAACAAGTTCTTTTTTAATTTTAATTTTACCTTTGTGAAAAGCTTGATATTTATAATGTGATAAATTTTCGCTATCAAAGTTCTTTAAATTTAAAATTTTTTTTATATTTTTTCTTATTGAAATATATCTATCAATTTTAAAGCTTATTGTTCCATTTACACCTTCAGGGGATAATATTATAGTCCCTCTAAAATTTTCTTGTTTTAGGTAATTATCAAGTAATTCCTTTTTCTTTTTAAGATTTGTAATCTTTTTAAATTTGTAAAAACCAAAAATATTATACATTATAATTTTCTACAAATTGATAAACCATCACCAATTGGTAAAATGATATTTTCTACTCTATTGTCTTTATCGATATGTGAATTAAATTCTCGAATTTTAATTGTAAGTTTGTCATTTTTATTTTTATCTATAACGTCACCGTACCATAAAACATTATCTGTTATAATTATCCCTGATTTTTTTAACATTTTTAAAGATTTCTCAAAATAATTTATATAATTTTCCTTATCAGCATCAATAAATACTAAGTCAAAAACTTCTTTGCTTTTAAAAAGCTCGTCTAGACCGTCGCTGGCATTTTTAACTAAAAGATTTATTTTGTTTTCAAGATTAGCTTTAATAAAAAAATTTTTAGCTATTTCAGAAGTTTGTTTGTTTTTGTCTATAGCTATTAAATTTGAATCATTATTCATAGCTAATCCCATTGTTAAAGCGCTTAAACCTGTAAATGTTCCAATTTCTAAAATTTTTTTTGGATTATATAATTTTATTATTAGGTGTAATAGATGACATTGACTTAATGAAATTTGCATTTTTTTCTTTTCACCCAAAGTTTTGTTATATTTAATAATCTCTCTCTGAATCGGATTTAGTTTATAAGAATGATTGTTTATATATTCCTCGAGTTCGTTTGTAATCTTAATGTTTGAACCCATTTTAATTCAATTTTTTTTTCAAAATTTCATTAACAAGTTTTGGATTTGCTTTACCATTTGAATTTTTCATTACTTGACCAACAAAAAAACCAAATAATTTGTCTTTTCCTGATTTATAAGCTTCAACATTTTTTGGGTTTTCAGTAATTACTTTATTAATTAAATTTTCTAATTCCTTAGGATCACTTTGTTGTTTTAAACCTTTTTCTTCTACAATAGTTATTGGATCTTTATCTCCATCTCTCATTATTTCAAACACAGATTTAGCAATCTTGCCTGAAATGGTTCCATCTTTGATTAAATTAATTAATTTTGATAAATTTTTTGAGGAAATTGGACTTTCTGTTATTTCAATATTTTTTTCGTTTAATAATGCAAATAACTCTCCTGTTATCCAGTTTGTAGCTAATTTTACATCAGAGTTTTTTGAAACTTCTTCAAAATATTTTGATATTTCTATGTCTGACACTAGTATATTTGCTTCATAAGGTGATAGTTTAAATTTTTCAATAAATCTTTTCTTTTTTTCATCAGGAAGCTCAGGAATATCTTTTTTTATTTGATCTATATAATTATCATTTAATTCAAGCGGTAAAAGATCAGGATCAGGAAAATATCTATAATCATGTGCGTCTTCTTTAGATCTCATAGATCTTGTTTCATTTTTTTTAGTATCAAATAATCTTGTTTCTTGATCAATAGAGCCACCCTCTTCAATTACGTCTACTTGACGATTAGCTTCGAAATCTATTGCCATTTGCATAAATTTTATAGAATTGACATTTTTAATTTCACATCTAGTGCCTAGTTTTTTATCTCCTTTTTTTCGAACAGAAACGTTTACATCAGCTCTTAATGAGCCTTCTTGCATATTACCATCACAAGTTCCTAAATATCTCATTATCGATCTTAATTTTTTAATATATGCATTTACTTCATCTAAAGTTCTTAAATCAGGTTTGCTAACTATTTCCATTAAAGCTACGCCTGATCTATTTAAGTCAACTAATGTGTTTTGAGGATCTATATCATGGATACTTTTTCCTGCATCTTGCTCCAAATGAAGTCTTTCAATACCAATATTTTTTTCCCCATTTGGCATATCTAATGTAACAGATCCCTCACCAACAATTGGATTTTTATATTGAGAAATTTGATAACCTTGAGGCAAATCAGCATAAAAATAATTTTTTCGATCAAATATTGATCTTTTGTTAATCTTAGCTTTTAATCCAATACCTGTCTTAACAGCTTGTTTAATACAATGTTCATTAATTACTGGCAACATTCCTGGAAATGCTGCATCGACCAAGCTAACTTGAGTATTAGGTTCTGATCCAAATTTTGTTGATGAAGTTGAAAATAATTTAGACTCAGATAAGACTTGTGCATGAACTTCAAGACCAATAATAACTTCATATTTGTTATCATTTCTTATTATTAGATATTCACCATTATTTTTACTCACTTAATCCACCAATCAGTTATATTATTTTTAAAGCTTATATTTTTTTCTAAAGCAAATGCGATATTTAAAATACTTTGCTCATCAAATGCCTTTCCTATAACCTGTAAACCTAGTGGGTAGCCTTTTTTATCATGACCCGCTGGAATTGATATAGCAGGTAAGCCTGCAAGATTAATTGGAACTGTGAAAATATCATTCAAATACATTGATACTGGATCGTTTAATTTCTCTCCAATCTTAAAAGCAGAGCTTGGCGTAGATGGAGTTAATATAGCGTCTACTTTTTTATAAGCTTCATCAAAATCATTTTTGATTAGTCTTCTTACTTTTTGTGCTTTTAAATAATATGCATCGTAATAACCTGATGATAAAACATATGTTCCAATCATAATTCTTCGCTTTACTTCATCACCAAAACCCTCTGATCTTGTTTTTTCGTACATGTCTATAAGATTTTCACCTTTTGATCTAAAACCATATTTTACACCATCGTATCGAGCAAGATTTGATGAGGCTTCTGCAGGAGCTACAATGTAATATGTTGGTAAAGCATAATTGGTATTAGGTAAACTTATCTCAATAATTTGACCTCCATTTTCTTTAATAATTTTTATTCCTTTTTCCCATAGCTCATCAATTTCTTTTGGCATTCCATCAACTCTATATTCTTTTGGTATGCCTATTTTTTTTCCTTTAATATTCTCATTTAAATTAGTTAAATAATTTTCTCTTTTGAAATCAACAGAAGTTGAATCTTTTGTATCGTAAGTACTCATAATTTCGAACATCAAAGAACAATCTTTGACATCATGAGTCATGGGTCCTGCTTGATCCAAAGATGATGCAAATGCTACTATACCATACCTTGAGCAACTACCGTATGTTGGCTTTAAACCAACTGTACCGGTAAAGGACGCCGGTTGTCTAATAGATCCACCTGTATCTGTACCTATTGTTGCTGGAGTTAATTTTGCAGCCAGTGCTGATGATGATCCACCAGAAGATCCACCAGGTACTAAATTCTCAGATACTGGATTTTGAACGTTCCCAAAATAACTTGTTTCATTAGAAGAACCCATTGCAAATTCATCACAGTTTAACTTTCCAATTACAATACCTCCTTCATCTAAAATATTTTGAGTTACTGTTGATTCATAAGTTGGAACGAAATTTTCAAGAATTTTACTTCCGGCTGTAGTTCTAATATTTTTTGTACAAAACAAGTCTTTTACGGCAATAGGTATACCAGGTAATTTTTTTTTAAAGTCTGGTTTTTGATCAAATATTTTTGCTTTTTTAATTGCATTTTCATAATTTTCAGAAATATAAGCATTAAGTTTTTTTGATTTTTTCGATCTTTCAATAAAAGCAATAGTTACCTCGGTTGACGATAATTCTTTTTTTTTAATTTTGTCTACAAGTTCAACTAATTTTAAATCTGTTATATTGCTCATCATTCAACTACCTTAGGCACAACAAAAAAATCTTTATTTTTGTCTGGTGAATTTTTTAAAATATCCTCACGAATATTTTCAGATTTTATCTCGTCTTTACGTAGTTTTAATGTAGTTTCAGCAATTGAGGTTAATGGTTCAGTATTTTTTGTATCTAATTCATTTAATTTTTCAATAAAAGAAAAAATTGAATTTAAATCTTTGCCTAATTTTTTAGCTTTATTATCATCGATTGAAATCCTAGATAATTTAGATATGTGCTTTACTGTTTTAAGATCAATTGTCATATGATATGAATATCAAAAACTATCATTAAATCTGAAAAATACAATATGATCACTATTGAGCATCTTAAGAAAAAAATTGACATTAATGCGAGATTAATTGGTTTGGATTTAGGGTCAAAACGTATAGGTGTAGCAATTTGTGATGATAGAAGAAAAATATCTACTCCATTTAAAACAATAGATTATAAGAATATGCAATATCTATTGGATCAATTAACAAACATTATTTATGAAAATAACGTGTCTGGAATTATAATTGGATACCCAATTAATATGGATGGCAGTGTAGGAAGAGCAGCTCAATCTGTTACCGATAAAGCTAATATTATATCAAAAAACCTAAAAATTGATGTTGTTCTTTGGGATGAGAGAATGTCAACCAAAGGTGCTTTTAATATCTCTAAAGAATTAGACGTTAACGTAACAAAAAGAGAGAAAAAAATTGATGAAAATGCTGCATCATTCATTTTACAAGGCGCAATCGATTATCTCAATAATTAAGCTTGCATTAAACATGCTTTGAAGTTATAGAGTTAGTTTTAATGGCCAATTCAAAAAACGCTGTTAAAATTTCAAAAAAACATCTCCTAGGTATTCAAGATCTATCAATCTCTGATGTAAAAACTATTCTTTCAGAATCAAAAAACTTTATAGCTTTGAACAAAAGTAAAAATAAAAAAATAGATATTTTGAGAGGTAAAACACAAATAAATTTATTTTTTGAACCATCCACTAGAACTCAAAGTTCGTTTGAGCTTGCTGGAAAGAGATTAGGTGCTGATGTTATGTCTATGAATATAACTAATTCAGCAATTAAAAAAGGAGAAACTTTAATAGACACTGCAATGACCTTAAATGCGATGCACCCTGATATTATTGTTGTAAGGCATCAAGACTCAGGTGCCTCAAATTTATTGTCACAAAAAGTTAACTGTGCGGTATTAAATGCAGGCGATGGCAGAAGAGAACATCCCACTCAAGCTTTGCTTGATGCTTTAACAATTATGGAAAAGAAAAATAAAATAGAAGGTCTTAAAATTGCAATTTGTGGAGATATACTTCATTCAAGAGTTGCTAGATCAAATATTTATTTATTAAATATGTTGGGCGCAGATATAAATATAGTTGCACCATCTAATTTGATGCCAAAAGATCTAGAAAAATTTGGTGTCAACACTTTTACAAATATGAAAGAAGGAGTGAAAGATTGTGACATTGTGATGATGTTAAGATTACAAAATGAAAGAATGACAAGTTCATTCCTTTCATCAAATAGAGAGTATTATGAATATTATGGGCTCACACCAGATAAATTAGAGAAAGCAAAAAGTGATGCAATTATTATGCACCCTGGTCCTATGAATAGGGGAATAGAAATAGATACAAAATTAGCTGATGATATTAATAAAAGTGTAATTAAAGAACAGGTTGAATTAGGTGTTGCTGTAAGAATGGCCTGTCTAAAGTTATTTTGTGAATGATGAAAAAACAATATTTTTTAAATGCAAAAATAATAGATCCTAAAAACTCTATAGATGAAATAGGTGGTTTGATTATTGGCGAAAATGGAAAAATTGAAGCAATAGGTAAAAAAGTAAACCAGAATAATATTCCTTCAAGAGAAAAATATATAGATCTTAAAGAAAAATTTATATTTCCTGGTCTTGTTGATATGAGGGTATTTGTAGGTGAGCCAGGCTACGAATATAAAGAAAATTTCAGAACATTAAGTAATGCAGCGCTAGCTGGGGGTGTTACATCTGTCGTTACAATGCCTAATACTTCCCCTGTTATAGATAATGTTTCTATGGTTGACTTTCTTAAAAGAAGAGGAAGAGATAAATCAAAAATTAATATATTTCCAACCGCAAGTTTAACAAAAGGTCTGGAAGGAACTAATATGAATGAATTTGGACTTTTAAATAAAAAAGGAATAATCGGTTATACAGATGGTACGCAAACTATTCAAAATACAAGATTAATGTCCAGAATTATGAGATCTGCTTTTGATTTAGATGCATTAGTAATTCAACATGCAGAAGATAATGAATTATCAAAAGATGGACAAGTAAATGACGGTATAATTGCAACTAAACTTGGTCTTCAAGGTATACCTGACTACGCAGAAAAAATTATTATCGAAAGAGATTTAACTTTGCTAGAGGATTTCAATTGTAGGTATCATATTGCTCAAATATCATCAGAAAAGTCTGTTGAAATAATTAAAAATAGAAAAGAAATTGTAAAATTTACAACTGGTGTTTCAATTAATAATTTATCATTAAACCAAAATGATATAGGAGACTTTCGTACCTTCCTTAAATTATCACCTCCTCTAAGGACAGAGGAGGATAGATTGTCCCTAATAAAGGGTATAAACCAAAATTTGATAGATGTTATTGTCTCAGATCATAAACCTGAAGATGAAGAGTCAAAAAGATTAACATTTTCTCAAGCTGCTACAGGTGCCTCTGGTATAGAAACTCTTTTACCACTTGCATTAGAATTATTTCACAACGGATCAATAAAATTAAATAAGATAATTGAGTGTATGACAAGCAATCCAGCTAAAATTTTAAAAATTGATAAAGGAAGTCTTTCTGTAGGCAGTGATGCTGACTTATGTATTGTTGATATATATAAGCCGTGGGTAGTTAAAAAAGAAAAAATGATATCAAAATCTAAGAATACTTGTATAGAGGACAAAAAACTACAAGGCAAAGTAATAAGTACTTTCATTAATGGAGTAGAATTATTTAAATGTTAAATTTAGAAATTACTTTTATTATTATAATCTCTTATTTATTTGGTTCTATTCCTTTTGGACTTATCTTAACTAAAACTTTTATCGGTAAAGATATAAGAAAAATAGGTTCTGGAAATATTGGAGCAACTAATGTTTTAAGATCTGGAAATAAATTTATAGGATATTTAACATTAGTTCTTGATATTTTAAAAGCTGTAGTGCCAATTTTAATTGTTAATTTTTATTATAATGACCAAGTATACTTAGCATCTTTATCAGTTTTTATAGGTCATGTTTTTCCAGTTTGGCTTAAATTTAAAGGAGGTAAAGGTGTTGCAACTTATGTTGGAATTTTATTTTGTCTAAATTATTTGTCAGGAATAGTATTTTGTGTAACTTGGTTATTAATTTTTTTTATATTTAAATACTCTTCTTTAAGTTCAATTGTATCCAGTTTTTGTATACCTATTTTTCAATATTTTTTTATTTCAGATCCTTTTTATTATTTCTACTTTATAATGTTCATAATGATTTTTTATACACATCGAGAAAATATAAAACGCCTAATAAATAAGACAGAATCTAAGACAAAAATTTATTAATTTGACTATCTAGGTCTTTAATGTACTTTTGTTATAATGAATTTAGTCATTGTTGAAAGTCCAGCTAAAGCAAAAACAATAAATAAGTATTTAGGAAAAGATTACACAGTTCTTGCTAGTTATGGTCATATAAGAGATTTGCCTTCTAAAAATGGATCTGTAGATCCAGAAAATAAATTTAAAATGATATGGGAAGTAGATAGTTTTTCAAAAAAATATTTAAAAGAGATTACAGATGTTGCAAAAGATTCTGATAAAATTATTTTAGCTACCGACCCTGATCGTGAAGGAGAAGCAATAGCATGGCATGTTAAAGAATTTTTAGATGAAAAAAAAATACTTAAAGATAAAAAAATTGAAAGAGTAGTATTTAACGAAATCACAAAAAAAGCAGTTATAAATGGCATAGAAAATCCTAGATCACTTGAAGGTCAACTTGTTGACGCTTACATGGCAAGAAGAGCTTTAGATTATTTAGTAGGTTTTAACATTTCACCAATATTATGGACTAAATTACCAGGCTCTAAGTCAGCTGGTAGAGTTCAATCAGTAGCTTTAAGATTGTTAACCGAAAGAGAACATGAAATTGAAGTATTTAATCCAGAAGAATTTTGGACAATAAATGTAAATTTTATTACTTCTTCAAAAAATATTTTAACCTCATCAATATCTGAATTAAACGGAGAAAAAATTGAAAAATTTAGTTTTAGAAACAAAGAAGATATAAATAATGCCATATCAAAAATTAAGGAAAAAAAATATTCAATTAAAGATATAACTTCAAAAATATATACAAGGAACCCATCAGGGCCTTTCACAACTTCAACTCTCCAGCAATCTGCATCAAGTAAATTAGGTTTTGGTGCTTCAAGAACAATGCAAATTGCACAGAGACTCTATCAAGGTATTGAGATAGATGGGGATACCAAAGGTTTAATAACTTATATGAGGACTGATGGTACCAATATATCTAAAGAAGCTATTCCATTATTTAGAAAATATATAGAGGAAAATTATGGTGACGATTATCTTCCCGAACAAGCTAATAATTATTCTGGTAAAAAAGCAAAAAATGCACAAGAAGCACATGAAGCAATCAGACCAACGGAAATAAAAAATTCACCTGAAAGTATAAAAAAATATTTAAGTACAGATCAGTATAAATTATATGATCTTATTTGGTCTAGAGCTCTATCATCTCAAATGCAGCCAGCTAAATTTGATAGAAAAACTATATTAATTACCTCAGAGGATGGAAAGAATATATTAAAATCTAGTGGCTCAACTGTAAAATTTGATGGGTTTTTAAAACTCCAAAAGATTGATGAAAATGATGATGAAAAAATATTACCTGAGGTGTCTAAAGGACCAATCGAAATAAAAGAATTTAATGACGAGCAGCACTTTACACAACCACCTCCACGTTTTTCAGAAGCAAGTTTAGTTAAAAAATTAGAAGAATTAGGAATTGGTCGTCCCTCAACATATGCAAGTATTATCTCTGTTATATCTAATAGAGGATATGCTGATATAGTAAATAAGAGATTTTTTCCAACCGATAGAGGAAAATTACTATCTGCCTTTTTGGAGAAACTTTTTTCAAGATATGTTGACTATGATTTTACTGCTAAACTTGAAGATCAATTAGATGATATTACCTCAGGAAAAGAAAACTGGATAAAAGTTTTAGATCAGTTTTGGATAGATTTTAACAAAAATGTTTTGAATGTAAAAGAAAAGAGAACACGTGAAGTGCTTGATTTATTAAATGATAGTTTGGGAAAGTTAATATTTGATACGGATGAAAATGGCAAAATTGATAGAAAATGTAAGCTTTGTCAAACGGGAGAATTAAGTTTAAAAAATAGCTTTAGAGGAGGTGCATTTATTGGATGTTCTGGTTATCCAGAATGTAAATTCACAAGACCTCTTTCTAAAATCAAAGCATCGCAACAAGTGAATCTGGCAGAACCTAAATTAATAGGAAAAAATGATATCGGTAAGGATATTTATTTAAAAAATGGAAGATTTGGACCTTATTTGCAATACGAACTAAGCGATGAAGAAATAGAAAATATTAAAAAACCGAAAACTAAAACCAAAAAGAAAAAGAAAGAAGAAAGTAACTTTAAAAATGTATCAATACCAAAAGGTTTAGATATAGAAAATGTTGATCTTGATAAGGCAAAATATTTATGTTCACTTCCTAAAATAATAGGTAAACATCCAGACTTAGATAAAGACATTACAATTAACGTTGGACGATTTGGTCCATATTTAAAATGTGATAATAAATCTGCAAGATTAGAAAGTATCGATGAATTATTTAACATAGGATTAAACAGAGCGATAACTTTAATATCAGAAGCTAAACCAGGAAGAATTTCATCCTCAATAATAAAAGATTTAGGTGAGCATCCAGAAGACAAAAAACCAGTGAGAATTATGAAAGGTCAATACGGACCCTACATCAAATACAAATCATTAAATGCTACAATTCCTGAAGAGAAAGATCCAGCTGAACTTACAATGGAAGAGGCATTGATTTTGATTGAGAAAAGAAAAGAATACGATAGAAGTAAAAAGAAAAAAAAATAAATGAGTGCTGATAAAAGATTAAAAGAAAATAACATTGTTTTACCTGAAGCGCCCGCGCCAGTAGGATCATACGTAGCAAGTAAAATTGTTGGAAAATTATTATATATTTCAGGGCAAATCTCTATGAACTCAAAAGGTGAGTTGATAAAAGGTAAATTGGGTAAAGATTTGAATACCGAAGATGGATATAAAGCAGCAGAAAGATGTGCACTAAGTATTTTAGCTCAAGCAAAGAAAATATTATCTGGAGATCTAGATAAAATAAAATCTTGTATAAAAATTGTAGGTTTTGTTAATTCAACAGATGATTTTATAGAACAACCAAAGGTTATTAACGGTGCATCTGATATGTTGGTGAAAATTCTCGAAGATAAAGGAATGCATACTAGAGCGGCAGTTAGTGTTAATAGCTTACCGTTAGGTGTTGCAGTCGAGATTGATGCAATTTTTGAAATAAAATAACTATCTTCCTATACCAAAATAGTTAATACCTTTTTTTTTCATTGATTTTGGAGAATATAGATTACGCATATCAAATACCTTAAAATTGCTCTTTTTAATTAATTTTTTGAAATTTAAAGTTTTAAATTCATTCCATTCAGTGTGAAGTAATATTAAATCTGATCTAAGGCATGCTTGAGATGCAT
>Ga0208878_1000398_pt1 | contig 15050 bp, 14 predicted proteins | sample Knorr_S15_td_Sur_FD_185600 | JGI IMG/M metagenome (GOLD analysis project Ga0208878, IMG submission 185600) | Marine microbial communities from Southern Atlantic Ocean transect - Knorr_S15_td_SurfaceA_ad_5m_LV_A (SPAdes) (version 2) | ecosystem: Environmental > Aquatic > Marine > Oceanic | place...
GGACTTTTAAACCAGTCTAATAAAATAATTATAACAAAAATTTATATGAAAGAATTTTATAGGCTAATTTAGCCACAAGAAAATTGTATGAATTAAAACCTTTAATTGGAGATAGTTCATTTATGTCTCCACCAACTATATTAGAATTTTTTGCTGCTATTTTTAAAATATTGAGCGTTTCATCCCAAAACAATCCTCCAGGCTCAGGCGTCCCAGTGGCTGGCATAATACTAGAGTCAAATCCGTCAACATCAAAGGTCAAATAAACATTTTTATTTTTAATATGTTTTTTAAAATTTTGTAAGTTCCACTTACTTTTATCTTTAGCCCAAAATATTTTTATTCTACTTTTATTTTTATTTAAATATTTAACTTCAGACCCAGATATATTTCTAATTCCAAAAGATATAATAGAAACATTTTTGTGATCTAGACATCTTCTAATAGCAGATGCATGGGAAAATTTTTCACCATTATAGCTTTGTCTTAAATCTGCATGAGCATCAAAATGTAAAATACATAGGTTTTTAAAATTTTTAGTAAAAGGTTCTATACAACCAGGTGTAATAGAATGTTCACCTCCTAAAGTTAAAGGAAAAAGTTTTTTTTTTAAAAGTAGGGAATTAATATTAGAAATTTTTCTTAAGGCTGCCTGAATATTTTTATCTATTTTGAAGGGTTTAAGAGTTTTTATACCAATTTTTTTGTATGGTTCACAATTAAGTTCCTCGTCGTAAAGCTCAACTTGATGAGATGCTTTAATAATTTCTCGAGGTCCATTTTTTGTTCCTCCTCCATAACTGACTGTCTTTTCTAAACCAAATGGAACAACAACAACTTTTGGTGAAAAGTTGAAATTATTATCAACACCGAGAAACCCATTTTTATTTGATAGATAATTCAATTTTTTATCCAAATATTTTTGCAAAATTTCTTCTGTCTCTATTTTTCCAATTTCCTTTATGGTAAGCATTGCTTGCAATTAGAGGAAGAACAGATGTTGCTTCAGCGAAAACCATTTGTTCTTTGGTAATATCTACTTTTCCCCAAGAACTTGCTTCTTTCAAAGTTGAGCTACTGCATGCACCATCCCGTGAGTCAGCAACGGTTATTTGAACAGCATATTTATGCATATCAACTTCTTTACCTAAAAGTTCAGCACAAATTACAGTATCTTGAATAAAATTTTTTGGTACTCCACCACCAATCATAAATAATCCTGAGCCCTTTGACCTAATTTTAATTTCTGTAAGTTCCCTAAATTCTCTAACAGAGTCTATAGTTAAATGTTTGTTAGGATTTTTTTCCTGATGCATGACCAGACCAAATCCAGCACTTGAGTCAGTAAAAGCTGGGCAAAAAATTGGAACATTATAGTCGTATGCTGTTTCAATAAGAGATTCTTTCTTTTTCGAGTTTTTTTTCAAATATTTACCCATTTCATGAATGAATTCTCGAGAGGTATAGCTTTTAGGTTCTAAATTATCTGCAATTTCACATATTTTTTTATCGCATATTTGCAACTCATCTTCATCAATATAAGTGTCATAAATCCTATCTATATAATTTTTTCTTAACTCAGTATCATCTTGAAATTGTGATCCTTGATAATGCTTAAATCCTAAAGCTTCAAAAAAATCCATATCAATTATAGATGCTCCTGTCGCCACTATTGCATCTACCATATTAAATTTTACCAAATCTTTATAAATGTTCATACATCCTGCGGCAGATGTTGATCCAGCAAGAGTTAAAAAAATTGTGCAGTTTTTGTCATTGATCATATCATTAAATATTTTCGCTGCATTTGCAGTTTCTCTAGATACAAAAGACATTTTTTCCATTGATTGGATAATTTTTGTTGAGTCAAAAGAGGTTATATCAATATGTTCTACTGGTTTTTTTAGAAAGTCTTTTTTGCTGTTATGACCTAAGTTTTTTTTGCTAGACATTTAGGCAACTAAAAACTCACTCTTAGAGCCGCCTTCATACATTGACATAATTGGTTTGTCTTCTAATTCGTAAATTTCGTCAGAATAAAAACCATTGAATTGTGTTCTGAAAGTTAATCCATATCCACCTAATTGACCAAGTTCAATATAATCGCCCTCTTTAATATTATTCGGTAAAACAAAAGGACCCTTCATATAATCCATGCTGTCACAAGTAGGGCCATAAAAATCAAAAGCGGTTAGCTTTTTTGAAATTTGTCTTCCATTTGAAATCATTCTTGATGGAAAAACTAAGTTTGGAACTCCGCCGTCAAAAAGAGATCCATAGGTACCATCATTAATATAAAGTTTATTTTTTTTTCTAAGAATTACCTTAACGATTGTTGATCCACTCTCAGCAACTAGTGCTCTACCAGGTTCACAAATAACTTCAGGTTTTTTTCGTAATTGAAGTTTTGAAAGACTTTTCTCTATTTCATCAAAATATTTTTTAAGTGGTTGAGGTATTAGATCAGGGTAGATAGATGGGAAGCCGCCACCAACGTTTATATAATCAGGTTCGATTTTAGTCTTTTTTATAATATTATTAATTTCATCAATTCCTTTAACGTATGAAATTGGATGCATACATTGAGAGCCGACATGAAAACTTAAGCCTATTTTTTTTGAATGTTGTTTTGCAAGTCTTAATAATCCAATCGCTTCAGTATTAACAGCTCCAAATTTTTTTGATAAATCTATCTCTGCATGCTCATTTGAAACAGATATTCTTACAAATAACTCCAAATCTTTTGCTTTATTTGTTGAGTCTAAAATTTTAATTAGTTCATCTTTTGTATCTAAAGAAAATGACCTAATACCATAATTAAAATAAGCTTCTTTTATACTTTCTCTACTTTTTACAGTATTCATGTAATGGCACTTAGCCTCAGGAGCTATTTCCTTTATTGTTTTAATTTCTTTAATTGAGGCAATGTCAAAATTTTTAATCCCAGACTCATAAAGCGTTTTGAGAACAAATTTATTTGGATTTGTTTTTACAGCATAAAGAATTTTGCCTTTAAAGTTTTTTTGGAAATATTTTGAAGCTTTTTTTAGTGTTTCACCTCTAATGCAGTAAACTGGATTAGATGGTTTAAGTTGACTTACAAGCTTATCAACATTTTTAAATTTTTCCATTTCATAGCCCCTCAAAAAAAATTTAACAAAAAAAATTTGCATATCTAATATGCAAATTTGTAATTTAAGAGTCTGATTATGAGATTAGTTGAGTAATGTAAAGCAATTATTTCATATATTTATCCACTACTTTGAACCATTGAAATAATTGATTGAAGCACTATATAGTAGGTCTATGAGTACTATGCAAAAATTAACTGATTTTAAAGACAATTCGTTGCTAATAGTGGACGATGACAATCCATTCAGAGAGAGATTGGCTAGAGCCATGGAAAAAAAGGGTTTCGCGGTTTCACAAGCTCAAGGTGTAAAAGCAGGTATCGAGAGTGTAAAATCAAAAAAACCAGCATTCGCTGTGGTAGATTTAAGGCTTGGAGATGGAAATGGATTAGAGGTTGTAAAAGAAATTCAAACATCAAATCCTGAAAGTAGGATTATAATGTTAACTGGGTACGGAAACATACCTACAGCAGTTGCAGCAATTAAAGAGGGAGCAATAGATTATTTAGCAAAACCTGCAGATGCAGAGGATGTTGAAAAGGCACTATTAGCGGACCCTAAAACTAAAGCTCAGCCTCCCGAAAATCCTATGTCAGCTGACAGAGTTAAATGGGAGCACATTCACAGAGTGTTTGAACTTTGCAACAGAAATGTATCCGAAACTGCTAGAAGGTTAAAGATGCATAGAAGGACTTTACAAAGGATATTATCTAAAAGATCTCCTAAATAAAGTTTTTTAGATTTATAATTTTTTTAGCAATCAGAGTTAAAATTAGTATTTTAAACAACTCAGCATATAAAAATGGATATGCACCTAAATCCAAAATCGGTTTATCCCATCCAATTAAAATCCCAAGCCAAATTAAACCAAATATATATATAAACGAAACTACAAAAACTAACTTTGAAAAAATAATTAAAAAATTAGTTTTAAAATTTAGATATCCAGCAAAATAAGCAGTAAATAAAAAACCAATTAAATATCCCATTGTAGGGCCAGTAAAATAAACAAGTCCAACACCTTTTTCGGGAGAATTAGAAAATACTGGTAATCCAATTAAACCTTCAATTAAATATAGTCCTACAGTTGCAGTAGCTAACTTTGAACCAAAGGCAAGACCTAAAAATATTACTACAAAAGTTTGCATTGTCATTGGAACTGGATAAAAAGGTATCTTAATTTTTGCTGAAATAGTTAAAAGTAATGATCCCAAAATTAGTATAGAGACAATTTTTAAGACTTTATTATTATTTAAAATTTTAACTCTATCCATAATTTATATTACTATTTTATAATAAATAATCTAGTTTTTTGTTAGACCTAAATAAACATCTTCAATATCTGCATCGTCAGTCGTGATATCTAATATTTTAATATTTTGATTCGAAAAATATAAAAAAATATCCTCAATTTTCATAAGGCTTTTATCGTAGGACACAGTAATTTTATTATTATTATTAGATATTATTTTTAATTTATTTTGATCAATCTTATTTACATCAAGTTTTTTGTCTGTCGTGAAAGTGACTATTTTTGTCTTAATTTTATCAATTAAATTTTTTGTACCATCTAAAGCTACCAAATTTCCTTTGCTCAAAATTCCAATTCTATTACACATTTCCTCAGCTTCTGCTAAGTAGTGCGTAGTCAGTATTATTGTTACTCCCTGTTCATTCAAAAGTTTGACATTTTCCCACAGATTTTGTCTTAGCTCTAAGTCAACTCCTGCAGTTGGTTCATCTAAAAATAATATTGGTGGCTGATGAACTAATGCTTTTGCAATTAACAATCTTCTTTTCATTCCACCAGAAAGACTTCTTGCATAGCTATCTGACTGTTTGTCCAATGCTACTAACTTCAGAATATCATCAGTAATACGATCTTTTTTTTTGATTCCATACATACCCGCGAGTAATTCAAGTAGTTTTCTTGGGCTAAAAAAAGGATCTAAGTTAACCTCTTGTGGCACAATTCCAATTGACGCTCTAACTTGCCGTGGATTTTTATCTAAATCAAAACCCCAAACATTTACTGTTCCTGAAGTTTTGATTACGGTTCCTGCAAGAATATTTATAAAAGTTGATTTACCTGCACCGTTTGGACCCAAAAGACCAAAAATTTCTCCCTCTTTCACCTCTAAGTTTAAATTATTTAATGCGTTAATTGTTGTAGAGCCGTTTTTTGAATATATTTTGCTTAAATTTTTTACTGATAAAACGTTTTTTTTTTCCATATTAAATTATAAATTTATAACATAGATATAAACGAAGCTAAACTTTAATGACCAAAATTAAAAAAACTGATCATTTTTATTTAATTGATGGATCTGGATATATATTCAGAGCTTATTATGCACTTCCTCCATTAACAAGAAAAAGTGATGGAATGCCAACAGGTGCAGTTAGCGGATTTTGCAACATGTTATTTAAATTATTAGAGGACTCAAAGTCGAAAGAAAATTTAGACAGACCGTCACATTTTGCAGTTATATTTGATTCAGCTAGAAAAAATTTTAGAAATGAGATTTATAAAGATTATAAAGCAAATAGGTCAGATGCGCCTGATGATTTAATACCTCAATTTGATTTTATAAGGAAATCAGTTTTAGCATTTAATTTACCATCTATAGAAATGCTTAACTATGAGGCTGATGATTTAATAGCAACATATGTTGATCAAATTTTAAAAATTGGAGCGAAAGTAACAATTGTTTCATCTGATAAAGATCTGATGCAACTTTATAAAAAGGGTGTTCGAATTTATGACCCAATGAAGAATAAATTTATAAAAGAGGAAGATGTACAAGTTAAATTCGGTGTAACTTCTGATAAAGTAATTGATGTTCAATCATTAGCTGGGGACAGCAGTGATAATGTACCTGGTGTGCCCGGTATAGGAGTTAAAACTGCTGCCGAACTAATTAACAAATATGGAAACTTAGAAAATCTTTTACAAAAAGCAACCGAGATTAAACAAAATAAAAGAAGGGAAACAATTTTAGAAAATAAAGAAAAAGCACTTATAAGTAAAAAGTTAGTTACTCTTAAAAAGGATGTACCGGTAAAAGAAAGATTAGAAAATTTCATTTTAAAAGAAGTGGATAAAGATAAGCTTTTTAATTTTTTAAGGGAAATGGAATTTAACAGGTTATTAAGCAGCGCAATTTCAACATATGGAGAACCAAAATTTAAAAAAGATGAAACTACATCTTCGTTTGAAAAAAGTGATAAAATTAATACAAAAAACTATAAACTTATCGAACAAATTGATGAATTAGATGAATGGATTCATGAAGTGGAGGAAAATGGTGAGTTTGCAATTGATACAGAAACTACATCGTTAGACCCTCACCAAGCTGAATTAGTGGGAATTTCAATATCAACAAAAATTGGCAAGGCATGCTATATTCCTATTTCTCATACATCTGGGAAATGTATTGATAAGAAAAAAGTCATAAATAAATTAAGACCGATCTTAGAAGATCAATCAATAAAAAAAATCGGACAAAATATTAAATTTGATTACATTATTTTTTACCACAATGGTGTAAATCTAAACTCACTAGAGGATACGATGTTAATTTCTTATGTTTTAGACGCAGGAAAAAATCGTCATAACATGGATACATTATCTGAAATTCATTTAGGTCATAAACCAATTTCTTATAAAGATCTTGTTGGAACTGGTAAAAAACAAATTAATTTTAAAGACGTAGATATAAAAAAAGCTTTAGAATATGCCGCAGAAGATGCAGATATTACTTTTAGATTATATAAAATTCTTAAAACAAATCTTAACAAAGAGAAATTATTAAATATTTACGAAATGTTTGAAAAACCTATGATTAAAATTTTGGCAGGTATGGAAATATCAGGAATTAAAGTTGACGATAAATTTCTTAAAATTTTATCCAAAAAATTTGAAAAAAAAATTAAGGATTTAGAACAAAAAATTTTCAAAATATCTAAAAAAGAATTTAATATTGCCTCCACAAAACAATTAGGAGAAATATTATATAATGAATTAAAAATTTCTACATTAAAGAAAACAAAAAAAGGTAGTTTTGCAACTAGTGCTTCTGTTCTTGAGGATTTAGCTTTCAAAGGAAATGAGTTGCCAAAACTTGTCTTAGATTGGAGACAAATATCAAAATTAAAAAATACTTATTCAGACTCACTTCAAGAACATATAAATCCAAAAACAAAAAGAGTTCATACATCCTTTCTTCTTGCAGCGACTACAACAGGTAGATTAGCATCAAGTGATCCCAATTTACAAAATATACCAATAAAAACAGAGGATGGAAAAGAGATAAGAAAATCATTTATTGCGGAAAAAGGAAAAAAACTAATATCAGCTGACTATAACCAAATAGAAATGAGAATATTAGCAGATTTAGCTGATGTAAAAGAATTGAAAAAAGCTTTTAAAAATAATCAAGATATCCATTCACTAACAGCTAGTCAAATTTTCAATTGTGATATCAAAAAAGTAAATGCTGACATGAGAAGAAAAGCAAAAGCAATTAATTTTGGAATTATCTATGGTATATCCCAATATGGTTTAGCAAAACAAATAATGGTATCAAACCAAGAAGCACAGGAATTTTTAAATTCTTATTTTTTAAGATTTCCAGAGATAAAAGATTATATGAGTAAAACAATAAAATTTTGTAGAAAAAGTGGGTATGTTAATAATATCTTTGGAAGAAGAAGTCACATATCAGGTATAAATGACAAAAATTTCAATGTCAGAAATTTTCAAGAGAGGGCTGCAATTAATGCCCCTATACAAGGATCTGCATCAGAAATAATGAGATTGGCAATGATAAGGCTTAACAAAAAATTTGAGCAAACAAAAAATAATCAATGCAAAATGTTACTGCAAATTCATGATGAATTAATTTTTGAAATACCAATAAATGAAGAGAAGAATTTAGTAAAATTGATTATTAATGAAATGGCAAGTGTCAAAGATAGCGATTTACACACATTTTCAACTCCTTTAACAGTAGATGTAAATACTGGTGAAAATTGGGGTATACTTCATTGATTAGATTTCTTGCCCAAATTAGAACAATTTAGTATTTTTAATAGTATTAATGACACAAACAATAGCATTAATAGATGATGATAGGAACATACTTACTAGTATAAGTATAGCTCTAGAAAAAGAAGGATTTAAAGTTCAAACATATCTAGACGGAGAGAGTGCCTTAATTGGACTAACGAGGCAACCACCAGATTTAGCAATAATTGATATTAAAATGCCAAAAATGGACGGTGAGGAACTATTGAAAAAATTGAGAAAAAAAACATCTATGCCAGTGATATTTTTGACATCTAAAGATGATGAAATAGATGAATTGTTAGGACTTAAGTTAGGTGCAGATGATTTTGTTAAAAAATCAGGTGGATTTTCAATTAAAGTTTTAATCGAAAGAATAAGGGTTCAGCTAAGAAAAAAAACTCAAACTAATATTGAAGAAAATAAAAATATTATATCACATGGAAAGCTGAAACTTGACCCATCACAACTTGAGTGTGAGTGGGGTGGGAAACAGCTGCCTGACAAACTTACAACAACAGAATTTTTAATTGTACAAGAACTTGCAAAAAGACCTGGAATTATTAAAGAAAGATCACAGTTAATGGATATTGCATATAGAGAAGATACAGATATTGAAGATAGAACTATAGACAGTCATGTCAAAAGGATAAGAAAGAAATTTAAAAAGGTTGATACAAGTTTTTCCGCAATAGAAACTCGCTATGGAAGTGGCTACAGGTGGAATGTTAGTTAAATATGGTATCTTTAATAAAGGACCTTTCTATACTAAGAAAATTTCTTTTCATTAATCTAATTGTTTTTATAATTATCGGAATTTTAACGTTGGTTTATCTAAAGAGCATACAACCAGGATTAATAAAGAAAAAAACTTCAAATCATATTAGAGTTATTGACAATACAATTGATCATTTACAAAGATTAAGTGTTGAATTTAATGAAAAAGATATTAAAAAATTTCTGCTATCAACACGTTTTCTATTTCAAAATCTTGATAGAGTTATATTCATTGATGTTAAAAATAATCTAATTGCTGATACAGATACATTAGATTTGGATCCACGTTCCTTCTCTCAAAGATTAGATGTTGTAGAATTTGAAGATCTTACAAATAAGAAAAAAGTCGAAATTGAGGTTAAAAAAGATAGTGGTGGTAAAAAAATATTAACAATTAAAGAAATTGTAGATAATTATGCAGCTTCCAGAGATTATGGAAGACCTTATACGTTAACTCAGGAATTTTACGATAGGTATGTTCTAACAACTATTAAAAACGTTTCGTTAAATAATGAGAACGTTGGATACATATTAATATCGGAAAACTCAAATGAAATTAAATCAGCAATAGATGAGAGAAAAATTTTCATAATAAGAACTGCAATTTTAGTCGCGATCGTAATTCTTGTATTTTCCATTGTTCTGAATAGATTTTTTCTTAAACCAATAGGAAACTTAGTTGATTATACTAAAATAATAAAAAGTAAGAGTGATAAAAAAACAAAGATTGAAAATCTTAAAAAAAGAAAAGATGAACTTGGAATATTAACAAACTCACTTGAAGATATGACCCAAGAACTTCAAAATAGAGTTAATACTGCAGAAAATTTTTCAACAGACTTAGTGCATGAAATAAGAAATCCTTTAGCGTCTCTTAAAAGTGCATCTGAAATTATATCTGAGACTGAAGATAAAAACCAAAGAGATAAATTAGTTAATATTTTGAGTCATGATGTTGAAAGAATAGAAAGATTAATCACAGATTATTCTCAAATGTTAAAAGATGAGGTAGCAATAACAAAAGAGCAAATGAATAAAATTGATCTAAAAGAAATAGTGAACTCAGTTGTTGATGATTTTAACAGTATTTATCTACCCAAACGGGGAATTAAAATATCATTAGAGATAAACAATCAATATAAAAAATTTGAGATATACGGTATCGAAAATAGAATTGAACAAATTTTAGCCAATCTTTTAGAAAATTCGATTTCTTTTAGTGAGGATAACAAGGAGATAATTGTAAAATTGAGCAAGGATAAAAATAAGAAAATTACACTTGATGTTATCGATGAGGGAATTGGATTTAAGGAAAAAGATACAAGTAAAATATTTAAAAGATTTTATAGTAACAGACCTGAAAAATTTGGTGAACATTCTGGTTTGGGTTTAAATATTGTAAAAAATTTAATAGATTTGCATGGTGGGAAAATCATCGCAGGGAATAATTTGAACAAAAAAGGTGCTAAAATTGAGATTATTTTCCCAAATGCTTAAAGTAAAGTTGATTAATCAATAATATGTTGTTAAACATTCCACCTTATGACCGATTATAAAGTTAAAGATATATCTGAAGCAGAATTTGGAAGAAAAGAAATTTCATTAGCAGAAACAGAAATGCCAGGATTAATGGCTTTGAGAAAAGAATACAAAGGTAAAAAACCTCTTAAGGGTGCAAAAATATTAGGATGCTTACATATGACTATCCAGACAGCTGTTTTGATAGAAACTCTTGTTGATTTAGGAGCCGAAGTTAGATGGTCATCATGTAATATCTTCTCTACTCAGGATCATGCTGCTGCCGCTATTGCAAAAGCTGGAATACCAGTTTTCGCCTGGAAAGGTGAAACGGAGGAAGAATATTGGTGGTGTGTAAGACAAACAATTGAAGGAAAAAAGGACTGGAAGCCAAATATGATTTTGGATGATGGTGGTGATTTGACTGCATTAATGCACAAAGATTATAAAAATTTAATGAAAGATATAAAAGGCTTAAGCGAGGAAACCACAACTGGCGTTTTAGCTTTGAAAAAAATGGAAGAGCAAGGAACACTTTTAGTACCAGCAATCAATGTAAACGACTCAGTTACAAAGTCTAAATTTGATAATTTATATGGATGTAGAGAGAGCTTAGTTGACGGAATTAAAAGAGCAACTGATGTAATGATGTCAGGAAAAGTCGCTATTGTTGCAGGTTTTGGTGATGTTGGAAAAGGAAGTGCAGCTTCTTTAAGACAAAGTGGCGCAAGAGTTATGGTAACAGAGACTGATCCTATTTGTGCTCTTCAAGCAGCTATGGAAGGCTATGAAGTTGTTTTAATGGATGAGATGATTGGACAAGCAGATATCGTTGTTACTGCTACAGGCAATAAAGATATTGTAACAGCAGATCATATGAGAGCGATGAAAGATAGATCAATATTATGTAATATTGGACACTTTGATAATGAAATACAAGTAGAGGCTCTTAAAAACTACAAGTGGGATGAAATAAAACCTCAAGTTCACGAAATTACTTTTCCAGATAACAAAAGAATTATTTTATTAGCCGAAGGAAGATTGGTTAACTTAGGATGTGCAACTGGTCATCCAAGTTTTGTAATGAGTGCTTCTTTTACAAACCAAGTAACAGCGCAAATTGAACTTTGGAATAATTCGGACAAATATGAAAATAAAGTATATGTTTTACCTAAACATTTAGATGAGAAAGTTGCAAGGCTACATCTTGAGAAAGTTGGAGCTAAATTAACTCCTTTATCAAAAGACCAAGCAGATTATATAAGCGTTAAACCAGAAGGTCCGTATAAACCAGATGCATATCGCTACTAGTGGTAGCAAAATAGAAATATCAAAAGAAAGCCTAACAGCTAAAATTGCTAAAAAATTTTCAAAAGTATTGAAACATGGTGATATAGTTTTTTTGTATGGAGATATAGGAGCAGGCAAAACTACATTTGTAAGATATTTGATTAATTCTTTAGAAAAAGAAAAAAAAATTAAATTAAGCGAGATCACATCACCGACTTTTAGTATTTTAAATGAGTATGAGATCAAAGATATAAAAATTAGACATTATGATTTATTTAGAATAAAAAATTCTGAAGAGATCAAAAATATAGGGTTGTTTGAAAACACGCAAAATTGTCTCACATTTATTGAATGGCCAGAAAAAATTAAAAAAAAAATTGGCAATAATTATAACCTTTTTTTTAAATACAATTTTAAGTCAGAAAAAAGATTTTTAGAATTTAGAAATAAAAAAAAGGTCATATATTTAATGTTAAAAATAAACCATAAACTTCATAAAATAAAAGGAGATGCCTCGTTCAGAGAGTTTTATAGAAAAAAAATAAAATCAAAAAGCAGTATTATTATTTTCTCAAAAAAAGAAAAAAGAAAAAACTTATTAATTTACGATGCTATAAATAAAATTCTTATCATGAATAAATTTATTGCTCCTAAATTAATATATCAAGAATACAAAAATAATTTTATTGAAGTAAAGGATTTGGGAAAGGAAACAGCGCTTGATGTTATAAAAAGAAAAAAAAGCAAATTTTCAACTTTTGAGAAAATAATTGATTTATTAATAAAAATGCAAAGGATAAAAACAAAAAAAATAAAAAATTTTCAAAATCAGCTTTATAAAATACCTATTTATAATAACAAAATGCTTTTCAATGAAGCAAAACTATTTTGTGACTGGTATGTTCCTGAAAATGCAAGAAAAAATAAATCTAAAATAAATAAAATATTAGTCACAAAAATTAAAAAACTGCTACAAAAATTGAAACTAAAAAATGATACTTTTGTGCATAGAGATTTTCATGTATCGAACCTTATGTATTTTAAAAATAAATTAGCTTTTATTGATACTCAAGATGCAGTCATAGGCAATCAAGCTTATGATCTTGTATCTTTAGTAGATGATGTGAGATACAAAACATCAAAAAATTTTAAAAAAAAAATTTACAATTTCTATTTAAAAAAAAATAAGAAAAATATAAATGAAAATTTTTTTTTAAATGATTTTGAAATTCTGTCTGTTCTAAGAAATTTAAAAATAATTGGAATATTTACTAGATTAGCAAAAAGAGATAACAAAAAATTATATTTAAAATTAATACCCTACACATGGCGATTAATAGATTTGAGATGCCAAAATAATGATTTATTAAAAGATCTTAGAATTTTTCTTTACAAATATTTTTCAAAAAAAATTAGAAATAAATATGGGAATTAAAACTGCTATAATATTATGTGCTGGTTATGGAAAAAGGCTAAACCCTTTAACATTTGAAAAACCAAAACCATTATTAGACTTATTTAATAAAACTTTACTTGAACATACCTTAAACCTTGTAGAAAAATTAAATATCAAAAAAGTAAAATTAAACACTTTTTATTTACCTAAAAAAATTGAGAATTTTTTAATTAATAAAAACTTTAAACTAGAAATAGATATTATTAACGATGGTGAGAAAATTTTAGATACAGGTGGTGGAATTTTTAATATGACTAAAAACTTAGATGAGGAAGATTTTTTAGTTTTAAATCCTGATACTTTTTGGGATGAAAATTACTTAGAATATATAAAAAAAATGGAGAAACTTTATTTTAATCATACCATCAAAAATATATTATTAACTGTTCACAAAAATTTAAGTTTCGATAAAAATTTAAATGGTGATTTTAATTTAAATACAAATAAATTGAGCAGAGAAAATCCAAGAGATTTTATTTATACAGGGTGTCAAATTCTGAATAAAAAAATTTTATCTAATTTTTCAAATAGTAAATTTTCAATAAATGATGTCTGGAATACTTTAATCAAAGAAAATAATTTATTTGGTTTTGAAAGTAAAAATAAATTTATTCATGTTACTGATATTAAAGTCTATGAAAGTTTATTAAAAAACAATTAAATCTTGTGATCTATCACTATCTAAATATTCACAACTCAAAATTTTTTTATTTTTATCAAATTGAATCAAGAGTGGATTCCCAGTAGGAATTTCTAGTTTGGTAATTTGTTTATTATCTAAATTAAAAAGATATTTACAAAGAGATCTTATAGAATTTCCATGAGCTGAAATTAGTACATTTTTGTTTTTATCGATTTTATCTTGGATGTTAGTTCTATAGTATTTTACTACTCTATCAAAAGTATCTTTCAAAGACTCAGTGTCTGGAATATCTTCTTTTTTTAAACTTTTATAGATTGACATATTGATGGGATGATATGGACTATTTCTATTTAATGGATCTGGCCTTAAATCCCAAGATCGTCTAAATTCATGAATTTTTTTTTCTCCTAATTTTTTTTTCATTTCATCTTTATTTAAACCTGTTAAAGATCCATAATGTCTCTCATTTAACTGCCACGCCCTTTCTGGTGTCGTTTTATTTCTTAATGTATTTTGGATTAACTTTAATGTGTTAATAGATCTTATTTGAAAAGAGGAATAAAAATTATCAATATTAATATTTAAATTTTTTATAGCTTCACCAGCTTTACATGCTTCTAATTTACCTTCAGGTGTGAGATCAACATCCACCCAACCTGTAAATTTTTTTTGAAGGTTCCATTCACTTTGTCCGTGTCTAACTAAAATTAAATGACTCATTAATTTATTTATTATATTAATTAATAAGTATGTTAAAATTATTTTTTTATTTAGTAAATCTAATATTCATCATTTTATATATTTTTCCCGGTAGTATACTGGGCAAAATAATTTATGGTGATTTTAATAAACAACCTCAATTAACAAACGATTTTAGTTTTAGTATCTTTGATTTTTCCTCAAATCATACATTTGCATTTGCGTTTATTTCATTTTTTGGATTATTTTTGTTTTATAAAGATAATTTAAAAAAAATCTCTATTTATTTATTTTCATCCTCAATAATTTTAGAGTTTTTACATTTATTAATTCCAGAAAGAAGTTTTCAATTATCTGATTTATTTGGAAACTTAATTGGTGTTGTTATAATTGTTATCATAAGTTTTTTATTAAAAAAAAATGAAAAATATTAGAAGTATTTATATATTTATTTTTATTATATTTTTA
>Ga0208878_1000409_pt1 | contig 14828 bp, 6 predicted proteins | sample Knorr_S15_td_Sur_FD_185600 | JGI IMG/M metagenome (GOLD analysis project Ga0208878, IMG submission 185600) | Marine microbial communities from Southern Atlantic Ocean transect - Knorr_S15_td_SurfaceA_ad_5m_LV_A (SPAdes) (version 2) | ecosystem: Environmental > Aquatic > Marine > Oceanic | place...
AAAAAAACTGAACCCGGCATAAGCCGGGCTCAGGGAGCGTAATCCTTTAAATGGATTAACGAAATTGTCGCCTAAGTACCAAAAAGACAACGGCAAACGTTATTTAAAATATTACGCTCCTTTAAATTTTTTACATAAATTCCCTCTTTATTGTTCTGATAAAATTGCTGTTCCGCTGTACATAATCATTTGAGTATTGGTTTCTCTGGAAAATTGTAGACTAGCGCCAACTTCGATATTAGATTCAATAACAGACCCTGTTTTAGACCAAGTTCCAAATAAGTGTCCTTCCATTTTTTGACTTTGGTGTGTTGTGATGCCTGCATTATTAATTGAAAGGTGATCTGATATACCAGTAAACGAAGAATCGCCTGCATTAGTGATAGTACTAGTCCAAACTACAGGTCCGATGGCGCCTCTTGTGCCATCAGGTTTTAATCCATGCTCACAAGCAGAAACTGTGCAACCTGTTGATTTACCAAGATTTTGAGCAATAATGTTAACCTGGTAACTTCCATTTGCAGCAAAGCTAACGTCACCAGTCACGCCAGTACCTTCTGTCCAGTGATAATTTTTTTGAGTTGAGCCATCTGTAAGTCGAGCAAAAACATCAAACATTGCCATACCGGCTAAAGTTGCAGTATAAGCTTCTGTTGGCCAGTCAGAAGGATCTAGGAGATCCCCAGCATACCAAGTCCCCATGTGAACGGCGGCGGGTTGAGCATCAGCTACAGCGGCTCTACTGTCGGACATAGCCATTCCCCAAACTCCCCAAGTCATGTATTCCAAAGTTGGTTCGGTAGTGTCGTCCATCATAAAGTCGCGATCCTTGTTGTCGATTGCCTCCCACGTAACTATCGCTCCCGCATTGTCTCCGACAGTTTGAAATCCAGTTCCACTAGAATTAATCGATTTGCTTTCATTTTTTAACATTGCACCAAAAACCTGTTTATTTAGGTAAGCCGAATTTGTCCATGGAACATAGCTGGTTCCACCACAAGCAGTGTTATAACAGGGCTTAGAAGTTCTATCAGCATCTCCAAAAAATAAATCCTGGGTAGTATTTAGATCGCGATTTAAGGAGAGAGGGCTTAAATGGTCGTAATCACTATCTACATGACTAACTTCGCCATGATACCAATCGTTATCAGCATTATCATCGTAATGCTGTAGTTTGTGCGCCTGAGGGTCAAGCATCTCTACCGATACTCTATCATTAACATCGTCGAAGTTAACACGAGCTTCAGCTTTCCAATACATTGGTTGTCTATAGGTATCATCGTCATCGGTAATAAATAATCCAGACATTCTTCCCGACCAAAAAGTTTCAGGAGTAGTCTGTCCCGATCGCCAACTGTCATCTCCGCTTAAGTTAATAGCATCCACAAAAGTATCGCCCAAGCGTTGTTGCTGTTGGACAATTCCTTGATAGAAAGTTCCAGTTTTGTAATGAGGATCGTTCTGATTGGTAGTGGCTTCCATGGAATGCATCACTCCCAGCTTCATGTTACTCCCTTCACGACAACCCCCACTAATTGTGCCCACACAAGGGTCGCTGGTGGAAACTATTGCTGTCGAAGGTGCGCCTAGGGTGCTTGAGGCATACCCTTGGTCATCACCAAAAAAACACCCATTGTTTTGTCCGGAAATACAATTGATTGGATTAACTCCAAAAGTCAGTTGAGGAGGAGCATCGAAGTCGGTCGTTGCATACACGCCATCGGTAGTTGTGTTTCTGCTTGAACGTCTGCTGTAACTCCAATAATGTTCACCTTGCATGACCAAGCCAGTAGCCAAGTCAAAATAGTCTGCAGGGAAAAAGGTCTTATCGCCTACTTCAGCAATTAAGACTGAAAATAAACTTTGTTGGCGTTCGTTTGGTCTGCCTGCCGTAAAGCCTATGTTGCTGATGCTGCCAGTAGGATTATAAATACCAGATTCACCACATTTGCTAACTCCCATGTGCCCACAACTCCAATTCATTTGCACAAACAAGCCAGGTCCACGCCCTACAGGATTGAAAATTTGTTGCCATAAAGATTGGCCTTCAGGTACTAGATCATAAGCAGAGCCAACCCCACCGGTTGTATGCTTCAAAGAGCTGACGTGTGTGTTGTGATCTAGGACATCGCCACCATAGGCATAGGTACCGTCGATGACGGCCTCGGTTTTGTGTTCTGTATTAAGATTTGCATGACCAAAATTATTATTACCGCCGTTTCCGATGGTGTCGTAGCGAAGATGCGCTCCCGATTTGCTGTAATCGTGATCAGCCAATTCATGAAAATCAAACAACGCATCGGTACCGTTGTCTTTGTCTTCCATGTATTCAGTTGAGATGAACTGCGGCATCAAGGTGTGGACTCTTTTGTATCTTGCATCCGTCGAGAGTCTGCTTTCATAAGTCAGCTCAGGGTGTTCGTATTGATTGGTATGTAAAATAGGTACTGGTGCGTAAGCGATGACTTTCTTGGTTTGCTGCAAAAAGTCGATTAATTTCTCTGTTTTGTAGACTTCTCCCCCAATGACAATCTCATCGTTGAAAGTCTGAGTTTCAACTTCACTGCCTGCAGTTGGACCAGCGTTAGCATCGCCAATACCTGGATAATGGTTTGGTCCAGAAGTAAAGCTAGAGCCGGCTGCCGGAGGCGTAAACTCCAAGGTCGTAGCAGGATTGTTCAAATGCATCCACATGAACTCATGCGCCAAACCCGCACGATAAGATTGATTTACGTTTGATGGTAATAGACGCTTCACGCTTGCAGCGTATTGAGGAACGGCTCGATAGATACGTGCATCGTCACCTTTTAAGGCTGTATTGATGAAGTAGGCATTAGATGAACAAGCTGAGTCATCTCCAAAGTCATTATTACCATTTAACGCGCTGACATTACAGTATTCAGTACCGTTAACCGTCTGATTGCCACTGAAATACGAGTTGTACAAGATATTGATTTGGTCCGCTCTATCGGTACTCGTAGGATCTTGGAAGGTACCAGATCCACTTACCTGAGGTACTTCGTACTCGGTCTTGCTTGAATCGTGATAGTAAAGCTGAACGTAATCTTTACCTTCGCAACTAGAAATATCTTCTGTTGCAGTTGCACAAGTAACGTCTTTGGAAAATCCCGTAAAGACGTTGTTACTGTCGGTATCTGGGAAGTTTACTCCAAAATCACCAAGAACGATTCGGAATTCACCGGTATCGAACTTCAATTGAATTTCAAAGTTAGCTCCCCGGCCATTCTTATTGGAATCGTGAGATTTCATTTTGTACCAACCAATTGTCATAACGCTTGTACTTGGATTCCAAAGTCTTTGGATTCGAAATTCATTACAACCGTTATCGTTACAACTCGTATCGGTACTGTCGTTAAAATAGTCTGCCCAAAGCGCAAAGATGGTGTTGTTTAGATTGCCTTCAAAGGCTGTTCCTGGCTTCCCGTATACGTCTGGGACTTGGTAATCATTCGGCTGACCGGTGAAAGAAGCATTAGGACTATAAGAACCGCTGTTGCCGTTATTATCATCCAAATACATGAGAGGGACACCACCTCCTTGAGAAAGATAAGGTCTTCCATAATTGATTTGACCATCGAATTCATAATCATGCCATGGCTTATCTGAATTTGCTCCGCCATTACCGAAAGTTAAAAAACCATTTTCGTTGACATAAATATGAGTGAAGCTTTCGCCAAAATAGTTGAACGTTTGAGGTAATTCTATGGTTTCAAATTCAGAGTAATTTTGATCATTTGACTGACCTAAATTAAATCCATGAAATCCGCCAACACGTCCGTTTCCAATCATGTGGTTGTAACCTCCAGCTCCGGGAATACCGTTGCCTGGATTTTCACCATCTATATCAGCATTTAGGAAAAGATTATTATTTAAATCTGCATTGGACTGAATGACTTTGTAGCCGGTGAACTGACCTCCTGAGACAATTTCCATGTTACCGGAAAGCGTTAGACCAGTGGTTTCGCTGCCACAGCCCTGACCGGAGTTGTAACAGTGGTAATAAGGTTGTACGCCATTTTCTCCGTTGTTGGAGTTGGCTGTATCCCATTGTCCGTCAGCCTCCGAAAGTGGTGCATATTGACGAAAAGTGTCGTCTCCGGAAGTTTTATCAATTGGGAATCTGTATTCAAAATCCAAAATGGAAATATCGGCTTCGTTGTTGCCATTGGCAACGGTGTTGGTTCGGTAATAGGATTTGCCTCCTGCATATTGTGCTATGTGAGCATGGCTGCCATTGGCTCGACGATTTGCAGCTATAATTTTTGAAGAGTTTTCCAAATCCATTGTCGATAGTGCCGATTCAGTCACCAGTCCACTGCCTGGGATGCTATTGCCGTTGACATTTCTTATTGAACCCGTTCCTCTGGTGGCTGTTGCAGTAAAAGGATCCGCACCAAATCTATCGTGAACCACGCTGTTCTCTTCGACTTTTGAAGAAAAACGCATGACCACGTTCTCATTTAACTCTGTAGCTTTAGGTAAAATTAATGTTTGTGCTAAGACTGACGGCTCATTGGGAATATCCGTCCTTACTCCAATGGTTTTTGTGGGTACATTAAAACCTTGCTGTTTTCCTGTGAGATAGTCAATAAAGGCATTCTCACGATCAGTGGTCTTGCCGCTTGCATTGACACTAGTTTTGAGCTGTCGGGGATCAAAACCGGGAAAAGGGTATCTGTATTGGAAAAAATCGCTGCTATCCACAGACATATTACCCTGAGCGTCCACCGAGATCAGGCTGCAAAAGCTTGTCATAGGATTTTGTCTACAATCGAAAGTTGTGCCTGCCGGTAAACCATTATTTAAAGCGAAGAGTTTTTTCTCACTAGCAGATTTATCACTGATATCATAAGCTGCCATCCAAGCGACCCTGTGATCATTAAAATAGCCACCTAGCTGACCGTCATCAAGTGCGCTTTTAAAAAAGATTCCGTCGCTTGCATTTGTCGATTGCATTCCATGTGCTGAATAAGTGTAATTGCCTACATTAAGTGTGAAATTCTGCTGTTCGCTCTCACCGCCTGCTTGAGTAGTAACGGTAAAGGTGTGTGATGTATTCGTTTCGTAGTCCAAAGCATTAGCCAAGGTCACCTGTCCCGTGGAGGAATTTATAGTGAATTTGTTGTTACCACCGGAAATGGAATAAGTCGGGTCGCTGAAGCTCCCGCCGAGAGAGGAATTCAAAATTACCGTTCCAGTTGGAATGATTTCTGATTGATTGCTTGATACCAAAGTACCGCTGTAACCCACACCTACATCCGTGATGTTCAAGGTAAAGTTCTGAGTTTCTGTCTCACCGCCTGCAGAAGCAGTAACCGTAAAGGTGTGTGATGTATTCGTTTCATAATCCAAAGCATTAGCCAAGGTCACCTGTCCCGTAGAAGAATTTATAGTGAATTTGTTGTTACCACCGGAAATAGAATAAGTTGGATTACTGAAACTCCCGCCGAGAGCGGAATTTAAAATAACCGTTCCAGTAGCAATACTTTCTGCTTGATTGGCTGATACCAAAGCACCACTATAACCGATGCCTACATCTGAAACATTCAATGTAAAAGACTGCGTTTCGCTCTCGCCACCAGCAGTAGCAGTAACCGTAAAAGTGTGAGAAGAATTAGTTTCAAAGTCTAAATTATTCGACAAAGTAACCTGACCAGTAGATGGATCGATAGCGAATTTGGAATCACCTCCGGAAATAGAATAAGTCGGGTCGCTGAAGCTCCCGCCGAGAGAGGAATTCAATATAACCGTACCTGTTGCAATACTTTCTGCTTTAGCAGCAGATACCAGAGTACCGTTATAGCCAACGTCTACATCTGTTACGCTGAAGGTAGAACTTCGATCCTTAGTGATTCCTTTGGAATCGGTAGCAATTACTTTCAAAGTATATGAATTGGTCGTCTCATAATCCAAGCTGTTGTTTAAAGTAACCTGTCCGGTGTTTTCATTAATAGTAAATTTATTATCAAAATTATTTTCTAGAGAATAAGTTAAATCATCGATATCGGTATCGGTTCTTGAAGCATTTATCACAACTGTTCCGGTAGCTACAGATTCCGCTAAAGTACAAGAACTTTGACAAGCGGTAGTGAAATCAGGTGCTATATTTTCTAGAACATCAATACCCACTGGCACATTGACAGATTCTCCTCCGCTACTGACAGTTACCACTAAATCAAAACGAGATTGAGTTGAGTAATCAAGTGCCTGATTCACCTTTATTTTTCCATTGTTGTTGATTCGAAAGTACTCGCTACCTACTCCTGATATCGCATACGAAGGTGTGTCGTTTGAAACGGGAAAAATATCGGCAACAATATTGTTTACCTTTGTTGATCCTTCGTGAAAGGCAGCAGCACGATATGTGATAGTGGCACTCAAATCCGTAATGTCATCAATATCCTCGATATTGATTGTGAAAGGAACCTCTTTTACCTCTCCTCTCTTGTTGGTAACCAGAAGAACCAAGTTGTATTCTTCTGCGGTTTCAAAATCTAAAAATCCTTTGGTTTTGATTTTTCCTTTTTTGTTTACTTTAAAAAGACCAAAATCATTTTGCAGAGCATAAGTTACGCCCCTACCCTCAACTGCTGTGGTTGCAACGAGAGTGTTTTTTGGTGTGCTTTCTGGAAATGAGGGAGATGTTACCGTTACATTAGCCGACATGGTCTCTTCGATGGCATCTTGTTGAACCGATTCTGCAGTAGTATCTTGAACTTCTTCTGAGGTTTCTTCAGCAGGTTCTTCTTCCTCTTGTTCAATCTCGAACAAATCATCGCCAAGCTCGCCACCAATATCATCCGAGGTAGTCAGCTGATCTGGATCTACATTGGAACTGTTGTCCGAGATCCCTGAATCATTCAAAAGAGAATCTTCATCGATCTGAATTTCTGGTTCGTCTTTGTCTGAAACTTCATTAAATTCGTCGTTTAAATCAACTTCGCCGGAACCATCAGAATCCTCTCTATCATCGCGGCCAGTATCAAGAGGTGAGTCATCTCCTCTTGTGTCCAAGGGAGCTCTGTCATCTTCGGCTCCTGAGTCTGAGGCAGGTGTTGATTCTTCACGAGTATCATCTGCGCCTGCAGAATTATCGTCTTGCGTGCTGTCTTCACTGGATTGATTATCTTGCTCTTGAGTATCATCTGTTGTGGAGTTGTCTTCGTTTTCAGAATCCTCACTTGATTCTTCTGAACTTTCTTCGTTCGTTGTATCTTCTGATTCTTCTGCTGATTCCTCACTTGATGACTCTTCCGATTCCTCTTCGGATGATTCTTCTTCGGATGATTCTTCTTCGGATGATTCTTCTTCGGATGATTCTTCTTCAGATGATTCTTCTTCGGAGGACTCTTCTGACTCATCTTCTGTTGATTCTTCTGTTTCTTCAGATTCTTCTTCAGACTCTTCTTCGGATTCTTCCTCTTCAGACTCCTCTTCAGATTCAGCTTCGGATTCTTCTTCCTCTTCGTCTTCTTCGCTACCTTCAAATTCAGCAGAATAGCCAGCCAATGTTTCTGTAGTTAATAATTCAGGAGTGTCGATATCATCGTAAGGATCGTTGACTTCAACAACAAAACCATCTTCAGTAAGCACGGTTCGACCGCCTTGATTTTGTAAAGGTATGACCTCCATTTCTTGACCGTAGACAAAAGCTGCCGAAGTTGATTCGTTATCGGAATCGACAATGACAATTCCGCCTCGAATTCCCACGGTAGCAACTGTCGTATTGATTGTTGCAGCATTTTTTTTAGTTACCTTACCGCCAACCAATCTCAAAAGCCCAGTAGCCTGCATTTCCAAGAAACCGTCATTGGTATCAGGGTTGTAAACAAATTTATCTAGAACAACTCTTGAGTTGGGTCCAATGGTAAATGCAGTACCATCGATTAATATCATTTGGGCTTTTCCTTTTTCATCGGTCTCGATGGTTCGGTTTTGAATGATTTTGTAACCCTCTTCAACCAAACGACGTTCTTCAAACATCCCAGATTCGTCGTAAAAATTATCTGTGGTGGTGGTGTTTACGGCAGCAGCAACCCCAATTTCTTCTTGAGAAAATGTGGAAAAACTTGCTGAGACTCCCACCAAGGTGACAAAAATTTTAGAAATTAAGTTTTTGGTACTTTGATGAGATAAAAATAATTTTTTTATCTTCATTTGGTTAGATTAGACCATAAGTTGATACTTGAGTCATTAAATCTGTACACTATGTCAGTTATGAGTAGAAGCAAGGAAAAACTGGTCGAGGCAGCTATTACTTATCTCAATTCTGAGGGTGCTGATAAAATGAGTGTGAACAAACTCGTCGACTTAGCAAACGTTGGCTACGGAACGTTTTACAATCATTTTGCAAGCATTGAGGACATTCAGATTGAAGCGCTCAACAAAACCGTCCGCGATATGTTGATAAATTTTAAATTAGATGTCCGTAATGAAAACGATCATGTTTATGTGCTTTATTTAGCCTTGTTGAGAGCTATCAACTTGTTGACTAATACACCATCCATACACTGGTTATTGAAAGACGTACAAATGGTCATCCAAGCTTTCAAGGAAGTTTCTCAACCCAACATGGAAACCAATTATTTAAATGCTGTTAAAGCCAAACAAATCAAAAATACCGAGATTGAGGATCTGATCAATTTTAAAAATTCCAGACACTACATGCAGTGGGCTGCCATTGGTGCAGTAGAACAAGTCGTTAATGGAGAATTTACAGAAAAAGAAGCCTTTGAAAAACTCGCAAAAAATGTAACCGTAGTGGATATTCCTGACAAACAGAGGGATGCCATTATCGCTAGAATCTTAAAAGAAACTCACCCTTGGGAGATCAAGGATAACGACGGTAAACAAACTCCGTCGAACCCAAATTAGAATCAACAAAGGTTATTTCTCGAACCAATTCTCCGGAATCAAAAAAAACCGTCTCCTTATAATTCTTCCCATTCAAAGAACCATAAATGGTTATTTCCTCTCCGCTCAAAGTCAATTCTGCAGAGAGCATCAAGGCATCGGATTTTTGGATGAATTTTAGAGACTTGTCTGTTTCAGAAGTCGTGTCTATTTGCAACGCATCTTTTACATCGGTGATAACTTCTTGAAAAGTATTTTCAAATTTTTCCTTAATTTCAGTTTTTTTGTCTTTGGGCTCAACTTTAATGTTGGGTTTTTCGATTTCTGCAGTTGCAACAATCCAAGAACGTAAATTGTTTAAACTCAATGCAATTTCCTTACCACATTGCTCAATGCGATAGAGTTGGCTGTTTTCTAAAGCAATTGGTAATGTAGAAACTTCAATGAATTTCAAAAATCCTGTTTCGCTCGATGTCGCAATATGAAAGGCTTCGAAATTGTCTATTCGATTCAATTCCCAAAGACCTTGTAGGTTGTTTGCCTCAATGGGAGTTTCGCATTCTGCAAACACTGCTGCTGGCAATGGTGAATAAGTTCCATAGCGAGTCCCCAATACGATTATCAAGGACAGTAAAAATATTACAAACCAGCGAGACATGATTTTTGATTTTAGCTATTTTGCATTGAGAGCGCCAATAATTGTTTTTGAAGAACGAAGTTGGCGTTTATCCTGTTTCGCCTTAGAATATTCGCTTGCCATTTAAGAATATAAGGAGAAACAAATGGATTTAAATTACGGAGCAGAATACGAAGAATTTCGCCAAGACGTGCAGGCATTTTGCAAAGAATACCAAGGAGTCTCATTCAAAAGTGAAAGTACCGATAACCAAATGCACGATGCTTTGAGTGGTTCTTCAACAACTGAAAAAACAGCTAAAGAAGTCACACGTTCCGAATGGCAGAAAATCCTCATTGAAAAAGGATTTATTGCAAGGGCCATACCCAAAGAATACGGAGGCTATGGCGGTGAAACCGACATCATCAAGAGTCGAATCATTGCGACAGAATTCTCCAAAGCTAAGATCCCAGGTGGCATGGGTGGACAAGGTATAGACATGCTTGTACCTACCTTATTGGAATGGGGCAGTGAAGAACAAAAACAAAAATACATTCGCCCTACTCTGCATGGAGAAATGATTTGGTGTCAGGGTTATTCCGAACCGAATGCCGGCAGCGATTTAGCCAGCTTGCAAACCAAAGGCGAATTGATCGATGGTAACTGGGTGATAAACGGTCAAAAAATCTGGACCAGTACGGCTCAATATTCGCAAATGATGTTTTGTTTGGTTCGAACCGAGCCTGAAGCACCGAAACATTCAGGTATAAGTTTTATATTGATACCTATGGATACACCCGGCATCGAAATAAGACCTCTCGTCGATATGACTCTAAAAGCAGGTTTCAATGAAGTTTTTTTCGATGATGTAACCGTCCCAGAAGAAAACATTGTAGCCAAACGAGGTGAAGGCTGGTCGGTTGCTAATTCTGTATTGGGTCACGAACGTGGCTCTTTAGCTGATCCAAATGCAACCATGAATAGACTCAACACCTTAATCAATATGATGAAAGAACAAACCATCGACGGTCGTAGGTTGATTGATATACCTTCTTATCGTGATCGTTTGATGCAAGTTCAAGGCAAGGTCATGGCAAGTCAAGCACACTCCTTGAGGCTCTTGTCGTCAAAAATAAATCCTGGGCAAAACGTAAAACTCGGCGGCATGATTCAAAAGCTAGTAGGGACGGAGTTGCGTCATGAATTAGAAGGTTTGGCCATAGATGTTTTGGGAGAAATTGGGACCTTGTATGAAGACAGTCCTTATTTGAAAGAAGATGGTTCTTTTCAGTTTACTTACATGTACTTTTTGGGTTTGATCATTGGTGGTGGAACCAACCAAATTCAAAAAAATATCATTTCTGAGCGTGGCCTAGGTATGCCTAAAGAACCTAAAATTACTGAGGCTTCCTGATGTTTTTTGGTTTATCGGAAGAGCAAGAACAGTTTCAAGATTATGTAAAAAAATTCCTTACGGATAATGTGACTGTTGATGAAATTAGAAAAATTGCAAATGGAGAAGACCAAGCTCTTCAGCAAGAGGTTTATTCTGGCTTAATCAATTTAGGTATCAATGCCCTACTGGTTCCAGAAGAACATGGTGGCTTGGGTGCTGATTTGCTATCAGCAGTTGCCGTAGCTCAAGGTTTGGGTTCTGGAGTGGGGCCAATCCCTTTTGCAGGTGCATACGTTATGGCGCCCATTGCATTAAATTTAGCAGGTTCTGAAGAACAACAAAAAAAGTATTTACCAGAAATTGTTAGTAATCAAACCAAATTCGGAGTTGGTCTGAGTGAGTACGTTGCTGCTCGGGAAGACGCAGGAATTGATCTGGCCAATGGCAAAGCAAATGGTAAAGCTCTTTTCGTAATTGATGGCGATCAGGCTGACTATTTTCTTCTGGCCAATAAAGGCGGTGTTATGTTTCTTGTTGATGCCAATGATAAAGGTTTAGAAAAAATTAAATTAACATCTGTGGATAAAACCAGATCGTATTTGGAATTGACCTTGAAAAATGTTGCAGCAGAAGTTCTGCCCAATTCTGAGAATGATCCTGAACTGGCTAAAAAAGTTCTGGATGCTGGCAGAATCATTTTTGCGGCTGATAGCTTAGGGGCTTCTGAAACCATGATAGAAAAAGCGGTTTCCTATGCCAAAGAGCGAAAGCAATTCAATCGTGTTATTGGATCTTTTCAAGCAGTCAAACATATGTGTGCTGAAATGGCATCTGACTTAGAACCCTGCTATGCGATGTTGTGGCAGGCTGCACATTCTTTTGATCACGCTCCTGATGAAGCGCGTCTTCAAGCATGCCAAGCGAAATCACACATCTCGGAAGTAGCGAAAATGATTTCTAAAAAAGCGACTGAAGTTCATGGTGGTATGGGCTTCACCGACTTACTAGGTCTACATTATTGGTTCAAACGCATTGGATTGAATCGTCAATTACTTGGTGGACCGGAATTAATTCGAGAAGAAGCTGCGGAAATACAAGGATTCAATCAGTAATTCGATAAACTTTTGTTGCAGTTTTGTAAAACAGCTGATCGCGTTCTTCCAGGCTAAAGCTGCTAGCCATTTTCTTAAAGGCATTCCACAAAACCGAATAGGAAATGGAGGCTTTGTCGACAGGAAAATTACTCTCAAACATGCATCTCGCAGGTGAAAAGTATTCTAGGGCAGTTTCATAAAAAGCCTTTTGACTAAATATAAAGTCATCCGATGTAGGTGGTTTATCCTGCAAGTGAAACCCAAAACCATTGACTGGCATAGCTAACCCGCCGAGCTTCGCGTAAACGTTTTCATGTTGACTGAGTACCTTAATATCTTTTTGCCACTGCACAAAAATTTCTTCCCGTTTATCCGAGTAAGGACCTATACCGAGTGGGCCGCTGAAGTGATTAAGCACAATGGTTAAATCTGGAAATTGTTTTGCCAGTTCAGTAATTTGAGAAATTTGGTGATGATACTGCCAAGCTTCAAAAACATACCCCAATTTGGCAAGCGTTTGAAGACCGTCCAGAAAATCGGGCAATAAATACAAGCCCTCACAAGCATCGTGATGTGAATTTCTTATATTAGGATGGGGATCCCAGCCCCCCGCGTGACGAATACCTTTGAATAATTCTTGTCCAACTTCAAGGTGTTTTTCGAGAACTCGTTCACTTTCAAAACCCAACAGCATATCCACATGACCAACGATGCCAGAAATCGTGGCTTGGTCAGGATTAGCTTTTGACGCATCGGCTATTTTTTTAACAAACTCTGTCTCTCCTACTGGATTGAGAGCTGTGTCAGCTAAATCCCAATAACACTGACCACAATCAATAAACACAGTATTGGTTATGTTGTGTCCAGAACCAGTATCACTCCAAAGTTCTTCCAGGAGATATTGATTTGAACTTTTCTCGGAGCCAACCGATGTGCCTGGCCAAAGATGATGATGTGGATCAATGATCCGCTGTTCGGGATCTATTATTGCTTCGCTAACTTGAGCTAACCAATCTTGATGAGAAAGATTGCTCATGTTTACTTAGTGCGCTTTTTTTACCAAACGCTGAGCATGAAGAATCGGTTCAGTATATCCACTCGGTTGGATTCGGCCTTGAAGAACCAAATCACATGCTGCTTTGAAAGCATCGCCATCATAACTAGGAGCCATGTTCTCATAGGCGGGATCTCCAGCATTTTGTTCATCCACAACCAATGCCATTTTTTTCATAGTATCCATGACTTGAGCTTCGTCACACAAACCGTGGTGAAGCCAATTTGCTATGTGCTGACTGGATATGCGACATGTCGCTCTGTCTTCCATCAAACCGACATTGTTTATATCTGGTACTTTTGAACACCCCACGCCTTGGTCAATCCACCTAACGACATAACCCAAAATACCTTGTGCGTTATTATCCAATTCTTCTTGAATCTCTTCTGCTGAAAGTTTTTCTTTCAAAAGTGGTATTTCTAGAATTTCATCCATGTTTGCTTCTTTTCTTTTCTGCAATTCTTCTTGAACGCCGGGCACACTGATTTGATGGTAGTGTAAGGCATGCAATGTAGCTGCTGTTGGCGAAGGAACCCAAGCACAGTTCGCTCCGGCTTTTGGATGAACGGTCTTGTTTTCATACATGCCTAACATTTCATCCGGCATAGCCCACATGCCTTTACCGATTTGCGCTTTGCCCTTAAAGCCAGTTTGTAAACCTTTATCAACATTCCAATCTTCATAAGCTAGAATCCAAGGTTCTTGTTTCATCTGAGCTTTTCGAATCATCGGACCTGCTTCCATAGAAGTGTGAATTTCATCTCCAGTTCTATCTAAGAAACCAGTATTGATAAAAATTACTCGATCTTTGGCTACCTTGATGCATTCTTTTAAATTTATTGTAGTACGGCGCTCTTCATCCATGATTCCTATTTTTGCAGTTAAAGGAGCTAATCCAACTGCTTTTTCTACAGCAGCAAATAAATCACAAGTTAATTGAACTTCTTTTGGACCATGCATCTTGGGTTTTACGATATAAATACTTCCAGAACGACTGTTTTTAAAAGTACCATTACTTAACAAGTCATGCTTTGCAATAGTGATGGTAAACATCGCATCCATAATACCTTCAAAAATTTCATTGCCATCAGCATCAAGAATCGCAGGAGTGGTCATCAAATGGCCAACATTTCTCACAAGCATCGTGCTTCTTCCAGGCAAGGTAAATCCCTCTCCACTAGGTTTGGAATATTCTCGATCTGGATTGAGTTTCCTTGTTAAAGACTTACCGCCCTTTTCAAAAGTTTCTTCGAGGTTTCCTTGCATCAAACCCAGCCAATTACTATAGACGGCAGTCTTGTCTTCTCCATCTACAGCTGCCACGGAGTCCTCGCAATCCTGAATGGTAGTCACCGCAGATTCAACCAAGATATCTTTTATTCCCGCCAAATCATCTTTTCCGACAGAATCTTCTCGATCAATTTGAATTTCTATATGTAGATTATTATTTTTCATCAGGATGCCTTTGGGATTTTCTATATCGCCTGAAAAACCAGCAAATTTTTCTGGATCATCCAATGTGACTTTGGTTTGATCTTTAAGCGTTATTTCCAAGTTTCCATCTGTAATTTGAAAAGCTGCTATTTCTTGGTAGGTACCACTACTCAAGGGAAAATTTTCATTCATGAAATTTTTTGAGAATTCAATAACCTTGTCCCCTCTTACTGGATTATAGGCTCCACCTCTTTCTGCTCCGTCTTCTTCGGATATCATATCGGTGCCATATAATGCATCGTAAAGACTGCCCCATCTGGCATTTGCAGCATTCAATGCAAATCTTGCATTCATTACTGG
>Ga0208878_1000420_pt1 | contig 14710 bp, 8 predicted proteins | sample Knorr_S15_td_Sur_FD_185600 | JGI IMG/M metagenome (GOLD analysis project Ga0208878, IMG submission 185600) | Marine microbial communities from Southern Atlantic Ocean transect - Knorr_S15_td_SurfaceA_ad_5m_LV_A (SPAdes) (version 2) | ecosystem: Environmental > Aquatic > Marine > Oceanic | place...
ATTGCCGAAGCGCAGAAAAAAGGTGAGAATTGTGCATTTATTGATGCTGAGCATGCATTGGATCCTGCTTATGCAAAAAAACTCGGCGTAAACATTGATGAACTTATCATTTCGCAGCCAGATACAGGTGAGCAAGCTCTTGAAATAACTGACTCACTTGTTAGATCGAAAGCAATATCAGTTCTAGTTGTCGACTCAGTTGCAGCATTAACCCCTAAAGCAGAAATTGAGGGTGAAATGGGAGATGCGCACATGGGTCTTCAAGCAAGATTAATGAGTCAAGCATTAAGAAAACTTACAGGCTCCGTTTCTAAATCTAATTGTATGGTAATATTCATTAACCAAATTCGAATGAAAATTGGTGTGATGTTTGGTAGTCCTGAAACAACAGCTGGTGGTAATGCTTTGAAGTTTTACTCATCGTGCAGATTAGATATAAGAAGGATAGGAGCAATAAAAGATAAAGACGAAATTATTGGAAACCAAACAAGAGTAAAGGTTGTAAAAAATAAAGTTGCCCCACCGTTCCGCGTAGTGGAGTTTGACATTATGTACGGTGAAGGAATCTCAAAATTGGGTGAGCTCATTGATTTGGGTGTTAAAGTCGGCACCATTGAAAAGTCAGGTGCATGGTTTTCTTATAAAGGAAATAAGATTGGCCAAGGACGAGAAAACTCCAAGATCTTTTTAAAGGATAATCCTGCAGTAGCTAATGAAATTGAATCAATAATTAGAGGACAATCTGAGGAAATACCTGAGCAAATTGGAGAAAATGAAGAAGTCGAAGATACTCCAGAAGAATAAGAAATTCATATAAATTGATCATAGCAAAAAGGCGCTTGAAGCGTCTTTTTGCGTTTTAGTCATCTCGATGTTATACCTTAACTATGAAGATTAATAGTTTAAGGGACTCATTCATATCTTACTTTGTTAAAAATGGACATAAACATGTTCATTCAAGTCCCCTTGTGCCTCAAAATGATCCTACTCTAATGTTCGCTAATTCAGGAATGGTTCAATTTAAAAATGTATTCACAGGATTAGAGAAAACAGATTTCAACCGTGCCGTAACGGCTCAGAAATGCATTAGGGCAGGGGGAAAACACAATGATTTAGAAAATGTAGGCTATACTTTAAGGCATCACACTTTTTTTGAAATGTTGGGTAATTTCTCATTTGGAGATTATTTTAAAGATGATGCGATAGATTACGCATGGAGATTTATAACTTCTGAACTAGGAATAAATAAAGATAAGCTTTGTGTAACTATTTATCACGATGATGAGCAGGCTTACAATGCTTGGAAGAAAATTACCGGTTTCAGTGATGATAAAATAATAAGAATTTCTACAAAAGATAATTTCTGGTCAATGGGAGAAACAGGGCCATGCGGACCTTGCTCAGAAATATTTTATGATCATGGTGAAAATTATATTGGCAAACCTCCTAGTGAAGCTGATGAAACGGGCGATCGATTTGTAGAAATATGGAATCTCGTTTTTATGCAGTATGAGCAAGTCGATTCAGAAAATCGTATTGATTTACCACGACCCTCAATAGATACAGGTATGGGCATTGAGAGAATAGCCGCAGTTATGCAAGGCACTAATGATAATTATCAAGTTGATAGTATATTAGAAATTATTAATCATTCTAAAGAATTAACTAAAAATGATAACGAAAATTTAATATCAAGCCATAGAGTAATAGCTGATCATCTCAGATCTTCATGTTTTTTAATTGCTGACGGCGTCCTTCCATCCAATGAAGGCAGAGGTTATGTCTTAAGGAGAATTATGAGAAGAGCAATGAGGCACGTACACATTCTAAATTACAATGATTTACTGATGCACAAACTGGCACCAACTCTGATTTCAAATATGAAAATGTCCTATCCTGAGCTTGAAAGAGCAGAGTCTCTAATAAATGAAACATTGAAATATGAAGAACAAAGGTTCAGAGATTTATTGTCCAGAGGAATTAAGCAACTTGATACAATGATCGATAATTTGAATGGAAAAACTATTCTAAATGGGCAGTCAGCTTTTAAGCTGTATGACACATATGGCTTCCCAATTGATTTAACACAAGATATTTTGAGAAATAAGAAAATTGAGGTGGATATTGATGATTTTAAGAAATGTTTGGAGGATCAAAAAGAAAAAGCAAGAAGCAATTGGACTGGATCTGGTGGCACAGCTACAGATAAAATTTGGTTTGAGTTAAATAAAAGTTTATCCCCTACAGAGTTTTTAGGCTACACATCTGAAAAAACAGAAGGAAGTATTATTTCTATAATAAAAGAAGGTGTATTAGTTGATAGTTTACATAGCGGTGATAACGGATCGCTAATACTCAATCAAACGGTATTTTATGCTGAGTCTGGCGGTCAAATTGGTGATACAGGAACAATAGAAGCTGATAATTTTGAATTTGAAGTTTCAGACACACAAAAAAAAGGAAACCTATATGTGCATCACGGAAAAGTAATTAGAGGAGATATCAAGAAAGGTACAGGTGCACATTTGTCAATTAATTCTGCTAGAAGAAGCTCATGTAAGACTTATCATTCTGCAACACATATTTTACATCAAGCATTAAGAGAAGTTTTGGGGGATCATGTGACCCAGAAAGGCTCTTTAGTTTCGTTTGATAAATTAAGATTTGATTTTAGTCACCATAAATCTCTTTCAGAAAGTGAGATATCTAAAATAGAGCAGATTTCGAATACAGTTATTGAGGAAGGATCAGATGTTGAAACTCAAATTATGACACCAGATGACGCTGTAAATGCTGGAGCACTTGCTCTATTCGGAGAGAAATATTCTGATGAGGTAAGAGTGTTAAAAATAGGAAAGATGAGAAATAAAACTTTCAGCATTGAATTATGTGGCGGCACACATGTTGAGAATACAAGTCAAATTGGGAAATTAAAAATAGTTAATGAATCTTCGGTTGCTTCAGGAGTTAGAAGGATAGAAGCTCTGCGCGGTGAAGACCTGAAAGTTTATCAAATGAATAAAGCTGCAGAGAATAAGAAAATAGAAGAAAAGAAATTAATTTCCGAAAAAGATAAATCAAAATCAAAAGAGGAAGTTAATAATTTAATCAAAGAAGTTAATGATGAAATTTCAAATAATAAAAACACCATCATTATCTTTTGTGAAAATTCTAAAAGCTCTGCGTTAAGACCTGTAATTGATAATGCCAAAAGAAAATTCAAAAATGGTGGTATTATTGTTCTAGGTTCAAAAAAAGACAATAAAATCAGCTACCTAGTTGGTGTAACAGACAACCTCACAAAGGTCATTGGTGCAGATGATATTGCTTTGTACGCTTCTTCAGTTTCTAACGGAAAAGGAGGAGGTGGCAGAAAAGATTTTGCTCAGTCTGGTGGCGATTTAATTGATGAAACTGACCAAAAAAATAAAATACTGAAATTTATTACTGATAAGTTGGATTAAGGGCTTTATTTAAATTTCGTTCAATTATTTCAAGAAAGTCTTCAGTACTGTGCCAATCTTGCTCATGAGGCATAAGGAGTGCCAAATCCTTTGTCATCGAGCCACGTTCAACTGTTTTTACACAGACTTTCTCAAGAGTATCAGCAAACTGAATTAGTTCATCATTATCATCAAGTTTCCCTCTATACTTAAGACCTCTTGACCATGCAAAAATTGACGCTATAGGATTTGTCGACGTTTGTTTTCCTTCTTGATGAAGCCTATAGTGCCTCGTTACAGTTCCGTGAGCAGCTTCAGCCTCAATGGTTTTTCCATCAGGTGTCATCAACACACTTGTCATTAATCCAAGAGAACCAAAACCTTGAGCGACAGTATCCGATTGAACATCGCCGTCATAATTTTTACATGCCCAAACAAATTTACCATTCCATTTTAACGCAGATGCGACCATGTCATCAATTAATCTATGTTCATAATCAAGTTCCAGAGATTTGAATTGATCAGCAAATTCTTTATCATAAATTTCCTGAAATAAATCTTTAAATCTTCCATCATATTTTTTGAGAATAGTATTTTTTGTCGATAAATAGACTGGCCACTCTCTCATGAGAGCGTAATTCATACATGATCTAGCAAAATCACGTATTGACTCATCGGTATTATACATTGCCATCGCAACGCCACTTGATTGAAATTCATAAACCTCTTTTTCAATCGGTTCTTGGTTGGGGTCATCAGGTGTCCACTTAATACTTAATTTTCCTTTACCAGGAACCTTAAAATCCGTCGCTCTATATTGATCGCCAAATGCGTGTCGCCCAACTACAATTGGATCAGTCCAACCGGGTACAAGTCTTGGAACATTTTCACAAACTATTGGCTCTCTAAAAACTGTACCGCCAAGGATATTTCTTATTGTTCCGTTTGGGGAACGCCACATCTCTTTTAGCTTAAATTCCTTTACCCTATCTTCATCTGGTGTGATAGTTGCACATTTAACTCCTACACCATATTTTTTTATAGCATTTGCGGAGTCTACTGTAACCTTGTCGTTGGTTTTATCTCTATTTTCAACACCCAGGTCATAATATTCTAAATCAATATCAAGGTACGGTAGGATTAGTTTATCTTTTATAAACTGCCATATAATTCTTGTCATTTCGTCGCCATCAATTTCGACAAGTGGGGTTTTTACTTTAATTTTCGACATTAATTTCTAATTCTTTTGTGAGGTCACTATAATTATTGATTACCTTATATGCTTCTTTCATATTTTCTCCAGCAAAATCCTTCTTTATTATATTTTCTAAAAGAGTAAAAAGATCTCTCCAAAAATCGTTAAAGTTATAAATAAAGATGGGTTTTTTATGAAGTCTGAGCTGTTTCCATGAATAGATTTCAAAAAACTCTTCCAAAGTCCCAATGCCACCAGGAAATATTAGAAATGCATCTGCGTTGTTATACATTTCTATTTTTCTTTCATGCATAGTTTCAACAATTTTTATATTATTAAGGCTGTCATTTCTTTTTTCAATTTCAATTAAATGATTTGTAATCACTCCATATACATCGCCACCGGAATTAATGGCACTATTTGATAGTACTCCCATTAGCCCCATATTACCTCCACCATAAACCAACCTTATTTCTTTTTTAGCCAATAGATTTCCAACTTTTTTGGCCTCTTCTTTATAAATGTCATCGACTTTATTAGATGAACTGCAATACACTGCAATTGACTTCATATTAAATAGCTTCTTCTCTTACAACTGACGGAGTATTGATCCTATTTCTATTTGATATCATTGATTTTAATTTTTCAGGCAATGCAAGTAGAGAAGGGGTTACAAATAATGTAGCTATTGTTGCAAAAGAAAGGCCAAAAACAATAGCCCATGCTAAAGGTTGCACAAAATAAGTTTCAGGACTTTTGTATGATATTTCTCTTTCAAAAACATCTACACTAATTTGCAATGCTGAAGGAAGTAATCCAAATACTGTGGTAATTGTCGTAAGAAATATGGGCCTTATTCTACTCTTAGCTGACTGAATGATTGCCTTCATTTTGTTTTCTTCATTCTTTCTAATTTTTCTATAACTATCAATTAGAATAATATTGTTATTTACAACAATACCTGTGCAAGCAACTATGCCAAGGCCCGTCATAACGCCACTAAATGGCATTTGTAAGACAATAAGTCCTACAAATATGCCAGTTGTTGATAACGCAATTGAAAATAAAATTAAAAATGTGTGATAAAAATTATTAAATAGCGAAATTAATATTATAAACATTAGTAATAATGCAATGCTAAAAGCTGAAATTACAAAGATAAGTGACCCTCTAGAGTCTTCTGCTTCTCCCACAAGTTTAACATTTACTTCGATTGGTAGATTAGCTATTTTGAGCCAGTTTTTTATAGTTTCAATATGTTCGGCAGTATTAAAACCTGAGCTAGTATTTGCATCAACCATCAAAACTCTTTCAGCATTTTTTTTACCAATTGAAAAAATTTTATTTTTAGGCTTTTGACTTACAAATTCAGATACTGGCAACTGACCTCTACTGGTATTGATATAAATATTTTCAACTTGATCAAGAGTTCTCAAGTCATCTGGTAAAAAAAGCTTAATATCTAATTCTTTATCGCTGTCTGTTGGTCTTATTGTTCCTATCTTAGTTCCTGTTGTTGCTAAATTTATTATTGAGCCTATGGATTGGATAGATACATCATATTTTCCTGTTTTGCTTCTATCTATTTCATATAACCACTCAATACCTGTAACTGGGTATTTTATTTCGGCATCTTCAATTCCAGGAATATTCTGAAGTTTGTCTCTTACAATAATTGCAGCTTGATTAATTAGTCTTTTATCTTCCGCAGTTACCTCGATTTCTATGTCTTTTGGTCCTACGATGGAAGAACTATACGTATTTCCTTTTATTCTCGCTTCATAGCCATTAAGTTTATTCAGTTCCTTTTGAATATTTGGTAAAACAATATCACTATCCGGTCTTTGGTCAGGAGGAAGCAGTTCTAACCAAATTCTTCCAATAATATCTGTGGGTGAGTCATCAAATAACCAAATCCTATTTCTATTCATTGTATTTGCTACATAGTTTTTAACGTATGGATTTGCATCTATCACTTCACTCACTTCTTTAATATAATCTCCGGTTTCATTAGGAGAAAGATTGCCCCTGGCCATTACTTCCACTCTGGCTGTTGTAGCTTTATCGTTAGGAAAAAAAATGACACCACTATTAAATTTGCTGTAAAGCAAAATTACACTTGTAAAAGTAAGTAAAGTTAGAAATAAAACTAATATTGGTCTCTGAATTGCTTGAGCTAGAGTGTTTTCATATATTTTAATAAATTTATTATCTCTTCTTTTATTTTCCTCTTTCATTTGAGCTGTTTTACGCTCAATCATAGATCCTACCGCGGGTAGGAAAATCAATGTGACAACTAGCGAGGTGGATAAAACAACTATTACTGTAAGAGGGATTACTCTTAACCATTGTCCAAGTGTATCCGGCCAAAATAGGAGAGGAAAAAATGCCGCAATCGTAGTTAACGCCGAAGCAATAATTGGCCAGAACATATTATATGAAGAGTTTATGTATGAGTCCCTTCTTCGAATGCCCCGTTCTTGTTCTGCTCTAGCGTATTCAGTTATAACGATGGGGCCATCAACAAGTAATCCTACTGCCAATATCAGTCCAAAAACAGTCATTAAGTTATATGTCATTCCCATCGAGTCCAGTATCAATATTGAAAAAAGATAAGTGGTCGGAATTGACAAACCTACAATTAAGCCACTTCTTATTCCTAAGGCAGCAATTACAATGATCATTACAAGTATTACTGCCGTGATTACTGTATTTTCAGATGACTCAATTCTTTTCTCTATTTCAGTAGACTCATCATCTACAATAACAGCCTTAATAAGAGGATGAAACTTTCCTTCGTTTTCAGCTAATACTTTTTTTACATCAATGTATGTGTCTAAAATATTAGTACCTGACTTCCTAGATACCTCTAAACTTAAAGCGGCATTTCCATTTACTATGACTGTATTCTTTTTCTTATCGTAAGCTCTCTTGATGTCTGCAACATCGGATAAAGTTAATGCAAAATTATTTTTAGCATTTAGTGGAAGATTGCTAATTTCCCTGTAATTTTCATAAAGACCAGGAATTTTAACTGAAAAATCTGCGTTTTGATCAGATAATACACCTGCTGGAATTATATTATTATATGCTTTAAGAGCATAATAAACATCAGATATATTTAAGCCATACTTTTGCAATAATGAAGGATTGAGAGTTATTTTTATTATTTCCTCGCGCTCGCCTTTAATTTCAACCTCTGTTACATTGTCAATCAATTCCAACGCATCTTTATATGAGTTTGCTGCATTTTGTAAGACCTCATAAGGCACATTACCAGATAACCCAATATAGATTCTCGAGAACATAGATGAGTCATATTCTTTTACTTCTATAATCTCCATTTCACGTGGAAGTATATCACTAGCATCTGTAATAGTATTTCTCACAAGCTTTGCAAGGTTTTCGTTTTCAGTATCTAAATTAAAAGCAACCATGAATGAAGCTATGTTATCTTTAGAAATAGAAATTATTTCTTTGATATCTTTTAAAGTCATTAACTTACGTTCTAAAGGCTCTGTTATTAATTTTTCAATTTCATTAGAAGACATGCCGTCATATTTAATTATCACTGCAACAGTTTTTAAATCTATTTCAGGCATTTCTTCTTTAGGAAAGGTTGCGTATGAGATTGTTCCTAAAAGAATAATCATTAAAAGAAGGGTAGAGATCGTCTTTTTTCTGAGTAGTATGGTTGATAATATATTTCTTAACATAAGTTATGCATTAACAGTTTCAGGCTGCGCTTTCTTAAAATAAGATCTTATGTGTGAGGGAAGAATGAGTAGACAGGGTGTTACTATTAATGTTAGGAACGCCGAGAAAGATAACCCATAAACAATGCATTGGGCAAGTGGTGTCCAAAAACCACTCACATTTGAATCGTATTCAATTGTTCTTAATATAGGGTCAATACTATAGTTCATTGCAAGAGGAATTAGGCCAAGCATGGTTGTAATCGTTGTGAGGAAGATAGGCCTTAATCTTTGAGCACAAGCTTTTAATATACTATTAAATAAATTGTCATTATCTTTTTCTCTTACGAAATTAAATGCATCAATCAAAATAATGTTGTTGTTCACTACTATGCCCGCCAAGGATACTACTCCTACACCATGCATAATTGCTGAGAAAGGCTGATTAAATACCAACAGCCCGAAGAAAACACCTGCCGTGCTCATTATAACAGCAGTTAAGATTATGAAGCTTTGGTAAAAGCTATTGAACTGAGTGACCAATAATGCAGCCATTATAAGAATTGAAATAATGAATGCCTGCGTCACAAACTTCATTGACTCTGTTTGCTCTTCATTTTCACCTCCAAATGCAATATCAATATATGAAGGGTAATCTTGCTCATCTGCCCACTTTTGAATCTCACTAACCTTATCAGCCGCAATTATACCCTCCGCAACGTTTGCTTTAACGTACATTGCATTACGTGTGTCATATCTTCTAATGTAGCTGACATTTTTTTTCGGTTTCTTTTCAACAAAATTACTAATTGGAATTTGTCCTGATCTCGTTTCAATCATTATGTTGTCAAGTTGATCAATAGATCGTTCTTTGTCAGCATACCTGACAAAAATTTCAAGTTCGTCATCAACATCATCAGGCCTGTATTTTCCGATCATTATACCATTAGTTACTAAGCTGACAGCTTTTCCAATTGTAAATATATCAGCGCCAAATTGGGCAGCTTTTGGTTTATCAATTATAAGTTCCCAATCAACTAAAGGCACCGGTAATGTATCCTCTACACTTACGAGTCCAATTACATTTTCATCTATATAATTTCTTACATCCTTAGTCACTTTAAGTATGCTTGAACTGGATGGGCCTGTTATTCTTATTTCAACGTCTTTTCCAATAGGTGGGCCTCCCGATTGTTCAGAAACTTCTATTTTAATTCCCTTAATATTATCAAATTGATCTCTTAATTCCGAAATAATTTCATGACCATTTTTTCTTTGATTGCGATCAACAAATTCAAAATACGCAGTTGCAATTAAATCTTCAGAGCTTCCGCCTCCACCAGCAACCACATTGCTGAATTGACCGGTTTGAAGAAAATAATTTTTAATGCCAGTATGTTCATTAACAATAATTTCAACATCGCTTGTGAGTTTATTTATTTCATCGATTGAAAGATTTCCTCGAGCGTAGATTTTTATTTGACCAAAATATGGATCACCGGTAGAGAAATATATCATTCCTTTTCCAAAGGAAAAGAAACTTGAAATAATTGTAAATAGAATAATAAAAACCGACAAAAGCGTTAGGATTGGTCTTTTTAATAGTTTATCAAGTATAGATACATAGATTCCTATATAGCCACTGATATCTTTAAGATTAAAATTTTGATCTGACCCAAGTTTTTTAAAGGAATTTGCAGATGCATTAGAGGGCTTCCCTAATACACTTCCAATCACGGGTACGAACATTAGACTGAAAATAAGCGCAATAAATAAAACGACAAAAATCGTTACCGGTAGCATTCGCATAAACTGTCCACTAATGCCCGGCCAGAAAAAAAGTGGTATGAAAACAGCAAGGGTTGTTGCCGCTGACGCTACAATCGGCCAGAACATTCTTTTTGCAGAGTAAATATAGGCTTTTTGTCGATCAAAACCCTCAAGCATCTTTCTATCTGCGAGTTCAACAACTACAAGTGAGCCGTCAATTAACATCCCAAGAGCAACTAGGATTCCGAAAATAACCATGAAATTATAATCATAACCAAGAACATACAAAACAAATAAAGCAATTAGTATTGATACCGGAATTCCAGAACCAACAATTAAAGAAGATCTAATTCCTAAGGCAAGCATAGTTACAATAATTACAAATATTGTAGCGAGTAGAATATTACCTTGTAATGAATTTACGTTATCTTCCATAATTTCTCTGGAATCCATTACGTAAGTAAAGTTTACATCGCTAGGCACTTTAGATTTAAAGCTTTGAACAACTTCATCAACTTCATTAATAGTATCAATGACATTTCGCCCTCTACCTTTTTTTATTAAAAGGGAAATTCCTGGTTCTCCATTCACTTTAGTGTAACTTTCTCGGTCTTTAAAATTTCTTTTGATAGTTGAGATGTCAGCTAAATTTACTGTACTGTTATTAGTTGATCGAATGGGTAACTCATATACATCTCTTGCTGTTTCAAATAATCCAGGTACATTTACAGCAAATTGACCTTGTCCAGTTTGTATTTCACCAGCAGTTACAACTTGGTTGTTATTAGATACTGAGGTAATGATTTCAGCAAAAGAAATATTATAGTTCTCCATCTGTGATCTATTAAGTGTAGCTTCTAATTGCTCTTCCCTTGCACCTAATAGCTCAGCCTCAAAAATAGATGGAATAAGTTCAATTTCTTTTTTTATTTCTTGAGCAAGGTTAAGTAAATATCTTTCAGATGCAGTTGGCGAGTCAATTGACACTATTACAGTAGGTTGATCTTCAAATGATACTTCACTTACAACAGGTTCTTTGGCATCATCAGGAAATTTTACCTTAGCATCATTAATAGCATCTCTTACTTTATCCAGTGATTTTTTCATTGTTTCAGCTGCCTCAAATTGAATTACAGCTGCTGCGTAGTTTTCAAATGCAAAACCTTGAAGCTTATCAATTCCTTCAATAGCTCTTATTTCTTCCTCGATTGGTTTCAAAAGAAGCCTCTCTGAGTCTTGAGGTGATATTCCAGTTAGCCCAACTCCTACATAAACCACCGGCACAACAATCTCAGGTTCGTTTTCAATTGGAATGTTAACTCTGCCAAATATTCCTGCGAATATAAGTACTATAAGTAGGGCTATAGCTGTCCGTTTCCTATCTACTAAGAATTCTATCATTAAATTTAATTAACAATTTCAGCATTTACTATCTGACCATTAATCACATACTCTTGACCAACGGTAATCACAGTAGCTTTTTCAGGCAATCCTGTTACCCAAAGACCATCCACTGTATCCTCTACAATTTGAATATTTGAGAACTTTACCTTTGTATCAATTAATACTTTTACTCCCAATTCGCCTTCATCATTAAGTGATATCAGATAAGATGGAATTAGGTGAGCCAAAACCTCTCTTAGTGGAACCAACATATCAGCTGAAAGTCCCTCTCGAATACTTCCTTCCTTATTACTAACTGTTGCCTCAATTTTATAAGTTCGTGTACTTGGATTGGCACTTTTACTTATATAGCTTATTGACCCTTGAAGAGATGTTGAGTCAATAAGATTGATATTGACTTTCTGACCAAGTTTTATTTGATCAACATTTTTTTCTGTTACTTCACCAGTAATTAACATTGGGTTTAGTCTCATTATTTTTGCACACGGGGAAGCTGGAGTAATTAAGTCTCCAATTTCTAGATAGACATCTTCAATAAAACCATCGAATGGAGCTTTAATTAAAATATTATCAAGTTCATTCATTGCCATTTCTACTCTAGCAATAGAAGCCTTTAGTGCGGCATCTGCTGTGGCTACAGCATTTTCTGATCTGTAACCTTCATCAGCGAGTGTTTTAATTGCATCATACTGAAGCTGAGCTTTGTTTTTAGAAGCCTCAGCCTCATTCAATGCAGCTGTTCTATTTTCATCATCAAGTTTGCAGATGACTTCATCTTTTTTAACGAACGATCCCTTATTAATTGTTTCAATAATCGTAGAAGTAGTCTTAGGCTTTAACATTACAATTTTATCTGCTTCAGTTCTTCCTCGAATAGTTAAAAAATATGTTTTTTTCTGTGAAGAAAATTCTTGTGCCCTTACAGATATTATTTCCTCACTTGTAACTACTTCAGAAACATTACTTTCGGCCTCATCACCTCCAATTAGACCGGAGAAGATCCAAAGAATGACGACGATAAAAATAACAAAAGCAGAAATATAATTTATTGGTATTTTTTTAAACATTTTAATTTAACTTTCCTCTATTTTTTTCCATATAGTTTAATCCTGTTTCAATTAATGCAGACGCCAAACCTCTAATGAACGATACTGATTTCTCATTCCTTATTGCATCTAAATTTCCTGGAACAGGGCCATCGTATTTAAATTGTTCAAGTTTTTGCCTCAAATACAAAACGCGCTCATTTAATACAGTATTCATTGTTTCTTTTGGTAAATATTTTGAAAATAATAAGAGTAAAAAAAATTCAGACTTAATTTGGTCTCCGAAATTTCCTGAACGAATATAAGAAGATGCATCACTTAGCAAATTATCTTTCATTAATTCCATTCCCTTTTTAGTTATTGTATAAACTTTTTTATCAGGTTTTTTACTTTGGGAATGTTGCTTACAAGATACATATTTGTCAGCTTGTAAGTTATTTAAAGTTGGATAAATCGTTCCAAAGCTTAAACTATAAAAATCTGACAATGGACCTTCAAACATTTGTTTAATTTCATAACCAGATCTTGGCCCAAGCGATAGAAGTCCTAAACAAAGTGTTTCTTTTTGCATATTAATTTATTCCTAGTGATGACAAATTTAAAATACCTGACATATACATAACTTGAGCTTTTGTGATTTCACGGTCTTTTTGCTCTTGGAAGTATTTGATTTCTGCATTAAGCAGACTTTGTCTTGCCGTTAGTACATCAAGGACACTTCTTTCTCCTACTTCTTCCTCTATGACAGTGCCTTCATAAGCAGTTTTATTAGCAAAAAAGTTCAATTTAGCTGCTTCTACTGTTTCGTCAGTAATAAGATAGTTTTCCCAAATGTTCTCTGCCAGTGAAAGCGTTTCATTTGTTGTTTTTTGTATCAGAATTATTTGACTGTTTTTTTGTTTTTTTGCTTTTCTTATATTAGACAGAGATTTTCCAGATTTAAAAATTGGCCATGTGACTGTTGCTTGCAATTCTTCATTTGTAAGTTCATCTATAGTTGTTGAATACTCTTCAAGTTCTGTTCTTGAAGCTGAAAGATTAATTTGTGGGTACAAAGCTGACCTAGCTATCCCAATATTTGCGTTATAAACATTAAGAGTTGAGTCTACTATTCTTATTGTATAGTTGTTTGAAATAACTAATTTTTTATACTCCTCAAACGTATCAGGGACCTCTGAGTCAATTTCAGAAAACGTTAAATTGTTTGGTTCGGTTCCAATTAGATTATAAAAGGAATTCATAGTATTTTTTAAATTTATTTTTGCATCGAGAAGATTAATTTTTGAATTATTAAGAAATGCATCTGATTGAGCAACATCAGTCTTAGAAGCTAATCCAACTTCAAACTCCTTACTTGTTGCATTAAATCTCTCACTTACCGAATTAAAATTATCTTTATTTGATTGAACAATCTTTTGCGCTAGTAATACATTGTAGTATGCGTCTATTGTTTCTAAAATTATGTCTTGCGTGACTTTAGATTGGGTAAGATTTTGAATATGCAATTGTTCCTTTGTGGAGAGTGAACTATAAAATCGACTAAAACCACTAAATACATTTTGTGAAAGAACAATAGATTTACTGCTAGGGGATAACTCATAACCATTTGTGGCACTTCCAGACTGACTCTTAATGTCGGAGTAATCATTTTCAGACATACTGCCACTTAGAGTTATCGTTGGAAAGTAGTCTGTTGTTGATTGAAGATAATCTTCTTCAGCCATATCAACATTTATAGCTTCAATTTTGAGTGATAAATTATTGGATAGTGAGTCATTGACCGCTTCCTTAAGACTCAAGGCCTTAACGGAAACATTTAACAATAAGAAAACCAGTACAATGTGTATTATGTATTTCATCTATATCCTTTAAAAAAGAGCGTATATATATCAGAATGATATATATAATCAATACCTATATCATTTTGATATAGTTTAAATCTTTAAGTTATCAAATAGGTTTTTTTCAGCTATAAATGATTGAAAAATAACAATTTTATGAAAATCAAGAATAAGTCCTTTTCAGATAAGAGTAAAAAATGGCTCAAAAGGCATCTAGAAGATGAGTATGTAATCAAGTCCTCTAAAGATAATTTTAGATCTCGAGCGGCCTATAAATTAATTGAAATTATTGAAAAATATAGACTTCTTGATGGTT